>Ga0316204_10000136_pt1 | contig 304066 bp, 249 predicted proteins | sample 6monrhotite_MG_2_FD_205661 | JGI IMG/M metagenome (GOLD analysis project Ga0316204, IMG submission 205661) | Microbial mat bacterial communities from mineral coupon in-situ incubated in ocean water Damariscotta River, Maine, United States -... | ecosystem: Environmental > Aquatic > Marine >... | reverse complement strand
AGCCAGGTACTCCAGCCAGTATTTCCAATCCGTCTACGGATACCGATGGCACCATTACCATCGACTGGGGAGTCGCATCAGGTATTGTTGATGAGTATCGATTAGAAGAGCAAAAAAATAGTGGTGCCTGGGTTCAAGTTCAATCTGGTAGCACTGGTTTAACTAAAACTCGAACGGTAGGTAATGGGACTTATCACTATCGAGTCAAGGCCTGTAACAACACTGGTTGTAGCGGATTTAAAACGACTACAGCAGTTTCTGAAGTTCGGCTTAAACCAAGTGTCCCTGCAGCACCGACAGGACCATCAACGTCTACCGGTAGCGCCGCAACTAATTGGTCCAGTGTCACCAATGCAACTTACTACGACCTGCAAAAAAGAAACAACAATGGCACTTGGTCTAGCGCACAAAACGGGGATACGAATACCAGTCACACTGAATCGGGCTTAACCGATGGCAGTTGGGATTTCAGAGTGAGAGCTTGTAATACGCGTAGTTGGTCATGTTCAAGTTATTCAGCAGCATCAACCGACACCACCGTTAGATTAAAACCTTCTTCGCCAGCGACCCCGACTACCACAGTCTCTCAAAGTACCAATGGTAGCTATAGCATTAATTGGTTGAAGCCTTCTGGCACAGTCTCTTTTTATGACTTACAAGAACGAATAAATAGTGGAAGTTGGAGCACTATTGCTAATGATACTACCGCATTAACCAAAGCGGTTTCAGGTAGAGCGACTGGTGATTATGACTACCGGGCTAGAGCGTGTAATGGCTTTGGGTGGGCTTGCTCAGCGTATAGTGCTGCAACGGCTGATGTGTTAGTAAAAAGAATTCCAGGTAAGCCAACGATTAGTTCACCGACCGATGAAACCGACGGTGATGGTGAATATACCTTAAGCTGGAACGCGACTACTGAAGCGACTTACTACACCTTGCAACGTAAAGCAGGTAGTGAAGGGTGGACCACCATTTCTTCTAGTCAGTCTGGAGTGAGTTACACAGAGTCAGTCACTGATTCAGATACGTATGAATATCGGGTAAAAGCTTGTAACGGGGCGAGTTGGTCTTGCTCTGGGTACAGTGCAACCAAAATCATGAATGTCATCATCGTTCCTGACTATGCGTCGGCAGAACCTAAAACTGTTGCTGATGCTGTCGCTATTTCACCAGTTGTTCCCGATAACGTAGCCGTCGGAGCGCTCGAAGGGCAAGCAGGAGTATCAGGTGGTTCGGCAACCTATTCTATTCCAATTGCATTGCCTCCAGGTCGCGCAGGTATGCAGCCGAGCGTATCACTTAATTATTCATCAAAAGGTGGCAATGGCATTGCAGGTGTCGGATGGAGTTTAGGCGTTGGTTCCGCGATTAGTCGTTGTGGACGGATCGCAGATATCGACGGTGTTTCTATGTCGGTTACTTTTAGTGCGGTGGATGATCGACTTTGTTTAGACGGTCAAAGATTAATAGTTACATCAGGAGATTATGGTACTTCAGGTGCTATCTACCGAACACAGATGGATCGTTTCGTAAAAGTAGTACAAAGCGGCGGAATTAATTCGTCGAGTAGTGATTTTACGGTTTATCACAAGGACGGAAAAATTTCCTATTACGGAAGTACTGCAGATTCTCGGCACTCCCCTAATGGCAAATCACAAAATCTAAGTTGGGCGATTAGCGAACAGCAAGATCAATCCGGAAACACTATCAGTTATGTTTATTCGGAGTATGCTGATGGAGAGCATTTATTAGATTCTATTTATTACACCGGTAAAGACGGACAACAAGGTGATCGTCGAGTGGATTTTGAGTACCCCTCTACCGATCGAGACGATCGTTCAAAGTCATATTTGGCTGGAGGGTACACTCAACAAAGCAAATTACTCGATAAAATCAGCACTTACTATGGGTCTACCAAAATAAGAGAATATCGACTAGCACATAGTTACAGTAACCGCACCGATCGCGCTTTACTAGATAGCGTAGAAGAGTGTGGTTATGTCAATGGTGTGGCAAAATGTTTGGAACCTACAACAATGTCACATTTCACACCCAATTTGGAATGGGAGGCTGTTTCAAGTGGTAGCGCAGCAAATGCAATTGTAGACATTCTTGCAAGCATTCAATTGGATGAACACGATGATGGCGAGTTCACTCCAGAAGATAATGTCATCCTAAAAGACTTAAATGGAGACGGAATAGCAGAAGGTCTTTACTTAAATCAAACGGTTGATACGTACGGAACTTTTGTTTATGACATTACTGTTTTTGAGTTGGACAGTGGTTCCTATGTCGAAGCGACCTCAACTATTCCTAGTTCACTTCAATGGCTAATTTATGCCGGTGTTGAAGGTGATATCAATGGCGATGGAATTACTGATTTTATTGCCAATGAAAATGGTAAGTTAGTTTATCTTCAATTCGATGATAACTTCAAACTAACAAAGTACACAACGGGCTTCAATCTTTCCGCAAACTACGATAATTTTTCCGCAAGCCAAGGAACTCAGCTGATGGATATTGATGCCGATGGCTACCAAGATATCGTGTTTAGTAATTTGGGAATTAATGGAGTGACGGAAGTCGCCTATTACAAAAACAAAGCGAATGGAGATGTTGATTTTACAGGTCCTTACACAATCAAGGATTTAGATTATTGGGACGCCGGCAATGGTGCTGATCGTAGTACTCAAAAAGCATCATTGATGGATATGAATGGTGATGGGCTAGTTGACCTTGTAATGAGTTTTAATTCCGCATCTGGTGTTACCGATACCTCCATTGGCTTTTCTTCTCTCAATAGTAGTGGTGTTCTTACCATTGTTGAGAAAACAGCTAGTCAACTTGGTTTACCAACAAATAGTTTCTTAAATCAATATTTGTGGGCTGACCTCAACGGTGATGGGCTTAAAGATTATGTTCGCGCCGTTAAAACTGGAAGTGTTTATGATTGGAAGTTCCGTTTTAATCAAGGAAATAAAACTTTTTCAGCAGAGCAATCATTGAGTACCAACGTTGGGATCCATGAATGGCCGGTTAAAATCGATTTAGTGGAGAGCATGAGAATTCAAGCCAAATTTGGCGGGGCTCAAGCTGTAGATATTGATGGAGATGGTAAAGACGAATTGTTAGTAGCCACTGGGAGTGCGGATGATTATTGTGTTAATGCTGGAGGATGGGAAACAAACCCAGCTAACGGTGAAGTGAGTGACATGGTTATGCTGACAAGCTGTAACGATAATATTCACTTAAATGCGCATATTAATACTGAAAATCCTCCTGAAGAATTAAATATAGATCTGAGTAGCTATGACCTTAGACGTTTTGACTGGTCCATTGTCGACTTTGAACAGACAGGACAAAATGATATTCGTCATGCTAGAACGGTCGCAGATGTCGTCAGCGCACCTATAACCAATAGCTTCTTTTTTGGTGGTAAGTCGGTCAAGGCTTTGCAATTAAAAGATTTTAATAATGATGGCTTAGTCGATTTCAACTATCGGACAATCACAAGCACCAATTTTCAAGGTAATTACCAAATGGGGTCTAAGTACATCACGCTTGGATTTATTGGTGGTTCTTTTCAAGCTAATAGCCCAGCGATTGTTGATGGCTACTTTGTACAAGAAAACTTAGCCGAGCATTCAACTAGGCAATCGGACACGTTATATCAAGTACAGGATGGCTTAGGTAAAGTAGCCCGTTGGGACTACGCGCCTATTTCTCGTCCAGAGAATGTTAATGGCAGCGATTTATATACTGTCCCCGATGTGCGCTACATCGACCAGGATGAAAACGGTCAACACTTTTACTTTACGTCCAGTATGCCGGTGGTTACTAATTTCCATGAATCAAACGGAATTGGTGGCGAAATTGAAACGACCTATCGATATAAAGAAGCTATTTACAATCGAAGAGGTCGAGGGTTCCAAGGTTTTAGAACCATCATTGTTGATAATCAAAGTGGCATTCGTTCGGTCACAGACTTTAGTCAGATTTTCCCGTTCGCTGGAAAAATAGATGAAGCTCGTACCTGTCTTTCAACAAGTGATGAGCTCTGTAGTGGTAATTTGTTAAGTAAAACTACGATTGAGTATTTCGATAAAGAAACAGATCAAACTAGTGACCCCGTCACAGGTACATCGATTGCACTCAACGATGACGTCTACTGGATAGTTCCATCGAGCCAAATTGCAATTAGTAGGGATGTAACGACTCAGAAAATTCTTTCGCAAAAAACTAGTACCATCAGTGAATTGGATGTCGATAACTATGGAAATATTTTACGAAGCGAAAGTTTAGTCGATAGTGGTAAATCGAACCTTTTCAGTGAAGTAAAATCCGTAACCGTTAACAGCTACACTAACGATTCAACTAATTGGTGGTTTAAGTTAGATGATTCAACGGTCACTGTTGAAACCCTAACCGGTTCAACTTTACATGATGCATTACTCGACCCTAAAAAGGAAATCAAAACTAGTTACACTTACACGACTAATCGTCAGCCAGATGTGGTGACTGTTGAACCTAAACTAGGCGGAGGTTTTTCAACGACAATTGATACGGATTACAACACTTACGGATTACCCACAAAAGTCACTACCACCTCTCAAGGCGAATCCAGAAGTATTGATACCACCTATTCTAATGATGGTGAGATAGTAAGTGGCGATGGTTATTTCGTTTATGAAGTCACTAATGATTTAAATCACAAAGTCACGACCAAAACTTACCCCGAACATGGTCAGGTTAAAGAAGTGATTGATGCAAATGATTTAATCACTAAAACTGAATACGATGCCTTTGGCAGAATTGAAAAGGTGACACCTCCAAATGGAACTGGCCAACCTGCTTATAGTCGTTTTGCAGATTGTTTAGGCGGTTGTGATGACGTGACTTATATTACACCAACTGAAATAGGCTCAAATGGTGTAACAAATATTGCCTCTCTCATTTCCTACAAAGTCACTACCTATTCAGCAGGCTCACCAGAAACCACGCTCTATAAAGACAAGTTCAATCGAGTATTGGTGGCGGTGACTGAAGGCTTTGATGGCAGTCCTATTTTTGTTAGAACTGAATATGATGACTTAGGCAGAAAGGTTTTCGAATCCATTCCCTATTTCTTGGTTGATGAAACGTTCTTGAAAGACAAAGGAACGCATTGGGTTTCATTTGATGAACAAGGTCGCTTACTCGAGAAAAAGATAGACCAGCCAGACAGATTCGGCGCGTCGCAGTCGTTCACAACAACCTATAGTTATGACGAACATGAAACGACTGTTCAAGCAATAGGAAGCACTGGTAAAACGCTTAATATGACCCGTACTTACAACGGTATAGGGCAATTGATGAAAACCAAGGACGCGTTAAATGGAATCACTGAGTACGCCTACGACGCGCAGGGCAATCCCATTGTTCTGCAAGATGCTAACAATAATCCAATTACCGCAGAATATAATGCCCTTGGTCAAAAACAGTATGTGATTGACCCCAATATGGGGCGCAAAGACTTTGAGTACACAGCTTTTGGTGAAATCTATCGTGAGAAAGATGCTAACAATGATAGCTATTATTATGACTACGATGCACTTGGCCGGTTAACGCATAGATACCTCAACGTAATACCAAGTGCCTCTAATCAACACTTATCCGAAGCGTCTTTTGAGTTTGACGGTGCTTGTAAAGGTGCGATTGACAGAGAAGTTAGAGAAGACTTAACCGGCGGAGAAAACTTTAGTCGAGATTACTATTACGACAGTTCGTGTCGAGGCAGTTCCATGACTACAACCATTGATGGCGTGTCATATACTCAAGCAACTCAATACGACAGTTTTTATGGTCGCGTTAAAGGTTCACATACGGTTACCGGTATCACTCTCGAAACACAATACAACGATTTTGGCTATGCAACTAAATCGCTTAATGCAGCCAGTGGTTATGTATATCAAGAAGTCACTGATATGGATGCGCGTTTGCAGTTAATTGCCGCAAACAAAGCAAATGGTCAAATCATTGAGTCGCGAAAATACTCTGAAATTACCGGTCAAATGGAATTAGTTGAAGCAGAAACTTTGAGTCAAATGCAACGTCATCGAATTGCTTATGAATATGATGATTTCGGAAATCTCGTATTACAAAACGTTGAAGAAATGCTATCTGATTTTTCAGTGAATGTGTTTGATGAGACTTATCGATATGACAACTTGCATCGACTGGTTGAGTCCAAGCGCACTGCTAGTGGTGCTGAGGATATTTTGAACTACAACTATGATGCCGTGGGTAACATCACTGTTAAGGATGACTTTAGTACTAACTTTACCTATGGAAACCTTGCAAGAAATAATGGTAACGCTGGACCCAATGCAGTTCGTCAAGTAGTCAAGACGTCTGAATTTAATAATGAAGTGGTGACTTACGGCTATGACCTTAATGGCAATATGACCAGCGGTGATGGTAGAACCATTACTTACAATGCATTCAACAAACCCGTGTCGATTGTAAAAGGAAGTATCACTAGTTTGTTTAGTTATGACTCAGGGCAAATGCGTTACAAGCAAATCAAGCAGGGGTTATCCGGTGGTGACGAAACGACCATTTACATTGATAAATCTTATGAGGAAATCACTCACAATGGCGTCACCAAAAAGCGCAGTTATTTAGGCGATGCGATTGTGACTGAAACCATTGGCGGAACGGAAGCCGGTTTTAAAATTGGATTTGTTCATAGAGACCGTTTAGGTTCAGTGGTAACAATCACTAATGAGTTGGGCGCACTGGAGGACAACAAAAGCTTTGACCCTTTCGGTAAGGTCAGAAAAGGTGATATGGAGCGTGTTGACCCAAGTAATTTAGCAACCTTAAGTGTGGTAGCTGAGCTGGGTGGGTATGATTTACATACCAACCGAGGATTTACTAACCATGAGCATTTGGATGATGCTGAGTTGATCCATATGAATGGACGGGTTTATGATTATAATCTTGGTCGATTCTTGAGTGTTGACCCATTTATACAAGAGCCAGGTAATTCTCAGTCAATGAATCCTTATTCATATATTATGAATAACCCGTTGGCTGGGACGGATCCTAGCGGGTATACATCGGTTGAGGATGATAAGAAGCCAAAACGAAAACCTAAATTTAAGGAGTGTGGTAAAGCGGCCTGTAGCACCTTAGGAAGTCGAAAATGGACCGGTACAGCAGTCAAAAATGGAAAAGAGGTGACTGTTCAAGTAACAACTAAAAATTCTAAGGCTAAGAGTTTTGAAGACATTAAACTTAAGGATATATCTGAAGTAAATTTTGGAAATGAGGATGAGGTTGGCAATATTGCGATTAGTGCTACAGGAAGCACCAATCAGGTAACTCCATCAGGCGTTGACAAAACTGAGCAACGTTTAATTTCGCAAGATATAACAGATACGCTGGCGGATACTGTCAACCTAGCTCTCAAAGACAGTGACGATGTGTTGAAAATGGATGTAATGCAAAAAGGAAACGCTAATTGGTCAGATGTCGAGAAAGCGTCGACTTGGACTATAGATCTGGGAAAGGAAAAAGTCGATGGAAGTTCAAAAGTGTCGATCTTGAGACTCAGTGATGTCGGAAAAGCTGCTGGGTTAGTTGGTCCGGTACATGATGTTTACAATTTAGCTACTGGAGATGCAGATACTTTTGTAGAAGCTGGCTTTGACTTAACTTTACTTGGAGCCGGTCCACCGGGTGTTACCCTTGGCTTTACCAAAGGAGTACTGGATGCATTTTACGACGGAGGCTCAAAGCAAGCGATTAAAGATCTTTCGAAGGCCGTCGGAGAGCCTGTAGCGAGACATATTCCAAAGACCGCGAAGTCTCAAGAAGAATTTAACAAAAACAGCAGCATAATGACCGGGATTAACTTTTTCTCAATACCTGATGACTTTGGTAAATGAACAGGTTTACTGAGCTTGAACGATTTATGTGGGATCTATAGGGTCATATATGGTCCACCTCGTATTCCAAGACAAAACTGCAAATAACGGGTCAGGCTTATTTTACTGTATATAGCTAAAAAGTAGATCGGCACTAATAGAAAGAAAAGTGGTGGGAAGAGTGCTTTTCCACGCGACGAAATTAAAACGAAAGTGTCTTCAAGTTACCTCGAGCTTATTGAGACGCAGTTTAACTTGAATCCTTTTTAATTAACAAAGCTAAGAGATTGAAACTCTTGGTCGAGGAATGGATTTTGAAAAACTAACTTTTTATGGCATTAGGTTTATTCTCCCTAAGCGCTACGGCCGCTGAGATTAACTGTAAGGGAAAAGTAACTTGGGTAATGGATTATCCAAGTAAGTGTAATGGAAATACAGCATTCTAAACTAGAATGTCGAACGGTAAATGGATCTGTCCGCCTTCCGAAAAAGGTAACTCTATAGCCCGAATTCATATCATAAGTGCAATTCCTAGTTAAATTCTAAAGTGGCTATAATTGATTGTAATTCCTCAAAAAGTGGGGGCAATTTGTAAGAGATAGATCACAAAAATAGCAGAAATCGATCAAGTTAACTCGATAAAGAAGATCACAAACGCAAAAAGCGATTCGTTTTATACTTTTTAGCATGAATAAGTATAGTGATGGCAATACCGGAAACGAGCAATTTGTCTATATAGAGAATGGCGTGATAAAAACGCACTTATCGCTTGAGCCGGAATACGGCAGTACGCAACTCGAATACCATCATTGCATCGTATCGAGTAATCAATGGGGTCAGAGTAATTGATTTTACTAAAGCTAGAGGGTATAGTGACTTTGAGTAATCTTTCAGAGCGTTATTATGGCCCGACTTCCTCGACTCAACTTACCTGGTGTTCCGCAACATGTTATACAGCGGGGAAATAACCGTGAAGCCTGTTTTTTTGAAGAGCAAGACTACAAAGTCTATTTATCAAAATTAGAAGAGTACAGCAATAAGCTTGAGGTCGAGGTTCATAGCTTCGTATTGATGACCAATCATGTCCATCTTCTGCTTACACCAAAAGAAGGCGACGGCGTTAGCCGCTTAATGCAATCGCTAGGTCGCTACTATGTGCGATATATCAATCAAAAGTACCAGCGTAGCGGTACGTTGTGGGAAGGGCGATATAAATCAACATTGATTGATAGTGAGCAATACTTAATGACGGTTAGCCGATACATAGAATTGAACCCGGTCAGAGCTAAGATGGTTAAACAGCCCGGTGAATATCCTTGGTCAAGCTTTCGAAAGAATGCCTTAGGAACCCCCATAAAGCTAGTGACGCCTCATGAGGTTTATCAATCCTTGGCCAAAACGGATAAAACACGCCAAAAAAGATATCTGGCTTTGTTTGAGCAAACGCTATCAGAGTATACTTTGGAGGCTATTAGAGAGTCCGTTAATCGAAGTTGGGTATTAGGTAGTTCTAGATTCAAAAAGCAAGTTGAAAGAAAGACAGGTAGGCGAGTATCACCCGCTCAGAGAGGTGGCGATAGGAAATCGGCACAGTTTTTGAAGAATCATTTACACTGACCCCATTGATTAGAGCAGCTGTCGGTCTTCGTACCATTCATACTTTTGCTCCAGGCGTCGATATCATCACTACCGGTTCAAGTTACCTTGCAACCTATGGGGAGAACGATAGCATCCTTTTTGACTCATTTGAGCAATCTAATTTAGAAAATTGGGAATTGGAAGGTAGGGACTTTTCATCGTCTAGCGAGTTTTCATTCAGTGGAGACGCTTCGCTCAAAATTTCTAAACCGACGGAAAACGTTACTAGTACTTTGACTAGCTCTGGAATGGATTTAGCTGGTTATAAAAACAAACAAGTAATGCTTTCTTTTAAGCTTTATCACTCGCCGGATATAGAGCCAAACAACGGTGTTCACTTCATATTCTATCGACTAATTTATGCTGATGGTTCCGTTAGCGGGAACCATGCTATGCAACTTCCTATTGCTCCTATTTGGCAAAATAGACTAAGCTATTTAACCGAGAGTGATTTCGCTTGGGATAAGACCCTAGAACAATTATCTAACGTAAAATTACAATTAGAATTGCCCGATAGTTCTGCTTTGGATACTGATGTTTATATCGACGATCTTGCAATCGCTGAGAGAAGAAGTGATGAAGCTGTGCTTAACTCCTATGTATTAATGCACGGAGCCGGAGCTGCTGCCGCTCATGTTGCAGCCGGAATCTCGTTAATTAAGAGTGTTCGACCGGAGCTTACAAATATTCAAATAAAAAACTTAATTACCTCCACTGGTAAAAGTTTTGATGAGTATTTTGGTTCTGGATCCTATCGGCAAAAAGCGTATTTCTCCATGGCTAACAAGTCTTTCAAAATAGCTGATAATAATACAAATTCAGTGCTCACTTGTGATGACAATAAAGTAACTCGTCGAATATACCCTAAACTTTCCGGGGATGGACAAATAGTAGCCACCAAAGGTTATGCGAGTAAATTGTCGATTCTGAATATCGACTGTGGGGATTCTGCTGGCGAACCTGTCGTTCAAAGAAATGGTTTACCGCTTGAGATGAAGGATGATGGGCTGCAACTTGATCTTGCTGCGAATGACGGAGTCTATACAACTGACTTAGGCGATTCTTCTCTAGGAGACTCTAAAATCCATATTGAAGGTGAGGAATTCGGAGATCTTAACCTAAGAATTTTTAGTGAGTACTCTGCTCCAGAAGAGATTGATTTTGAATGGGAAACTTCAGATATTGAAAATCCAAGTTTAACATTGAGTATATTCGATAGGGAGACTCCATTTGCTTTTAACATTGGTAATGTCGTTGATGATCACTGGGACATGAATAACCCATTTTCATTTCATGCGCGAAAAACCAAAATAACTTTAGACTACCTCGTTATCGATCCCTTGACACCCTATGAGCCTGAAAAAACTGCCAGTGTACTAGACCACTACAGTGAAAAAGCCTCGATAGAAAACTCTCGCCTTCCTGTAGAGTTGCCTCCTCATCAAATTATGATTGCACCTTACTTAAGTAATCTGTGGACTCTTATCGACGGAGGAGTATTTTCATTTACGGTAGGAGAAGCTCCCAATAGAAAATTTGTGATTGAGGTAAGGAATGTTCAGGAAGTGAATTGTCGAGATCATCCTATTCTTAACTACCAAACTGTCTTCAACGAGTCATCAGGAACGATTCAGTTTAACTATAAGACGGTCAGTGATATTTGCGATGGACCGCGTCCAGGCGTAGGGATACAAATAGGTGATAGGTTCGTATCCTTGTATGAGCAACCACTAAAAGATGAAATGTCTTTGAGATTTACTTTGCCAGATAATGAATCTGTTTATATTAATCAAACACCAAAGAGGATTCAATATCTACCTGCAGTTCGAATCAAGCAGTCCGAACTCTACGAGCTAGAGCTCAGTGACTATATATGGGACGATCAGCAACAAGAATTAAGCTTCGAGTTGCTCTTAGACGAAGATACCAATGAAGTTCTTGAAATCGATGGAATAGGAATAAATGATGGTCGATTAATTATTCAGTCAAGAGAAATTGTTAGCGGAATTCATTACCTAAAAGCAACCGATGTGCAAGGCTTGTCAGTTACTCTTCAGTTCAATTTAGAGATACAGGGCATACCTCCGACGAGGTTGCGCTACGCAGGTGAACATACAATATATCAATCAACTGATAGTATCATTGATTTAGACGAGTACTTCAGTGACGAATACGATGATTCTCTTAGTTATTCAGTGGACTTAGATTCTGATGATTATCGGATAGAAGGTAACTTACTTATTTTGAACATTGATGAAACCGGAGAATATCGATACTCTATGACAGCAATGGATTCGGATAACTTAACTACAGTGACTACAGGGAACATAATTAATGTTGTGGGTAATGAAGCCCCCACTGTTTCTAGCAACTTCAATAGCTTTACATTTTTAACTGATCAGTCAATTAGAATTTCGCTAAGCCAGTATTTTTCTGATGACCATGATAGCGAGTTGATATTTTCTTCGAACGATTTACCGAGCCAGTTAAAAATAGAAAACGCTGAGATAGTAGGAGTCATTTCAAATACCGGAATCTACAATTTTAGTGTGACCGCTAAAGATTCCCAAGGGCTAGAGCGAGTAGCATCGACTAGTCTGACTGTGACCAAGAGAGCAGAAACATCAGATGATAACAGTAGTAGCTCTGGTGGAGGTTCCATGTTTTACTTGTTGTTTTCACTTTTACTTCTGACCAGATTTCGTAAATACTAAGTGAACAAATTTCTCATACCTTCACTTAGCATAGAAAAAGTGAAGCAAGTCTTCAGGAAAGTATTTGACTTAAATGTTCTAACCAGAATGCATTAGGCACTCTGGTTAATTTGTCATTCGTGTCGACTAGTTTAGAATTATCGCTGGTAGCTCAATTGGACGCTCATCTCGTTTTGTCCAAACTCGATTGTCAATGCTTGCCTCACCTAATAGATTTCCGAGAGGGGGATTGGTCATCGTTGAGTGTTTCTGGCTCTTTAAAAGCACGACTTGTTTGAACCACACAATAATCTTTATCTTGGATTCGGTGAATATCCCACTCTATTTCTTCAAAAAATACGGGTCAAAAATACGAAAATACGGGTCAGACTGAGCCTACCCCAATTCAACGAACACTTTTAATCAGAGACTTATTTGTCTCTAAAGAGTGGCCTAATGGTTAAAAAAGATCGTAAGTTGGACCAAATAGTAGATTGGTTGGTGAGCTTCGCGAACCATAACAACTCACTAAAATGACAAAAAGGCTTTCTAAAATCGCTCACCAGCGACAAAGGTGGCGTTTTGATATTTGCGGTTAGGTTAAACTTCCCCCAGTTTAACGAGTACCTTCAATTCGCATTAGTTCTTGACACTACCAATCATCATCAAAATAGTATATGCTAATCGATGAAGTTGTAAGTCGTGCTTTATAACAACAATAACTTGCACGAACAGGGAATGTAAAAAACAATAATTAAGAATGGACTCAATTCGAAGAACGAAAACAACGAACTCCCCTTCTTAAATCCCATAAAAATACTCTTCGTATAATATTTTCTGCTTTGGCAGTCGTGTTTTATTTTACCAGGAATAAATTATGAATAAATACTTAGTTCTCGCAATAATGTCGATCTTATTGCTCCCCAATTTTACCAATGCAAGAACTCATACGATTATAGAAAAAGACACTTATGGTAGTGGCTTATACACCAGTGGTGTTATGCACGGAAATTTTCTTTTTGTAAACATGTCAGAGTCACGAATCGATATATTGGATTTATCCGATACTAACAGTGTTACTTTATTTAGTACTTTAGAAGTGCCCTGTAACGTTTATGATATTGCAATTGACGGCGACATTTTAGCCGCAGGATGTAGTCAGTTTATCCACTTTTATAATGTTTCAGATGTTGCTAATCCTGTGTCGGTCGGTGTTTATGATAACGGCGGTGTAACGCTTAATGAATATATTTTCGAAAACAACCACTTATATTTGGCTAACGATCGTTCGGAGATTATCGTTTTTGATACAACCGATACTAACAGTTTAGTTGAGCTGTCTCGAATAGCGTTAGACTTTTATACTAGGATTAGATTACATAAAGCTGGGGATTACCTATATACCGTTGAAGGTTACGATATAGCAGGTATTTACGATGTTTCTAATGCTAATAATATTCAATTAGTTTCAGAATACCAAGATCCTACTCGACAAATCTTCGATGTTACTGCAATTGACGAAACTCTCTTTCTATCTCACGCAGATGGTATTCAAGTTGTTGATATTACTAATCCTAGCAATCCGGTATTTATCAAAGATCACTTTCCTACTCCAAATTCAGGTACATTTGGTAGGCCTTGGTCTCTAATTAGCGAAGGTAATCAAATATTCCTTAGTACCAAGGAAGGAGAAGTTGCTCAACTCGATTTGTCAGAACCGCATAACCCAATAGACTTGACCTTTCATGATATCAGTGGGTTTTGGATAACAGATTTAATGATGTTTGGTCAAAGCCTTCTGACATTTAGCGAGCATGGCGGGCTTTCAATGGCCGACTATAGTGAACCTAATAATGTAATACCGCTCAATGGTTACAATCATTCTACAAACCCCCAGAATATTGCGATTGAAAACAATCGAGTTGTTACAACAAATCATGGTGGTGGTTATCACCTGTTAGAACTCGATGATGATTTCGGAATTAGTGAAGTTACTCGTATTGAAGATTTTCACGCTAGAGGCACAGCGACACTAAAAGGCGACAGAGCGTGGTTAGGCGGTTATGTCAGTGTGGAAACGTATGACTTTACTAATTATGAATCCCCTGTAAATATCGACTCTGTAGAAATCGATTCTAACTGGTCCAATTTCGTAACAACACATGAAGACGATTATCTTTACGTCGGAAATTACGGTGGTGAAATCTTCATTTATGACCTACCCAATGATATTCCGGTATTGGTGTCGACAGTTGATTTAGGACTTGACCCAGAAACAGGGGGAAATCGATCTATCGAAGATTTCAAGCGATATGGTGATTATTTATTAGTGGCAACACAATATGATGCGCTTGTTGTTATTGACCTTTCAGATATTAATAACCCAAGTGAGTTGGCTAGTTATTCGTGGGTGTCTGGGACTAATCTTCAACTAGAGGTGGTCGGTGAAACGCTTTATCTTGCAAATGGAGGAGGCCTTTATCTGGCTGACCTAAGCGATATCGAAAACCCTGTTTTTCTAGGCTCGCGAGGATACTATGGTGTGCTCCGTGCCATCGAAAGGGTGGAGGAATCTAACGGCGTACTTATTAGCGGTTTTGATCTATTTTATCTTGATACTAGCGATGAGGTTAACCCGGTGGAAGTGCACAGTGTTGAAAGTGACGACTTTCTAACAGGCATGGCTTATCATAATGGCAAAATTGCGGCTGCTTCTTCTACTAAATCTAGAATCAAATCTTTTCAACTTAATTTTGCCCCAGTTTCCTCAGACTCTTCTGTTACAGCATTCGCCAACGCCACATTTAATGGACAACTTGATAGTAGCGACCCTGAAGGCGATAGCGTTACATTTACGATTGACACAAATGTCACTAACGGCACATTAGTTATTAACGATGATGGAAGCTTTGATTACACCCCAACTACCGATTTTATTGGAGAAGACTCTTTCCAATATACCGCGGAAGACGAACATGGTGGCTCTTCGTCAGCAACCGTTTCAATCACTGTCGAGTCAGGTTATGACCATGTGTTTAACGCAACGGTTGATACCATGTTTTTTGGGCAGGTGACAGAGACTGGTTTAGAAGGTGATGAATTTAAATTTAAGATTCTAGTCAAACCTGCTAACGGGAAAATTGTTTTCAAGAGCAGTGGTAAGTTCAAATACTTGGCCAACCCTGGATTTATTGGTGAAGATACTTTTGAATATGCCGCGAGTAATGGGGCTGATTTCAGTGATAACAAAACGGTAAAAATTAACGTTAACTCATTGGACTAGATGGCTAAAATTCGAAGAGAGCTTTGACGAAACGAGCTCTCTTACGAAGACCTATCGAATAGATTAAGACATTGACCGAGTCAAATATAGCGAGTTCATTATTCCTCCTCAACTGACTCCCAAAACTCTCTATCAAATTTTGTCAGCTTATTAAATCGAATCATCGACTGTAACTCTTTAACGTATTCTTCTCCTCTTTCAGAGTAACCTTTTAAGCCTTCTGCTAAGTCGATGCCTGTTACCAGTTTATTCTTGTCATACAGGTTGTCTCGAATTTCTCTGAGTTCATCATAGGTATAGTGAGTATTTAAGTTTCTAATGTAACTTCTTACAGAACCTTCTGGCGACTCGAATTTCCTTACCTCATGGACCTGGCCGCTATTTCGCTGACTAGGTATTAAACCGCAGCCTTTCTTAAAACACCACTGGCCGAAAAAGTTATTGGCGTCAGTTGCAAATCTGGAAGTACCCCAAGCAGATTCATTGGCCGCTTGAGCGAGTGCTAAAGAAGGTGGGATCACTCTAATATATTCTTGTAAAATCTTAGCGCTTGCCAAAGTGTCACTGGAATCATGATCTTTTAGATAAAGCTCTGACATTTCATCAACAAAGGCAATATCTTGTTTAGTTAGTTGGTCGGCCGATTTTTCCAGAATAGCGTCAATGACTACTTTGCGTTCTAAAACTTCTAAGTTAACTTTTTCAATGAAGTAGTACATATAGTCAAAGAAAGCTTGTTTCTTTGCTTTAACATCGGTGAAAGCCGTGAAATCGGGCGCTTTGGGGGGCATTTTTTTATCGCTAATAGGTTCTCTATTTTTTGATGCGATCGTGTCTTGCTTGGCAGGTTCATTGCTCTTGGGAGTGACTTCTTGTTGTTTGACTTCTTTGGCTGGTTCTTTGGTTTCTTCTGATGTCTTATCGCCGCAACCTGACAAAAGGAAAAGACTAATAATGCTGAAAATAGCGAGCTTGATTTGGGGAGATAGAGTCATAGTGTTGGGTTATTCTACTTTTTAGTGGTTGATCGGAAATTAGTATAATTAACTAAATTAGCTATCTATCTTAAGACAGCTAGTTAATTTAAAGTCTAGTGTATTTATTTAGTAAATGGAAATAGACTTGAGCTAAACAAGAAAGCACGTACTAGAAAGCTGGGCTATTTAACATAGTGAATGAAGAAAGTGCTCTCTCTTCTATTCAGATCCACACCCAGTCCAGCCCCTCGTTGGACAGCAAAATCAGTTCGGGTATACCGCTTCATTAGCTTGGCTAGCCTTTCGGCAGTCTTACGAGATGAGGATGAATAGTAAAATACTGTCGATTTAGCAGCGAACCAAGATGGTTTCTCATCGACAGAATAGGAGTAGGTGATTGGGTCTAAACTGTAGTTTTGTGACTCTAGACGCTTATTTAATGCGGTTCTGGTGGCGTCCTCAATTCCAACGGTTTGCAAACCGACGAAAAACGTTTTGTTGTGGTCCAGATCGCTTGTCAGACTAGAGCGCTTAATCAGTTGCTCTCGTTGATCTGTATTCTTTATCAGTTTTGCTTCGGCCTGTTTTACTTGATCTTGAATTGCGGCTATCTCTGCTTGCTTACTCCGACGCTCATTTTCGTTTAGATCTTTTTGCGCTATATAATCTTGAGTCAAAGATTCAAGTGCTTGCTGTGATTCAAGTGCATTTTGTTCAGCCTCCAAAATTTCCTTTTCTAATTCTGTTTGTTTCTTGGCCAGTTTTTCAACAATTGCCAAGTAACTATTCCAGCGCTGTCTTGACTCTTTGGAATGGGCAATGGTGGCGAGGTATTCCACAAAGTTTTTTCTTTTAGCCAGATCTTCCTGTTCGACAACATTATCAGAAAATTTATCTAGATAGACTATTTCGCCTTCGAGCCGTTTTATTTCGACTTCTTGTTGTTGGATTTGATAATTAATGATCGCCGGAACTAAAGTAACTACAACACCGGTCGTAATGGTCTTTACTATCGCAATCAGTCGGTTTGATTTTAGCTCAAGTTCTTTGAGTTGAATTTCTTTTAGCTTGAATTGGTTGTCACTGAGAGAGTCATTCATGGCCGCTTTTCCTTAAGTAGGGTTTCACAAAGCTATCCCAAATTGCTCACCTGGTCAATAATTAGCCAGCAATGCCGGCTATTTACCAATTATTTTGAGGCGAAATATCTCAAATTAATATGTTTTAGTGAGTGGTGACATCAAATTTTTCTTTCAAAGATTGAAGACTGGAGTCGCTCATGATGCTCTTGATGGTGGTTGATGAAAGAGACTGATGACAAGCTAGCAAGCCGATGCAGTTTTTGTCAGATAAACCACTCGCAATTCTTGCCGCATGTTCGGTGATCATTAATACGTTATCCCACTTAAATGGATAATTATCCATTCGATTGAGTGGGTTAATGGTATAACCTAAAGAGTGTTCGCAGGTTGAATCGGTACCTTGTGAATCAATGAATGCTTGTTCAATGCTGTTGATTGTTCTTTTCAATGATTCTTGAGAATCGGAAAAACCCAGCAGAGCTATTTCATTCTTATTCCAGCGCGCGACTAAATGAATTTGGTTATCAGATTTAGAAAGCTGTTCGGCTACTTTACTAACAAGCGGACTGGTATTATTGTCATTACTCTTGACGCTTAAAATTGCGCAAAACATCTTTAACTTGGGGTTTAGTTTTGATTGTTTTTCTAACAATGCTAAACTGATTAATACTTGTTCTGTAAAGAATGTTTGATTGGGTAATCCCGTTTCGATGTCATTAGCGCTATTGATTTCATAATTTTTTAATTGTTTTCTTAAGGAACGATTTTCTAACTCTATTGAACGCGTGCTTGATTCTATTTCATTGATAACTTGTTGCTTAAATAAATCTTGGTTAGCAATGCGTTTAGCTTGCGAACGTATGAGTAGTATTAAAAAACCACAGAAAATAATTGAGTAAATAGTGAAAGCCCACCAAGTTGCCCATGGTGCGGGAAGAATGGTTACTGGAAGATTAATCGATTCGTCGCTCCATAAACCATCATTGTTGCTTCCTTTTACTTTTAGTAGATATTGACCAGAAGGTAAATTCGTATAAGTCGCTCGGTTTAAATTTTTACTGTCAATCCATTCTGGATCAAAACCTTCTAGTTTATATTGGTATTGGTTTTTTTCCGGCTGAGAATAATCTAGCGCAGCGAATTCAAAGGTTATTAGATAGTCTTTGTGGCTAAATTCTATTTCAGTTAAAAGGCTCGCTGATTTATCAATACTTATCGATTTATTTTCACTAAGTATGTCTGTCAAAACCACCCTTGGTTTGTTTAGATTGGAAGTGATTTGCTCTGGATAAAATGCACTTACGCCATTCAATCCTCCAAAGTACAAACGTCCATCTGAAGATTTTGTCATAGCACCTAAATTCAACTCATTGTCATGGATTTCAGACGCAAGATTATAGTTAGATATTTTGTTGGAGTGCGGATCAATTTTGCTAACTCCCTTGTTAGTGCTTACCCAAATGTTTCCCTGATCATCTTCTAATACACCATTAATCGTGCCGCTTGCTAGTCCATCTTTTTCAGAATAGTGTTGAAAGATACCTCTACCATTCCTTCGGTTTTCTGGTTCCCAACGATTAAGTCCTTGGCCTTGTGTTCCGATCCAAAATCGGCCCCTGCTGTCTTGGAAAATAGACCATGCGACATTTCCTGAAAGAGAGCTCTCTTCATCAGCATCGTGAGTAAAAGTTAAAATTTCATTTGAACTCTTGTTTAGTCTAGAGATTCCTCCGCCATCAGTTGCAAGCCAAATATAGCCTTCGTCATCTTCTAGTATCTGCAATACGCTATTACTTTGCAGGCCTGATTGGTTTTTACTTTTTTGGTATCGGGTAAAGGAATTATTATCTTGATTTAATTTATTTAATCCCGCGGCGTAAGTAGCAATCCAGATGGTATTATCTGAGTCTTGATACATATCAGTAATTCCGTTTGCTGAAAGGCTGCTACTGTTTTCTTTCTCATTTTTAAATTGAATTAATCGCTCATGGTTTGATGTGATCACGCTGACGCCAGTGGAAAATCCACCTATCCAAATGTTTTTGTCGTTGTCGACCATTAAAGACGTTAAGCGTTGTTCGATTTGCAAGTCTTTATTCGATGGGGAACTCGAAACCATTTCCCATTTATTTTCCGCAAAGCTAAACTTATTAAGGCCGCCACCGAAAGTAGCCACATACAGCTCATTTTTTCTTGATTCGTCAAAACTGTAAACCGTATTGTTAGATAAGCTGTTCTTGTCTTCGCTAATATTTCGATAATGTGCAAATTTAGCAGTTACTGGATTCCAAAGATCTAAGCCCGACATTGTTCCAAGCCAAATCAAGCCGTTATCACTTTCTAAAAGACTCAGCACTCGGTTATGACTGAGTCCCCTTTTCTGAGAAGTGTGATGTTGGACCCTAATAAAGGCGCCAGCTTGTTGCTCGAGTAAATTGACACCTCCATCAGTCGCAATCCACAAACGGCGCTCGCTATCTTCTACGATGCTATACACACGATTGTTACTTAATGATGCGAGATTATTTTTGTCATTTTTAAAAACCGAAAACAACTTAGTTCGTTCGTCAAATTGGTTTAATCCACCTCCTCGAGTTCCTAACCAAATTTGGCCTTTTGTGTCTTCTTTAATTGCGCGAATTCTATTATGAGAAATTGAGCCTTGTTTACCGTCAGCACTGAATTTAGTGAGTGCTTTGTAATCTCTACCGGTAACCCATACACCTTTGCCATCCGTGCCAAACCAAATTCTATTTCGTGTATCCTCAAAGATCACCCTCACGTCTGCTGTTGAAAGCTCTGAGAGTTCCGCTAGTGGGCTAGCTTTTGGGGTTGGCAAATCCGTATTTAGGCGGAACACGCCATTTCCATCTGTACCAACAAGAAGAGTATTGTCACCGATTATTGCCAAGCTATAGAGTTTTTTGACTTGCTCGCCGCTCAAAGTTTTCAACTCTATCCGTTGGAAAGTCTGGTGGTCTTTGTTAATGCGATTTAATCCATTACTAGTCGCAACCCATAAATAGCCTTTTGAATCTTCTATTATCGCGCGAACTACATTGCTAGATAGTGAGCTCGGATCGTTAGCTGAGTTTGTAAAAACTCTAATTTCTCTCCCATCGTATCGATTTAACCCTTCCTGTGTTCCAATCCAAACAAAACCAAGACTGTCTTGATACATGCTCAGTACTGTTTTCTGTGAAAGTCCTATATCGGTCGATATGTGTTGAAATTCTATATCACTGCTAATAGATGCCCGCGCTGACTCAAACTGGAGTGGAGTTAACAAACAAACAAATATTAAAGATTTGTAGAATATTGTCATCATGTTCATCGCGGGGCCGTCAAATTAACTAAAAAAGCCGTGTGGGGTACACGGCTTCCTATTATCAGATTGTTAAATAGAGCCTATTCTTGCTCTACCCAAACATTTATTGTCATTACCGAGTCATCCCAGACGTAAGCATCATCCCAAACGTAAGCGTCATCCCAAACGTAAGCGTCATCCCAAACGTAAGCATCGTCCCAAACGTAAGCATCGTCCCAAACGTAGGCATCGTCCCAAACGTAGGCATCGTCCCAAACGTAGGCATCGTCCCAAACGTAGGCATCCTTCCAGGCTTGCTCAGAGAGCCAAGTATATCCTGAGGATTGATCGGTTAAGCCTGACCAGCTCAACTCTTTTATACCTACAATTTGAAAATCTCCAGCTTCATTGATTATTGTTGGGCCTGTGAAATGCTGAGTATCATCTAGGTCATTGGTGATATTCAGTCCATTGTTTGCACACCCCGCGTTATTGCTATTAACAGCTGCATTTGCGTCAACTTGGCCTCGACCTTGTTCAAACGCGCTATATGCCCAACTACCGTCAGAATTTCTCGCCGGCTTAGCAGTACTCATCAAGCGACACTTGATATCATCTGGATTAAGTTCAGGATTTTGTCCTAACATCAGAGCGACGATACCACTGACCACCGCCGTTGATTGTGAGGTGCCCGACATTTGAAAGTACTGGCCGCCATCATGATATTCGGGGTGAGATTGAGCAAGTCCCGCTTTAGATTCCATTAAGCCCATCATGTGACCACCCGGAGCGACTAAATCGGGTTTAACAAATCTTTCATAGGTTGGCCCACTGGATGAAAACGTCGCAAGTCGATCATCTGAAAAATCGTTTGGAGTGTAATTGTCGGTAACAGCGCCAACCGTAATCACATAAGGAACATTGCCTGGTACTCCGATACCCATGGGTGAATTGCCACGATTACCTGCTGATGTCACTACCACAATACCTGCTTGCCATGCCTTCATTACCGCTTGATTGAGTGGATCTTTCCAATAAAGCGAACGAGGTTCCGCACTAAAAGACATGTTTAAAACACGAATATTATAATTGTCTTTGTAGGTTATAGCCCATTCAATCCCTCGAATAATATCGGCATATCTTCCCTCTCCAAGATCATTAAACGCCTTAATACTGATTAATCTCGCATCTGGAGCAAGGCCGTAATATCGACCATAGGCATCCCGTTCACTATTAGCCGCCAGACTAGTCACATGGGTTCCATGACCGCTTTCGTCACTATTATTATTCGACGTTTTATTGTCGATAGCGTTATAAGTGCCATAAACTTTGAGTCGACCATAGGCATCTTGGCGAAGACCAGATAAAGACTTAAAACCTGAATCAATAACCGCGATAGTAACGCCATCACCGAAGATATAATCTTTGTGGAGAGCTTCTGCATTACTCATTTGAACCGCAGATGCTTGTGAAAAATCGATCCGTTGGCCCCAAGCCAAGCCTGATGAACGGGCGGGTTGGTTAGGCGTTAAACTTACACCCATCTTACTAATTTCTTGAAACTGTTGTTGGCTTAGATTCGCAGCGATGCTATTGATTATTTTTAGTTCATGAGTAATTGTTCCGCCGACTGCCAGAACAGCCTCGCGGCTTTTTTCACCTTTTATTAGAAAACTTTTGTGTGGCTTTTGGCCAGATGATATTGAATGCGAGACAGCGTCATAATTGTTTTTGTTACTCGTACTAACAATTACTGAGGAAATTACGAGAGCAGTCGCTATTGTGATTGCTAGGATCTTTATTGCTTTTGTCTTAATGGTTAACATTACCCCTCCTCCACAATATGAATCTGGCTATCTAATGTTTTTATGCCAAAACTAAATCATATGCGAAACTGTTTTCACTGCACCTATCTTGTTGAATATTAACTAATTTAGCTAAATCGCATCCAGAGATTGGTCAAATATTGCCCTCGAGTTTATAAGATACTGTGACATTTATCACGTTTTTTATCTGGAAATGTGAATTTTACAATTAAGCGCGTGCTCCAGATTAAGGGCGAAGCAGGATGATTTGCTTTTCTAAATTCTTTTGGCGATGATGGCGCTCCTAATTAAAATAATACTCGTTAGTCAGATCGAATGTGGAATAAATCCATCGCCCCTAAATTAGCTTTAGCCTTTCTCTGCGTGCTACTGATCTTGCAGATCATCCCCGCTGTTAAAGCAACAAGTATCAACTGGGCAGTGGTTCATTTGGCGGAACCTATTGCGCTGCTAATTGTTGCGTTAACCGCATTTTTTAAGGCGAGAGAAAGGAACGAGAATCTTGAACCATTGTTTTGGCTGCTAATTGCCGCAGCCTTTTCCACATGGCTACTGTTTGATATTGTTCGGTATTTCTTTCACCGCCAAAACTATAATAGTGGCCTAATGGCCGATATAAGCTATTTTGTTTTTTGTGCACTGATGGTTTCAGCTATCGAGGTTAAAAGCTTTACCAACGTTAGAAAAAACCTCAATAAACGAAGCTTGATTACTTCGTTTAGCTTAATTTCCTTTCTTATTGGGGCTTTTAGTTATTTAATTCTTGCTCCTAGTGAGTCGAGCAAAATGCAAAACTCGCATAATAATTCGTTTTATTTTTACGCCATGATGGACTGTTATCTGCTTGTACGTTGGTGGCATATTGCCTATCAAGAAACGCCAAGTTTACGACTGAGCTATCTTCTTTTTGGTGGTGCTAGTGCCGTTTGGTTAATAGATGATTTCATTCGTGTGAGCTCGGTATCTCAGTCACCGTCTAATTGGCAATGGTTAAACTTTCTACCTTTCTTGCTGTTATGTCTCGCCATCTACTCTAATAAGTCAAGGAACTCCGAGGTTGCAAATCCGTATTATTTTAGACGTTATCATATTTTTAATAGTCCGATTTTCTTTCTAGGCATTATTTCAATTATTGTATTAACTTTTGATAAGTTTTTGACCATAGATAAGTCATCGGCAGTACAGAACACTGAAATAGTGTGGGTCGTAATCATGCTGGCTTTGTCGCTAGTGCAAGTGTTTGAGTTATTTGAAACTAACAAGAATAGAAAAGTCGAGATTACGAATATTAGTCAATCGAACTCAAAGATTTTAAAAGACCTAGAAGAAAGAACTAAGCAACTAGACCATCAAGTTAAAAGTAATCAAGCCATATTAGATTCAATTAACAATCCGATCCTGACTTTACGTCTCACTGGCGAGATCCTCACCTGCAACTCGGCGACACAAACCCTTCTGGGATACCCTGAAAGTGAACTAATTGGTCGATACTTTTCAGAGCTGGTTCCAGAAACGGAAGAATTTCATCATTTTTTTGACTACCAAAGTTATCGCCAACAGCTTGCCAAAAATAGCAAAGGTCTTGAACTAGAGTCTAAATTGATTTGTTCGTCTGGCAACCAAGTGGTTGTGCATATTAGTCTGTCTCAAGGACAGAGTTTCACTCGAGATAAAATAATCGTTTCGATTGCGGATATCAGAGAACAAAAACAAGCAGAGCAACAATTGCATAACCTGAGAGATGAATTTACCGCCAATATTTCACATGAGTTTAGAACGCCGCTAACAATCGTTAACGGTATTGTTGATGAGTTAATTGCAACACCAACCCTCAAAGAGCAATTGCCGGTATTAGAAATTGCAAAACGAAATAATTTACGATTAATTCATATGGTTGATCAACTACTAGAATTGTCGAGAATCAACTCAGAAAGTATCAAGATTTCAGATCTGAATGCTTCCGACTGGGTAGAACCGCTGTGTTTGTCCTATCAAACCATCGCTAAGGATAAGAACATCGATTTTCATTGTGCCATCTGTGATTCGATTCTTATTAGAGGAAACCAACAAGCGTTCGAAAAGATATTGTATAACTTGTTATCCAATGCATTTAAATATACTAAGGCAGGCGGCTCAGTGAACGTTGCTTTAGAAGAGCAAGAAAAGGCTTACCGGCTGGTGGTAGCCGATACCGGTATTGGAATATCAAAACAAGAGCAGGCTAACATATTTGATCGATTTCAGCGCTCGGATAGCGTTAGCGAACATGCTATTCCCGGAGTTGGTATTGGCTTGTCGTTAGTCAAAGATTTAGTAAAAACATTGGGGTGGCAACTTAGTTTAAGTTCTACCCTTAACAAGGGGTCGCAGTTTATTGTAGAAATACGTAAAGCAAAAAATCCACAACAGCTTATAAAAAAGCAAGGCGAAGCAACGCTTGATTTTCAGCAGATAGAATCTATCGAACAGGCGATTAATAATACCGAACCAACCGTAGCGCAAAAAAAATCTAAGTACATGGTGTTGGTGATTGAAGATAACTTTGATATGCAGCGGCATTTAGAAAATATCTTATCTCCTCATCATCAATGCTTGGTGGCTAGCAATGGCAGTCAGGGGTTAAGTATGGCCGAGGAGTTTTTACCTGATTTAATTATTTGTGATGTAATGATGCCAGGAATTGATGGTTTTGAAGTGTTGCAAAAACTAAAGAGCCATGCAGTAACTTCGCATATTCCCGTGATAATGCTCACCGCAAAAACCGATCGAAAAAGTAAAATTAGAGGCTTAAAAAATGAAGCCGAAGACTACCTAGGCAAACCATTTGATGCTGAGGAGTTATTGATTAAATTAAATAATCAAATTAATCTTCGTAGAAAGTTACAGCAAAAGTATGAAGCTCAATGGACTGGATTTTCACAGTCTAGCTCTCATCAGGATAACCTAGAAGAGCGACCACCCGAAAACGAATTCTTGTTAGAGTTAAACCAACACTTTGAACAGTGTTACTCAGATCCAGAATTAAGTATGACTCATTTGGCGAGCAAATTGGCAATGAGCGATAGACAACTTCAGCGCAAAGTGAAAGCCTTAGTGGATGTGAGTCCATTAGAATTGTTGAAGCGATATCGATTAGAAAAAGCAAAACAGCAATTAAAACAAAACGTCCAAATTGGATTAGTGGCACAGGCCTGTGGATTTTCCTCGCAAACTTATTTCGGCCGCTGTTTCAAAGAACACTTTGGCGTCACTCCAAAAGTTTTTCAACAATCATCTTAAACAGAGCTTCAGTTTTTAACTCCTTTCACCGAGCAAGCAATCACTATTTTGAGATATTGTCGATTTTGTACGAAAAACTGTCGCATTTCTACTATTTAATAAACTTCCACCATGGATAATTATTAGCGCTCTATGCAGTTTATACAGAGTCGTTTCAGAGTATTTCAATAACTATAACTTAACTAAAGTAAGTGGCTTGCGAGGGAAGTTAATCACTTCTTTTCAGTGATAACGATTGGACCGTTTTTGCGAGTCGTTTGCAGGAGAATACAATTAATGAAATTATCAACGTTATCTGGTGCAGTAGCACTTGCGCTATCTGGTTCAGTAATGGCCGACAAGCCAAGCAACTCAATTGACACCGAAATTAGCAATGTTCACAATCGCTGCATTGTCCAGTTACATCAAGGTATCAATAAAGAAGACGTGTCTGGAGTAGCAAATTCGCTGGCAGCTCGGGCGGCAAGTTCGTTGAGACATGTCTACAAAAACTCGATTAAAGGTTTTACCGTTAACATGCCTTGCCATGCCGCTCAACAAGCTTTCGGAAATGACAGCAATGTTCTTTCAATGACCCCCGACAGCATCTTATCGATTAGCATGGGTAAGCCCGGTGGTGGTGGTGGTGGAGGCGGTCAACAAGCGTCTTATGGTACCGCTAGAGTGGGTGGTCCGGTTGATGGGACTGGTCGAACGGCGTGGGTTATCGATTCGGGTATCGACTTAGACCATCCGGACTTAAATGTTGACTCAAGTCGCGGGTTCACTTCAATTAGTCAAGGTGGAATGGATGATCAAAATGGTCATGGGACTCATGTTGCTGGAACCATTGGAGCGATTGATAATTCTATCGGTGCTTTAGGTGTTGCGCCAAATACTACCGTGGTGCCAGTACGAGTATTAGATAGACGAGGCTCGGGTTCTACGTCTGGCGTTATCGCAGGTGTTGATTTTGTTGGCGCTAATGCCAGTGCGGGTGATTGTGCCAACATGAGTTTAGGTGGTGGCGTTAGTCAGGTTTTAGATGACGCGGTTGTTGCAGCATCGCAAGCTTCGGGTGCTTTTTTTGTGCTGGCTGCAGGTAATGACGGCGATGACGCGAATAACCACTCGCCAGCAAGAGCCAATGGCAATAAGGTTTGGACTATCTCAGCGACCGACTCTTCTGACAGAATGGCTTCGTGGTCTAACTACGGTAACCCACCTGTAGACTACGCTGCGCCAGGAGTGAGCATTTTTTCGCTGTGGAAAAAAGGCGGTACTAATACGATTTCCGGAACCTCTATGGCCGCACCTCACGCCTGTGCTGTGCTCATGATGACCAATGGTAACCCGAGTACCGATGGCACAGCCAGTAGCGATCCTGATGGAAATCCAGATTCCATTATTCATCTGTAGTCTTTATTAAATCGTAACTTTCACTCTAAAACAGCTGTAAGAAAGTCGAAGAGTGTTTAGGCGATTGCAAAAAAACGGCAAGCTAGGGTTTATTAATCCAGCTTGTCGTTTTACTCCATTCTTTGCTCAGACCAGCAAAAATGCGACTTTTTCACCTCAAAATGTCGCTCTAAGTCGAATTTTGGTCGGTATTTTACTATTCCAGTTCAGTCTTTCCATTGAATAATGGTGGTTCACAATGGATGTCGTTGCTACCCATTTTTATAGGAGGGGGAGCGGTCGCTAGAAATAACAATAATCAAATCTAGCTGCAATTGAAAACACTCTCAAAATCGAATCTCAACAATAATCGATGAGAGCTTGGCATAAAACAACACAAAAACTGGAGTATATTCAATATGGTTTCAAAGTTAACAAAGTTATCTGCGGCTACCTTGCTAGCGCTCGGAGTAACAGGTCAGGCGATGGCAGAAGACGATCGCTACTTAATTCAGGTGAGCAACAATGGTAAAGGTATTGTTAAAGCGCTAGCGGCTCAAATGGGCGGAGATGTACATATCGAAGGTAATGGTTTTATTGCAGCGACTTTTACAGGCAAAAGCATTGATGAAGTCAGAGGCGTAATGAATAACCCTCATGTAATGCTTGTGGAAGAAGATGTTCGAAGAATGCCACTTGCTATTTACAATGATGATGCTGGCGACCCGACCACAACACAATTGACTCCTTATGCGATCTATCAATCTCAAGCCAACCAATTGACACTTCAGTCTGGACAAAAGGTTTGTGTTATCGATTCGGGGCTAGACCAGACTAATAATGACTTTGACTGGTCAGTGATCACCGGTGATAACGACTCGGGTACTGGTAATTGGTATGAAAACGGCGGTCCACACGGGACTCATGTTGCAGGAACAGTTGCTGCAGCAGACAATGGCTTTGGAGTCGTTGGTATGGCTCCTGGTGTTCCGTTACATATCATTAAAGTTTTTAATGCGTCTGGTTGGGGTTATTCATCGGATTTGGCTCACGCTGCTGATCTTTGTGACCAAGCTGGTGCCAATATTATTACGATGAGTCTTGGTGGCGGTGGAGCAAACAGCACAGAAGAAAATGCGTTTAATACCTTTACCGACAACGGTGGTTTAGTATTAGCGGCTGCAGGTAACGATGGTAATAATGTTCGTTCTTACCCTGCTGGTTACAAATCAGTCATGATGATTGGCGCCAATGATGCGGATAATAATATCGCTAGCTTCTCACAATTTCCTTCCAATAGTGTGACCGTTGGAAGAGGTAAAAACCGAACGACTGAAGTTGATGATGGTTATGGTGTAGAAGTGACCGTTGGCGGTGTAGCGACGTTATCAACCTACCCTGCTGGAGGAGCTACTTTGTCTTCCATGACTGCGGGTGGAGTAGGATATGCCTCTTCTGCAATGGAGAACTCCGGTTCAGCGACAGGTTCTACTTATTTTATGGGGACGGCTGAGGCGACTGATTCTGGCGCGAATGGTAAAGTTTGTCTTATAGATAGAGGCGTTATTTCATTCTTTGATAAAGTGAATAACTGTGAAAACTCCGGTGGTGTCGGTGCAGTTATCATCAATAATGAACCAGGTATGCTATATGGAACATTAGGTGAAACTAATACTACCTCGATACCAGCTGTCGGTGCGGCTCAGGAAGATCGAAGTGCAATTTTGGCTGCGTCAACTGCAACTGTTTCTGTTGAAGCGGGCGACTATGGCTATATGGATGGTACATCCATGGCAACTCCAGGTGCTGCTGGTATCGCCGCTTTAATTTGGTCTAATAATCCTAATTGTACCGGCGCTGATGTTCGAGCTGCGATGAAAGCAACGGCTGATGATCAAGGTGCGGCAGGTCGAGACGACTACTTTGGCTACGGTATAGCGAAAGCTAAAGCGGCTAACGATTATCTTGCGGCTTCTTCATGTGGTGGCGGCACACCTCCTACAGGCAACAATAGTCCTGTGTCTTCTTTTACCAATAGTTGTACTGACTTAGCATGTAGCTTTGACGGAACTGGTAGCAGCGATAGTGACGGTACTGTGGTTTCATACAGCTGGGATTTCGGAGATGGAAATTCTGCGACAACCGCTACGGCATCAAATACTTATGCTGCGAATGGTACGTACACTGTTTCTTTAACTGTGACTGATAACGAAGGGGCAAGTAATACTTCTAGTCAGTCCGTGACTGTGAGTGACGGTACTGAGCCACCAGCAGAAATGACTTTGAGCGGATTCCGTCAAAAAGGAAATAAAGAAGCTGTGCTTAACTGGTCAGGATTAACGGGAACTAATGTCGATGTTTATATCAATGGAAGTTTGAATAATTCGACAGCTAATGACGGTTCTACAGTTTACTCAGTGAATAGAAACTCAAGTTACACATTTGAAGTTTGTGAGACTGGATCAACTGTTAACTGTACAAACTCAATTACTTTATAGTCAACCGAGTTCATGTCCTAAAATAATTATAATAAAGTTAGTTGCGATTTATACGGGCCTCTACGGCCCGTTTTTTCGTTTTCACAGTGCCGCAAATTTAAACTAGTTAATTTCGCTTAGAAGAACATTGTGGAAATTTAATTAGAGCTTCCTAAAACTAGAAACCATATCCCACACTACAAAAGCAGCTATTATCGCTAATGTGATCCTAATGTTAAGTAATATATAACTGGCAAACTCCTCAACAAACCGGTTTGTTTCGATAGTTATGTCAATTAATGCATATTGTTCAAATTGCATCATGATTGAAATAATCACTAAATCTGCGGCGCCGACGAGTATATTAATGATAAGACTCACTTTGTTCCAACCAGCATTGACCAAATTGTAGATGGAAACCATAATACTCAATCCACCGACAATGTTTACCGGCCATTGCATGGTTGCCATACTCTCACTCATTTTAATCGCGTTAACCAGCTCTGTACCTGCGAAAAATGAATCGGCACCAAATAGACTGTTCCACCAGCTTAAAAATAAAGCGACAAAAAGAATCTCAAATCCTGTTTCCACTCGGCTCAGTGATAACTTTTTACCGGATGAAGAAAGCTGTTTCGGAGACCATGCGTACAAAAAATCAATATTGGTTTGATATTTTTCTAACAAGTAAAAAATCAACGTAACTGATGCAAATACCCAAATGCCGGTCTCAACTAGAGCCCAAAAAATTATAATTGGCGTGGTTATAAATGACCCATCAACCAAACTAATATTGAATGGCAGCATTTTTAGAATTGTAATGGCGGCATAAATCCAAAAGGCTAAAACTAAAACCTTCTTATAAGCTGGATAGTAGTCAGCTCCAATTAATTGTTGATTGGAAAGAAAGCCAGCAGCTACTTTCATTGGGTGCCCGATTTTTAACAAAAGATCTTCTTGTTCTTGCTCGTTGAGAGGACGTTCTAATTGAGATTCTTGATCTTCAATTTGACCCAATAGTGAAGCTTCAAATTCTTCCCGAATTTCTTCACGAGATTCTTCCGGTAAGTGTTTTTCAAAATTATCCAAATAGTTGTTTATCATATTCATGCTTTACTCCTAAGTCCCTCGGACTCTTAATAATCTAAATGCTTTAATCGAACCTATCCGAGAATGCTGTTCAAAGTAGTTTCAGTGTTATGCCATTCCTCTGTGAGCTGAGCCAGTACTTGATGGCCAATATCAGAAAGACAGTAAAATCGTTTTTTACGATTATTTTCCATTCGCCATTCGCTAACTAACAGTTGTTGTTTTTCCAGTCTGCGTACTAATGGGTAAAGAGTGCCTTCATCAATTTCTAGCCCTTTAACACTTAAATTCTTGCGTAATGAGTAGCCATAATGCTCTTCTCTTAATTCTGCCAGAACCGCTAATATCAGTACCCCGCGGCGTAGCTCAAGTTTTAATTTTTGGTAATGTTCGCTATCAGTCATCGGCCTAATCTTTACTGTGTGGCGTATAGTATGTTTATACTGTATGGCAAATAGTATGTGGCGTCAAGTAGTAAATGTTTGGGGTAGCGTTTGGATTGTTTCAAAATGTGATGAGTAGCTAGTAGCTAGTAGCGGGTTGCGGGATAAAATCTGGGAGCTGGGAGCTGGGAGCTACGGGTGGCGAGTTGCTAGTTACTAGTCGCGAGTTAAGAGTGAGGCGAACAGAGCATTTTGGTTACCGCGAGGTATCGAAGCGATCTGGTTTTTGAAGTTACAGTTGACGCCTGTCAATGACAAAAGCGGTTGGTTAGTGTGCTAAAATATTTGCAGTGTTAGGAGTTAGCTCGCTAAAAGAAGGAAAGGTAATTGCCGTACATTCTATTACTCGTCATTATTGTTTTATTAGTTTTTGCACCGCAGTGGTGGGTCAAATACGTGCTCAAAAAGCATGCGGTTGAACGAGAAAATATGCCAGGTACTGGAAGCGAGCTAGCACGCCATTTGTTAGACAAGTTTAACTTACAGCAAGTTAAGGTAGAAACCACTGAGCCCGGTAGTGATCATTACGATCCTCAAGATAATGTTGTTCGTTTAAGTCCAGACTATTTCAATGGTAAGTCATTAACAGCGGTTGCGGTGGCGGCACACGAAGTAGGACATGCCATTCAGTTTAACCGTGATGAACCAGTAAGTCATCTGCGTAAAAAATATCTTGGTGGTGCTCATCGTTTGCAAAAGATTGGCACAGGATTATTAATGGCAATCCCTATTATCGGTTTGCTAATTAAAATTCCTCATGTTGCTGGTATGATGTTAGTACTTGGACTCGGCACCATGCTCATTTCGGTATTCGTATACTTGGCAGTGCTTCCGGAAGAATGGGATGCCAGTTTTAATAAGGCATTGCCTATACTTGGCAAAGGACAATATGTGCCAGAGCAATATATGCCAGCTATCCAGCAGATTCTAAGAGCGTGTGCACTAACCTATGTTGCTGCTGCGTTAGCGGATGTCTTGCGTTTATGGCGTTGGTTAACGCTATTTAGGATGATGCGCTGATCATTGGTTAGTTTTTTGATCGAGATTGTTGTTTCTCTTGGCGTTTTTCCCGTCGCTTAATTTCATCTAAGTAAAGCTCACTGCCAGTAGGTTGGCGTTTAAAGCGTTTGTATCCCCACAGATACTGGGCAGGATTTCGCTCAATAATCGTTTCTATATTGTGGTTAAGTTTGGCATTGAACTGTTCTAGAGTGAGGTCTTGCGGGTTAAATTCAGGCTCTTCTACCACAATTGAGTATTCATTACCTTTGTCGTTGGCGATACAGCTTCCCAGCAATAATTTGGCACCGCTATTTTCAACTAATTTATGCAACATGGTCATAGTGTAGGCAGGGTGCTGATAAAAGGGGGAATAAATTCCGCTACCTAGTTTGGGAGCTTGATCCGGCAATATCATCATTACACCGCCTTGTTTCAGTTTCTTAATTAGTCTGATTAGACTTTTCGGTCTGGTGTCGAACGGCTGCCCACCAAAGCGTTTTCTAGCGTTCAGAATTAAATTATCAAGCGGCTTAAATGAGGCCGGGCTATATAATGAAATTGCTTCAAAGTTAAGTTGTAGCCAGTGCCAAAAAAATTCCCAATTGCCAATATGAGGAACCGCAATAATAGTCGCTTTACCATTATTCTCGTGTATTAATGATTGTCCACTCACATCAGCAAATTTAGCTTCGATTTGAGAACGACTGCCTACCCAAGCGCAGGCCGCCTGCTTTGACATAAAAAAGTGATTAGTGAGGTAGTCGAAGGTGAGCTGGCGTTTTTCGTTTTTTGTCATTTTGGGAAAACAAAGGGTTAAATTAGTTTGTATGACACGCACGGTTTTACTATTGGTGAAAACCAAAGATTGTGCAATTAGCTTACTTGCCAATCGGTATAGGGGGGCTGGTGTTAAGTGAGCGAGCCAAATAAATAGCCTGATAATCAATTGAGCAAATCGCAAGTGCTTTCTCTCTTGTTTGCGGAGAACTAATCGAGATATTTTAGGGTAACCCTGTTCCCGAAATTGAGTGTATTAATGCATCAATTCTATCAGAGATTCACAGGCTAGGGTTCCGTTATGAATTTCACGTGTATTTTTTGTATTGTTTAGGTTGTAATCAAGTAGCGTTGGACCGTTAAAGATCTATTTACATCGACTTTTTTGTATCTTTATTTGAGATATTAAAAATTTGGTTAACAATTACAAGATTTGTCAAAAGCCGCAGTGGATAGCCTGCAAGCCGCTAAAATACGCTGATTTGTCTGAATTGTGATAACAATTGTCTGAATATTGATAGTGAAGAGGTTCGAGTTTTTTTATTCTAAACCATGAAAGCAATGAACTGTCGGAATGAAACTTGTCTTAATAAAAGTCATCAGTCAGTCACATAGTTTCGATAAAAAATAATAAACTAATCAAAATCAGGTGGACATATGGAACGATATATTAACTTTGGTGGTGACCCCGATGTTTCAGCATTTGACATTTTAAACGACGCGATTCGAGTCGAATTAAGTAATGGTGATATTTTCTTGTACACCGCACGCGGTGCTGGGGAGTACAATATAGAACAAATGAAATCAATTGCGATTAACGGCGGACCTTTAAATCATTTTATTCATAATAATGTGGTCGGATTGCATGATATGAAAGTGAGTCATTTTCACAAGAAGTAAGATATTGAATAAACTAAGAAAGCTGCTGCACCGCAACAGCTGAATATGAATTAGTATCTAATGAGTTTTAGCCAATAATTCTATGAGTTTTGGAGAGCTTACCGCTTGCGGTTTACAGAAATAATAGCCTTGCATTTGTTCACAGCCGTTTTGTCTTAGATAGGCTAGTTGCTCAGCGGTTTCTACACCTTCAGCAATCGTTTTTAAGCCTAGTCCTTGGGCTAAATCGATAGTTGTTTTCACTATGGTCGCATCATCTTTACTTGTTAAGACTTCGTTTACGAAAGAACGATCTATTTTGAGTTTATCGATAGGAAAGTGCTTTAAATAAGCTAATGAAGAATAACCTGTTCCGAAATCATCAATTGATAAGTGAATACCAAGCTCTCTTAATCCGTTCATGATTGAGATTGTCTCATCTATGTTTTCCATTAACATACTTTCAGTTAGTTCTAGCTCCAAACTTCCTGCAGGCATACCGGTTTCCGCCAATAAGTTTTTTACAGACTCACCCAAATCATTATCATAGAATTGCCGTGCTGATAAATTTACAGCGACTTGTTCTATAGAATAACCTTGCTCTTTCCACGCCATGAACTGCTTGCAAACCGTTCTCAATATCCACTCTCCCATGGGTACAATCAGTCCGCTTTCTTCAGCAACAGGAATAAAGCTATTAGGCGCCAACAGCCCCATCACAGGATGATTCCATCGAATTAAAGCTTCACATCCAAACACTTCGTCTGTCATTAGATCAACTTGCGGTTGATAATAGATTTCAAACTGGTTATGTTCTAACCCCACGCGAATCTCTTGTTCTATTTGAACGCGTTGTTGCGCTTCATAGTTCATAATAGGAAGGAAGCGTTTATATTTATTTCTACCATCAGCCTTTGCTTTGTACATTGCGATATCGGCATTTTTTAATAACCCATGAACATTTTCAGCATCATCCGGATATAAGCAGAATCCTATGCTGGCTGACATAACAACTTCTTTAGAATTCAAATGATAGGGTATACAAAGTTCTTTCAAAATCTTAGAAGCAAAAGCCTCAACCGAATCTATTGAATTTACATCGGTAATCAGCAAAGTAAATTCATCACCACCAAGTCTTGAAACAATGGTATTTTCAGTAACGAATTTTGTGAGTCTGCGGGCTACTTTTGTTAAAAGAATATCACCCGTCGAGTGTCCAGAAGTATCATTAATATGTTTAAAGTGGTCGAGGTCCAGAAAGAGAAGGGCTAATGAGGAATCCTTTTTCTCTGCGCTTTCAATCTTTCTTTCAAGTAGTTCAACAAAGTAAGTTCTATTGGCCAGGCCGGTTAATGTATCGTAATGCGCTAAATGATAGATTTCTTGTTCAGTTTTTTTCTTAGCGCTAATATCACTAAAAACTGAAATGTATTGTTTTACCTTGTTTTCTGAATCTTTAACCACCGTAATAGTTTGCCAGCAAGGAAAAATTTCTCCATTTTTTCTTTGATTCCAAATTTCACCCTGCCAGCTATCCGTTGACTCTAATGTCTTCCAAAACTGTTGATAAAATAGAGCATCATGTTTACCTGATTTCAGCAACCGGGAATCTCGGCCTATCGCTTCACCTTCTTTGTATCCTGTAATATCACTAAATGCTCGGTTTGCTTGTATGATGCGTTGATTCTCATCATAAATAATGATGGCTTCAACAGCTTCATCATAGACACTTGCCGCTAATTGTAGGGCTTGCTTAGCATTATTCTTTTCTAATTCAAAGCTGATATTGTTAGCGATTAATCCTAGCATAGGTCTAATTAAATCATCTATTAACATGGCTGATGTGTCCATGGTGACAACAATTCCAATCACCTTATTATCGGAAGAAATAATTGGAGCGCCAAAGTAACTTTCCACTCCCATTTCGAGCAGCATCTCATCTTTTGAATAGAGTGTTGCAGCCTGGCTTGGTATATACTCCATTTGTAAACTTAGAACATCCTTACACGGCGTGTGCACTAGTTCATATTCAAAGTTATCTACGATTTGGCCATCAACACAAACAGAAATGGTTTTGACCCTATCTCTCTTAGCACCATCTAGCATTCCTATAAAAGCAAACTTACTCTTATATATATTGGTTAGTTCTTTCGTTACTGCATGAAAGTAATTCTCATTTCCTGGAAGAATAGTTGCCGCGAGAAGTTTCTTAAGAGATTCGGTCGCTTTTTCTCTTCTGTTTATTTCTTGATGTAATTGTGAGTTAGTTTCCTCTAAATCAGCACTTCGAAGTGAAACTTTTTCTTCCAGATAATTTTGTGCAGAATTTAGTTTGGCAACCAGTTTTCTTGTTTCGTCTACACTCGCAGCTAAGGTCAATGAGGTAACCATGATAATAGCCATAAACGATTGAAGAATTAGAAGTGATTGATTTTGTGTAGCGCTAACGAATGGTCCGAAACCTTCTAACGTACTAAGAGTCGCTATTATTGTGTATAGCAATACTAGTAAAGTCGCTCCATGCTGGTAAAACCTCAGTGAGGCCCACACCAGAGTCGGGATCAGCAAGAAAGAAGAATCAAATTTAATCTCCTTATTCAGCAACTCATGGTTAAACACGATGTAAAGTGAAAGGCCTACGCTGATTAATAGAATGGTAATTTCAATTGATGATGCTAAATTGATTGGAAATCGAGGTTTTTGCAATAATGTCAGTAAGAACGGTGCGACTACCAGTCCGCCGACGGTATCCCCTAACCACCAAGTGGTCCAAAGCAATAATATGCTGTTGGCAGTAATAACATTAGTAAAAAATAATGACATCACCCCAATCGTAGCGCTGACAGTGGTGCCTATTGTTACAAATAAGCTAAATAAGATAATGGTTCGGACAGAGTCAAAGGGGTACTTGGGTAAGAATTTAACAATTAAGTACACAGAAAATAGAGCTTCGAAGGTATTTCCTGAAGCTATCAGAATCGCCGTAAGTGGTGGCGCGCCAGTGGTTAAATTAAGGGCTAACGCTCCTGCAAAAATAGCCGGCCAAATCCGAAAGCCAAAGACAATCATTGCAGAAATTGCAATACCTGTAGGCGGCCAAATAGGACTGGTATTTTCTTGCTCAAATGCGAATGACAATCCTAGTTTAGCCGATAAAAAATAGGCGACTGAAACAACTAAGTAAAGTAGAACTTGTCTAAATGCCATTATCTAACCAGAATACGGAGTATTTAAGGACGCTTTGTTATCTCTTAAGTCTAGCAGAATTATGAGTTATTGCTCAGACAGGCGAGCAGAGCGAAGTTTAGACAACTAGTTATCAAATTGAAGTGCTTATTACTCTGGCTCAGTTAAATACCGGCAAAATTGATTGCTCTAGAATGTTTCGAATACTGCGCTCTTCGGGTTGACCATCGTCATAGGCGCTACCGGTCATTGCAATGACCAAATTAAGGTCAGGGAAGACAAAAATATATTGGCCACCGAATCCATCGGCGTAGTAAGTATTATACGCTTGACCATTCGCAGTAAATTGCCCCATCCACCACTGATATCCATAACCCACTGTACCATCACTATTTAAATCAACACGTTGTTGAATTGAGGCATTGACCCATTCCTCAGAGACCACTCTTGCCCCATTCCAAACACCACCGTCTAGGAACAGTTGTCCAAACTTAGCCATGTCTCTGGTGGTAAAATAAAGCGCACTGCCAGTATGAATTTGGTTATCTAAACTCCAATAGTCGTACTTAGTGATATTTAAAGGTGTGAGTAAGTTTTCAACTAAATAACTATCTAAAGATTGTCCACTAGCAAGCTGAATGATTCGCCCAAGACCAAAAGAAATACCTGTTGAATAGGCGAAAGTTGAACCTGGGGTTGTTGCCATAGGGCGATCGAGTAAAAATTGAATCGGATCGCTCGCATTATTCATTTGGGCATTAAGGTTCGCGGAATTTAAATAGTTAACATTCCACTCATCCCATTCATAACCCGAACGCATATTAAGCCAATTTTCAATGGTGATGTTCTGTTTATCCGCGGTCCAGTTTGCGATGGGCAATTTGTGCTGAAAATAGTCGTGAATGTTTTCGTCAACTCCAGAAATAAGTTGTTGGTCAATCGCTATACCTAAAAGGGTTGAGTTGACACTTTTTGTGACCGAATTGATAACATGTAAATCAATATCAGTATTTCCTGCCCAGGCATCCGCTTTATCTAAAGAGTCTCTTAGTTGCTGCTCAAAGACTAATTCGCCATTGTAAACGATGACTAATGAATCAATGTGCAAGAAGCCCGCACGTTGATTGTTAATGTTATCAATTAATGTTTCGATTCGGGAGGGATCGATGTTCAGTTGATCTAAATCGTTAACTTGCCAGCCATCATTTTTGGCAAAAGGCGGGGTATACAGGTAAGGTTCTACCGGTTGTTCCGGTGAAGAGTCACTCGACGAGGAGCAAGCCATTAAAGCAACTAATAAAACTGTAGAAAGGAATATCGCAATTCGCTTTATGAAGATACCCATGACATTCGACCTATCTTGGTTAAGTTGTTAGTTCAACTTACCAATCGGACGACAAAGGTTCAAGTTGAATATTGTAAACGGGTAATAGGTAAATGGATTATTAGTAGAGATGTAAGATAATTGTTGGAAAATTGAAACGCTAACAAATATTTACGCTTTCGATTGGAGTTGCTTTTTATACTCAGATGGTGAGACCCCATATTGAGCCTTAAAACATCTACCAAAGTATCCTTGAGATGAGAATCCAACATCAAACGCTGTGCGATTAGTGGATAAGCCTTGTCCCAATAGCTCTTTTCCTTTTTGAAGTCTATATCTTCGTAAGTATTCAACAGGGCTTAAATCGAGAATACTTTTCAGCTTTCTGAAGAATTGACGTTCACTCATCAAAATGCCTTTAGAAATTTGTGGTATCGCCAGTTCAGTATCTGAATAGTGGTCATTTAAAAAACTATTCAACTTGTCGATAAAAATCTGTTGTTGCTTTTGTTTGTTCGCATAAATATCCGTTTGATCCTCTACTTCTTTTGGTGTTTCTAAAGTTGTATCTTCGACGAATATTGTTTCTGCGAATTTCTTCTTTAATAGGTTTCTGATTTCTAGGAGATTTGCTAATCGTATTCTAAGTTCTTCGACATCGAACGGTTTAGTTAAGTACTCATCTGCCTTTTCATTCCAGCCTCTTAAACGGCTTTCTCGGTCACCTCTCGCTGTTAACAAGACTAAAGGGATATGACTGGTGATTTCATTATCGCGAATCGCTTTAGTCGCTTCATAACCATCCATTACTGGCATCATAATATCGCTAACAATGACATCGGGGACTTCTGAAATGGCTAACTCTACTCCAGCCTTACCATTATTTGCTGTTAACACTCGGTATTGATCTTGTAAACTATTGGTAATGTATTGGCGCATATCCGCATTGTCTTCAATCACTAATACTGTCGATTCTTTTACTGCACTTTCATCCTGAGCTTCAGAGCGATTAGCATCACCTGCTTTTTGATTGGATAGACTCACCAGTTCAAGGTCTATTAAATCGGCATTCGAGCTTGTTGCAACTTGTTCATCGCTGACTTCGTTTATAATCGGTAAATAAATATCGATACAAGTGCCTTCGCCTATTTGACTTTGCAATTTAATACGGCCTTGATGGGCCTTTACCAATTCTTTGACTAGCGCGAGACCAATACCTGCCCCCGTGACTTGTTCGCTGTTTTCATCCATGACTCGGTTGTAACGTTCAAACACAGAGTCGACTTTATCTGCTGGTATACCGATACCTGTGTCGCTTACGGAAAGATGATATTCGTTATTATCTGTTCGCAGTGCGGTTACTCTAATTTGAGCACCTGTCTTAGAATATTTGATCGCATTTGATAACAGGTTAAGTAGGATTTTTTCATAGGCATCTTGTGTAAACTCAAAATTAATACTTTCTTCTCCGGAGAATGATAGCTTCATTCCCTTTGCGTCGGCTAAGTCAGCAAATGCTTCACACATTAATTTTGTACTTTTACCAATTGCTTGCGGCGATTTTTTAGCGATAGTCTTTATTCTAAAAGTTTCGATGTTAAGTAATTGATCAACCATTCTTAACAAGCGATAACCATTTCTTTGAATGATATTGAGCTTATTAATACTTGCTTCATCGTTTGCTTTTTCGATGAGTTGTGCAACAGGACCAAGAACTAGTGTTAGAGGTGTTCTAAATTCGTGTGATACATTGGCGAATTCTTCATTCTTTTTGGAGAGTAGTTGTTCTACCTTCTGTTTCTCTTGAGAAAGTTCTTTGGTGCGTTGTTCAACGGTATTTTCAAGCTGTTGAGCTCGTTCTTCTAAGATTTGAGTTCGTTTTTTAATGAAGTATAGGAGTGATAGAAATAAAGTGATCGCATATATAGTGTATGCCCACCAGGTTTTCCAAGGGGCGGGGGATATAATAATTTTGAGCGCTACATTGTCTTCGCTCCATACACCGTTTTTTGTTCTAGCTTTAACTCTAAATGTGTACTCGCCTGGAGCAACATTGTTATAGGTGACGCCTCGATTTTGAGCACTGGTTTTCGTCCAACTAGAATCAAAACCTTCGAGCATATACGAGTAAGTAATTCTTTCGGGGGCTAAGTAGTGGGTAGCTAGAAAATCAAAACCAATAACGCCTTCTTTATGGCTTAATGTAAGCAGGTTTATTTCAGAGATATGATCGTTTATATGGAATCCTTCATAATCTTTTAATGGAGCGACAGTTTCGCCAAATCGCTTGAGTCGAACAAGTGAAACGATTGGTGGATACAAATTAATTTCAATTGCTTTAGGGTCAAAAAGATTAAAACCGCTCATTCCACCCAAGAGAATCTTATTTTTTGGTGATTTTGAGAATGAATTATAATTGAATAGTTCACTGTGGAGACCATCAGAAATTCCTAAGTTTTGAATGTTTGTCCTTGATTGATCAATTTTGAACACCCCTTTGTTTGCGGTAGCCAACCATACTTGATCTAGATAATCGGCGTATAGCCCGACGAACCCTTCACTGATAGGAAGCTCCAAATCTTTTTCGAGATTGCGTACTTTTTTAGTCTGGTTATCAAATTCAAATAATCCTTTTCCGTCTATCGTGAAATAGACTTTTCCAGACTTGTCGATTGTCAAAGTTCTTGAAATTCCTCGTATTGTTTGGTCATCTACTTTTACTAGCTGAACATTCGCCAAATCTGAGCTTATTTCCAAAAGGCCAACTTTTGAAGCTACAAATATTCTGCCGTCATTATGTTTTACCATGTAACTAATTTTTTCTTTATTAATCGACTGAGAACTATCTCCTATTAATTGTATTTTTTTTGTATTCTTATTAAACCTGTAAAGTCCATTATTGCTACCAACGATTAAATTATTTTCTACGCTAAGAAGTTTATGAACACTGGAGTTGTTGACTAATTCACCGAATCTTTGGAAGGTTTTAGTTTCTAGGTTAAATAGGTCAAATCCATCTGCGGTACCAATCCATAGTCTTTTTTCGAAGCCTTTTTCGATAGTGTATACTTCATTGTTTGAAATAGTAGATTGAATGTGTGGATTGTGCTGGAATAAAGTACACTGATTAGTTTTCAGGTTTACCCTTAGTAACCCCGATAAAGTTCCAAGTAATAAATCATGTTCATTAATAAAATATGAGGTTCTAACGTCTGTTGTGTTGGCACAACTAATGCTATTGTTTGAATTGTTATGTGTTCCTAGACTTAGAGTTTTTGGATCAAAGTAGTCGATTCCTGAATAACGTGTACCTACCCAAATTATACCCGTTCGATCTTGAAAAAGGCTTAGTACAGCATTACTAGAAAGCGAATAAGCATCGCTTTTATCGGCAGAAAAATTACTCATTGTTCCATTAGTCGATATGCGGTATAAACCATGATCATAGGTTCCTACCCATAAATTGTTTTCCGAATCTACAATCGAGCTCAGTACCCAAGTATCGCCTTTTATGAGGTTAATTTTTTTTACTGAGTTTGTAGCGGGTTGAATTTGGAACAAACCTTCAAGGGTACCAACAAAAATTATGCCTTGCTTATTCTCAGATATCGTCCGTACAGTAGGTTGTACACCCTTATTAAGCCTAACGCGAGATATTGATTGGTTCACCGGGTCCCAATAAGAGAGACCTTTTGTTCCACCAATCCAGACTGTCCCATCGTCAGATTTCTTAAGTGCAATTACGTTATTACTAGGGATGGTGTGTTCATCTAAACTATTATGAAAATAATGCGTGAATTTGCTAGTTGATATATCGAAGCGGTTTAGCCCGTTGTCGGTTGCAATCCATAAACTGTTGTCTTCTGTATAAACGATATCAGAAATGTAATTTGAACTGAGACTATTCTTATTTGTGGGCTCGTGGTTGAAGACTTTGAAGTTATTGTGTTTTTTTGAGTACCTTGCCAAACCGCCTTCGCTTCCAATCCAGATTTCGGTATCCTTTGTTTGTTCGATACTACGGACAAACGATTCTGGGAGGCTGTGATTGCTATTCTGGTCAGCGACATGATTAATTAATTGAAAACCGTCAAATCTAGAAAGACCTAGATCTGTCCCAAACCACATTATTCCTAGGTTGTCTTGCCTGATTACACGAACGGAATTGTCAGCAAGACCATTATTTACGTCGATGTGCTTAAATCTAATTACTTCAGCCCCTGAATTGGGGCAAAAGTAAAAGATTATGAGAAGAAGCCAGTACTTAGAACTTAACTCTCTCTGCGTCAACATTATTGCGATAGTCTATACGTATTGGACACTAATCAGCAACAATAAAACTATTGATCTTGACAGTACAATCCCTTCCATCGTCAGTTCTTCCGGTATAGTAGTCGACATTGTTAGTTGTATGACTATACGAAATTTGGATAGTTTCAGGGTGGCCATTAACATATACAACTGGATTATTAGGTGTCGGGCATGAACTGTTACGAGGAACGTCTTGAACATTATAAACATGCCAATCGCTTAGTACGCTTAAATCCGGATTTAGAGTTTCTTTGTACATGCAAGATTTAAAAAATGTTCCCGGAGCGCTATTAGCCGTCGTTGAAAAGCAAGATGTAAGTAACAATATAAATGCTGTAGTAGCTGAAGTTTTAGTCATTCTGATTTCCCTAGTTCGTTGTTTTGTCTTTCATTACTCACCTCTTGAAGAATACAAGGTGCGAAGGTTGAGAATGTATCATTTTTATGGATATTTTTGTAGTTCCGTCAAACATGTATTGAAGTGTTTATTCACAATTTAGAGGAAATTGTGCGATGATCAGCGAGTTCAATCGATTTTGGTATTCTATCGCTCAAATAGAAAGGTACAGATATTAATATGAAAAACTTCATTCTTGGCCTTGTGATTGGTGTAGTGCTTACCTTGTTACTTTCTGTATTTTTCCAGAAAAGCGTAGAAAACTCGCATGTACTGAATGATAAACCTTATTCTAACCAAGAGACCGAGCAAGCTGACTCTCAAGCCAACCTACAAAATAAGCGCCCGACAAAGGCAGGGTCCGTCGGTACCGAAATTGTAGCCAGCAAAAAGCCACAGCAAGAACGTCATTCAGAAAAACCTGAATTAGCGGAAGAGTCAGTAGTTGCTGATCTGAACAAAGCAAACATCATAAGAATGCTGAATGGGTTTGACCAAAGTGACTTGGCTAGGATTCAATCTATCATAGAAAACCTTAATAACTCGCCTATTGAAGAAGTGTTCGAATCCGAGCCTATAGATAGCGTCTGGTCACTAAAAAAGCAATCTGAACTCGAATATGCATTCTACGAAAAGTCTGCACTTAAAGATCTGGGTACGTTGGACTCAGTTGAGTGCAAAAGCCAAACATGTTTGGCCAGCATTCAAGTTCCAGCGGACTTGGAGTTACGGCCGTCTTATTATATGGATTGGTCTAGCCCGGTGGCTGTCAGTATTCGACCCAATGAAGATGATTCTACTCTTCGAACTGTCAGAATATATATTTCTAGAGAGAAGTAAAACTCCTAATCAAACCGCTCTCAATACAGAGTATTAGTGTGTTTACAAAAAGTTGTTCTGGGTAGATGTTCATCAGCGCCAAATCTACATTTTCACTAACATATTGATTTAAAAGAAAATAAAATTCATCTCGGGCCACATTGTCCAATCTGTATCAACTTTTGGCCAATTCCTGCAAACCCATAAATCCCAATCTTGTCATCATTCCCTAGCTTTCCCTTTGTTGTGGCTGTCTTTCAGTAAAGGGCCAACTATTTAGTTAAGGAATAAGAAAATGTTATACCGCTCTATATTTGTAATCTTCACATTATTGTTCTCTACATCGTTGTGCGCAGCAACGGTAACAACGTCCGGTGCTGGTAATCCAGATACTGATGGCTCCTATACGATTAATTGGAGCCCTGGCGTAAGGGAGAGTGGGCCATATAAACTCTTAGAAAATGGTGTGCAGATATATAGTGGCAATGGTGTCTCTAGATCGGTTTCCGGTAAATCATCGGGAACATACACCTACACCCTCCGCGGTTTACATACAACGTTAGGAAGTCCCGGGACGCCTGGAGAACCAGGTGATCCTCCAGAAACGTCAGAGAAAGTTCTGGGAAGCGTGGTTGTCACTGTTGATATGTCTCCATCTGTGCCTGCCACACCAACCGGACCATCCTCTAGTTCTGGAGCGGACTATTCAATTAGTTGGACTAAGCCAGCTGGAACTGTAACTAGTTATGATTTAAGACGAAAATTAGGCTCTGGTTCATATAGCACTATTTATTCAGGAAGTTCACTTACTCAATCTGAGTCAGCTCAAGAGGGAACATGGAGCTATCAAGTCCGCGCGTGTAACGGAACTAGCTGTTCTGCTTACTCCGGCACCAAGGTCGTGACTGTAGAATATCCAGGTTCCTCCGAGTCACCAACACCTCCAGCAACCAATAACGGCTCAGTAATAACACTGACTTGGGCAACCCCTACAAGCAATGGGTATCTCATAACTGAATCACCAGGTGGTCGAAGTTGGGAGCGAACAGGCAGTGTTACCAGTACTGTTATCAATGCTCCAGCAGATGGTTCATATACTTATACTTTAACCAATTGTTTTGTATTTAATGAAGGTGGTGGAGCGCAAGATGAATTTAGGTGTGGTAACCCTGGGTCGCCCGGATCAAGTGTTACTGTTAGAAACAAACCGGGTGTCGTAGCTGCACCTATTGCAGCCGATACGACCATTACATCAAATAGTGCGGTCTTAACTTGGACAGCACCCACCGGAACCGCAACAAAATATTATATTGAAAAAGAAAGTAACAACTCAGGCACCTGGACTCAAGTCGATGGTTCACAAACGGGCTTGAGTAAAACAGTCACGGGCTTAACTGAAGGACTATGGAAGTTCCGCATTTTGGCCTGTAACGAATTTGATTGGTCATGCAGTACTGGCTCCGAAAGTGTCGATGTTGAGTATCGAGCCATTCCATCGGTTCCAGCCGCCCCTACAGGACCATCCACTAGCACCGGCAGTGCCGCGGTGAGTTGGACAGAGCCTGCTGGCAGCGTGACTTATTATGACGTACAAAAACGACAGAACCATACCGGCAGTTGGTTAACCGGTGTTGATGGCGAAACCACCACGTCCAATACTCTAAGCGGTTTAACCGACGGTACTTGGGATTTCAGAGTGCGCGCTTGTAATCAGCATAGTTGGGCTTGCTCTGCTTATAGCGCAGCTTCCGCGGACAGTTTAGTGCGATTGAAACCTTCGACTCCAACGGCGCCGACTTTACCCGCCAGTGATGTAGATGGCAGCTATAGTGTCGATTGGGTAAAACCCAGTGGTACCGTGACCCATTATGATCTGCAAGAGCGAACTAATAATGCCGGCAATTGGAGCACTATCGCGAGTGCGACTTCGGCACTAACCGAAGCGCTTACTGGGCGGGCGGATAACACCTATGACTATCAAGTTAGAGCTTGTAATGAATACAGTTGGGCTTGTAGTAGTTACTCTTCGGCCAGTGCCGACATTGTGGTGTTGGAATTGCCAGGCACACCTGCATCTATCACGGTACCAACAACCGATACGGATGGCAGTGTCACCATTAATTGGGGCACCAGTACGGGTCAAGTCGACGACTATCGATTGGAAGAGCAAAAAGATAATGGCGCCTGGGTTGAAGTACAAAGCGGTGCTACGGCAACTAGCAAAGTATTAACCGGGCGAGGTAATGGTAGTTATAACTATCAAGTGCGTGCGTGTAATGACAGCGGCTGTAGTAGTTATCGGGTGGGCAGCAACTCACTGGAAGTCTTATTGAAACCCTCTGTTCCCGCCACGCCAACCGGCGCATCAACCAGTGCTGGTGAAGATTACACCATCAGTTGGGTGAAGCCATCCGGAACGGTGACTTCTTATGACTTACAACGCAAATTAGATTCTGGCGCTTACAGTGTCATTTATTCAGGCACTTCCCTCTCAAAAGTTGAAAGCGGTCAAGGCGAAGGTGATTGGAGTTATCAAGTCAGAGCGTGTAACGATAGCGGTTGTTCCAATTATTCTGGCACCAAAGTGGTGACTTTGAACTACCCGGATACTTCGGAATCACCGAATCCTCCAGCAACCAATGATGGCTCCGTGATCACATTGACCTGGGCTAATCCGACGAGCAATGCGTATCGGATCACCGAATCACCGGGCGGTCGTATTTTGGATCGAACCGGTAGCGCTACTAGCACGGTTATCAATGCCCCAGCCGATGGCGTATACACTTACACCTTGGCGAACTGTTTTGTGTTTAACGAAGGCGGCGGTGCTCAAGATGAGTTTAATTGTGGCAATGATGGTCCGTCCGGTTCCAGCGTTACCGTCCGTCATCGTCCGGAAGTACCTGCTGCGCCAACTTTACCAGCTAATGATGCTGATGGTAGTTATACCGTCAATTGGTTGAAACCTAGCGGAACAGTAACCCACTATGATCTTCAAGAACGAACCAATAATCTTGGAGCATGGACTATTGTCGCAAACTCGACCAGCCTACTCTCAGAAACGGTATCTGAACGCACCGAAGATACTTTTGACTATCGTGTTCGAGCGTGTAACGAATTTGAGTGGTCTTGTAGTAACTATTCTACTGTCAGCGCCGACATTGTTGTATTGGCGACCCCGGGAACTCCCGTATTTATTACAGTGCCCAGTTTAGATTCTGACGGAACTGTTACCATTGATTGGGGAGCCAGTAGCGGCCAAGTTGATGACTATCGATTGGAAGAACAAAAAGATAATGGCGCTTGGGTTGAAGTGCAAAGTGGGTTATTAGATACCACCTCAACATTAACTCTGACAGATGGAAATTATAATTACCAAGTACGTGCCTGTAATGCGAGTGGTTGTAGTGCATATCGAGTAGGGAACAATTCTCTGAATGTATATTTGACTCCATCGATACCATTAGCACCGTCAGTCCCTAGCTCTAGTTCAAATGGTATCTATACAATCAATTGGTCAGCTCCTGGAGGGACGGTGACTTCTTACGAACTTCAGAGCCAGTTAAATTCTGGTAGCTTCACCACTGTGTATACCGGTAGCGATTTATCGTTTGAAGAAACGGGCTTAGCGGAAGGTGTTTGGTCTTATCAAATAAGAGCATGTAACGCATCAAGTTGTACTGCTTATTCTGACGTTAGTACTGTCACTATTGCTAATACCTCGCCCGTTATTACCGAAGGAGAAAATGTCACTCTTGATATCACAGAAAATTCAGCGGGTTCATTAACTCTTAATGTTACTGATGCTGAAGATGATACGATTACTTGGTCTATTGCAACCCAGGGTAGTTTAGGAAATGCAGTCGCTGATGGAACCGGACCTTCCAAATCAATTTCTTATACAGCTAATCCTAACACAACCGGCACCGATACATTTGTTGTTGAGGTCAATGACGGGCAACTAACTGACTCGATAACTATTACGGTTAATATTGAAGTTCAAAATATTGAAGCGCAAGACTGGGCAGAAAAATCATCTGTCCTTATTCCGAACGCAGCTACTAGCACTTACTCACCTGGCACCAATGAAGCCATTGGTGCAGTTGAAGGTAAGGCAGGTGTATCTGGGGGCGCAGCAAGTTATAACATCCCCATCGCATTACCCCCTGGTCGTGCTGGCATGCAACCGAGTGTGTCGCTTAACTATTCTTCGCGAAGTGGCAACGGAATTGCTGGTGTCGGCTGGGGATTATCAGCCGGTGGTTCAGTTAGTCGTTGTGGCGCAACGGCGGCGCAAGATGGATTCACTGCGGCTGTTCAATATGACGCAACTAGAGATAGACTCTGTCTCGATGGACAACGACTTATCGCGGTGTCTGGCGTTTATGGCCAAGCCGGTACAGAGTACCGAACAGAAATGGACTCGTTTGCAAAGATTACTCAGTCTGGAAGCATTAATGGAACCGCGACTTCGTTTGAAGTTGAATACAAAAACGGAATGATCAGCAAATTTGGTATTAATGCTGAATCAAGAGTGACAGCCTCTGGTCGAAATGAGACTTTAACTTGGTTGCTAGCCGATAGCCAAGACCGTTCAGGTAATACCATTAGTTACGAATATGATAATCAAGGTGATGGAGAATTCTTACTCTCAGCAATTCATTACACAGGTTATCAAGGAAGTGATGGCGACCGACATGTTCGTTTCGAATATGAAGACCGCCCCGATAAAAATACTTCTTATTTAGCTGGTGGAAAATCAAGAAGCACACAACGCTTAAGCAAAATTTCAACCGAGTATATTTCGGCGGTTGTTCGAGAGTACTCACTCGATTATGGCGACGTCAGTTTAGCCAGTAGCCGTACTCTATTAAGAAGTGTTGAAGAATGCGCTAGCGGAATATGTTTACCTGCCACAACGTTTGAATGGATGGAGCAAGAACCAACGTTTAAATCTGAGCCTCTAGAATTTATCGACACAGAGAGCGATAGCGCAGTTCTAGTTCACGAGGACAAGGTATGGTTGCATGATGTTCTACCGCATGGTGATATTAATGGTGATGGCGTAAAAGATTGGCCGGGGCACTTTGTGAACGCGGAAAGGGAAATTACCGGTGAAAACTCCGTTGAGTTAGCGAATTGTTATATTCCAAGAAATAGCTTCAATCTTATTTGTTTAGACGCGGATGTTAACGTCGATGGAAAGACAGACAGCTTTAGGCAAAACACAGGTACCAATAAGCTTGAACTAAAATTCACAGGCTCCGATACATGGATTGATACTGGGATTAATTGGAGTACTGATCATGTCACAGTGTCTCAACATGATAAGCCTCTCGGTTTTGCCGATTTTAATGGCGATGGTTGGGTCGATTTAGCGTTTAAAGAAGACTTAAACCTAAATATTTATTTTCATAGTGGCAATACGGGTAACCTCTACAGTTCAACCAGTCCATACAGTGCTAGCAATTATCAAACTATTGCGACGTACCAATACTCTGGGACAAAAGCGGTCGATGATTATAGTTTAGTAGGAGATATGGATGGAAACGGCATTCCTGATTTTGTCAGAAATGGAATTGGAGGGCTTACACCAGCTTCGGCGCCTGTCTCTATTACGTTGATTACAAGTGAACCTAATGGCGGTATGTCAACTTCGATTCGAGATATTGTTGTCGGTTCGGGTCCTAGAGTTTCTGGGGAGTTTTTCTTCGACATTAATGGCGATGGATTAGCGGACATGATGACGATTGATTTGCAGGATCGCACCTTGATGTACCGACTCAATGATGGCAACGATTTTATTGAAGGCTGGGTTGATCTCAATATTTCTTTTCCAACGTTGACTTTGAGAGTCAATATGGCTGGAGGGGCTGAACCAATAGATCATTTTTACCCTGATATGTCAAAAGTCTTAATGATGGATTACGACGGCGATGGACGACAGGAAATTTTACGAGTTGGAGCAGTTTTAGCGTCGGCTTGTCACAGACTTACGGGTTCTGGAGTTAAGTGTGATGACGCTCTTACTGGTCAGTTTTTAACTGACCCTGGGACTAGTAGCTACGCGAATATAAACAGTAGCGTTCTGGATAATTCAGTTAGAAGCTATACCGCAATCCGGTTTGAAGAAAATGCTAGCGGTGGTATTTCAACCACGTTTAATTACGATACCGGCATTATTGCATCGGCTTCTCAACTTGCGGTGGTTGATGCCACAGGAGACGGGTTACCAGATGTTGTTTCGGTATTTGGTTGTCGTTTTGGTAATTGTAAATTTAATGAGGATACGGCTACGGCGTCAAATACGATTCAAAACTCAACCTACTCGCCAGGGGCTTGGATTAATCGCAACATAGGTTCGTCAACCGATGAAGATAAATACGAACCTCAAGACATGCTTAAATCGGTAACTAACGGGTTAGGTGTAGAAAGCGAATGGGTGCATAGACCGCTATCGAGTGACGAATACAATACCGATAATTCCGATTACTACAATACGGATCACGCTTATCAAGATGGTGACCATTTCAACTTTGCATCCAGCATGTATGCGGTTGCGTCTTTCAAACAAAGCAACGGGATTGGTGGTAAAAACGAAACGTTATATCGTTACGAAGGCGCGATGTACAACAACAAAGGTCGTGGCTTCCAAGGCTTCCGTCAAATGGTGGTGGAAAACGTTGAGTTAGGAACTCACTCAATGACCGAGTTCCATCAAAAATTCCCATTAGCAGGAAAAATTGAATCGGCCAGAACTTGTTTTACCTCAGATAGCGATTACGGATGTACTCAGTATCCCATTTCTGAAACCACTGTTTTATATGAAGAGTTGACCACTGAAAACTCAAATGTACATTGGGTCATTCCAACGACTACGACAGAAACCAGTTACGATTTATTTTTCCGCTTAACTCAGCTAAGTGAAAAAATAACTACGATTGATCCATTACAGACGGAAGCAGAGTTTGGAAACATTTTACAAACCACAGTGACCATTGATAACGGATTTAGCTTGGTGGAAGTCTCCACCGATAATAACTACACCAACGATAAATCTGCGTGGTGGATTAAGCTAGATGATTCAACGGTTACCAGTGAAACCAAAACAGGCTCAGCGGTTCACGACTCAGATCTTGATCCAATCAAGGAAATTAAAACCAGTTACACCTACACAGCTAATCGCCAGCCAGATGTTGTCACGGTAACGCCAATTCGCGGTGGTGGATTTATCACTAGTGTAGATACCGATTACAACGCTTACGGTTTACCGACTAAAATAACTACCACGGGTGATGGAGAATCGAGAAGTGTGGAATCAACTTATTCTAACGATGGCGAAACCGAAGTTGCCGATGGATACTTTGTTTATAAAATAACAAATGATCTCGACCAAGAAGTCATCACAAAAACCTATCCAGAACATGGCCAAGTTAAATCAGTAACGGACGTCAACGACCTTGTTTCATCAACTACTTATGATGTATTTGGCAGAGTAGAAAAAGTCACACCTCCTACAGGCACAGGTCAGCCAGCTTATTCTTGGTTTAGCAGTTGTAATAGTGGTTGTGATGATGTGACTTCGGTTTATCCATCAGATATTGATGATACATTGGTGAGTGATGTTGCTTCATTAGTCGTTTACAAAGTAACAACCGGTTCTGTCGGCGCACCGGAAACAACTTTATACAAAGATAAATTTAATCGAGTGTTGTTTGCTAAAACGCAAGGGTTTGATGGTAGTTCTATTTTCGTCAGAACAGAATATGACGCACTAGGTCGCAAAGTGTTTGAATCAGTTCCTTCGTTTAGTGTGGATGAAGATAAAGGTGTTCACTACAAAGCGTTTGACGAATTGAACCGTGTCACTAGTAAAGTCACCGATCAGCCAAATAACAAATCATTTGAAGTCACGTATGGTTATGTTGGTCATCAAACGTCGGTACAAGCGTTAGGTTCGGATGGCAAGTTACTGAGTATGAGTCGAACTCATAGTGGTACCGGTCAGCTGATGAAAACAACGGATGATGACGACGGTGTTACCGAGTACGCTTATGACTCACAAGGCAATCCAATTGTTCTACAAGACGCTAACGGTAATCCAATCAAAGCGGAATACAATGCACTCGGTCAAAAGAAGTTTGTTGATGACCCTAACATGGGGATCAAAACTTTCGCTTACACTGGACTGGGTGAAATCTATTCTGAAACCGATGCGAATAATGATACTTATTATTATGCTTATGACGACATAGGACGGTTTGAATATCGATACCTTAATACAGTTCCTACAACATCTAATGGCAACTTAGCTGAAGCTTATTTTAGTTACGATTCTGCTGACAAAGGTGGCGTCGGTTCATGTGAAGGTTTACCACATCAAGAAGTTCGTCAGGATTTATCGGCTAGTGAAGAGTATGAGCGAACCTACGCTTATGACAGTTACTGTCGACCACTCAGCAGTGTGACCAATATCGACGGAACTGATTATGTTCAGTCAACACAGTACGATGCTTTCTTTGGTCGAGTGAAAGGCGTGACGACCGTTTCCGGTGTTACGGTTGAAAACCTATACAACAGTTACGGTTATCAAACTCACAGCAAAAACGCCGCCAATGATTATGTCTATCAGCAAATTACGGATATGGATGCGCGTTTACAAATGACCACCACGCGTAAAGCCAATGGGCTTTTAGATGAGGTGTTTGATTACTCTGATGTGACGGGACAAATGTTCTCGGTACATACGGATACAGTTGCCGGTAATCAACGTCATCGAATCGATTATACCTATGATGATTTTGGAAACCTAAAACTACAAACTATTGAGAATGTCGATCGAAATACCAATAACGTGATTGTTTCGACCGAGACTTATGACTATGACGGACTGCATCGTTTGTTAACGGCCACGCGTGATATTGGTGGCACTTCAGAAGTGACTAATTATGCTTATGATGCCGTCGGTAACTTCACTAAAAAGGATGATTATGTTGCAGGTGATAATGGCTTTAGCTACGGCAATTTAGGTAAAACGGCTGGTGGTTTAGCGGGACCAAATGCGGTTCGCTCAATTAACAAAGTCGGTGGTGGAACTATTACCTATGCCTATGATGCTAATGGTAATCAAATTTCTAGTACCGGAAGTGATAGCAGTGATAATAAAACGGTTATCTACAACGCCTTTAACAAACCGGTTTCTATTACCAAAGGTGAGATCACTAGTTTGTTTAGCTACGGCGCAAACCAAATGCGTTACAAGCAAATCAAACAAGGTCAAACCGGCGGTGATGAAACCACCATTTATATTGATAAATCCTATGAGGAAATTACCTACAACGGTGTAACTACCAAACGTCAATATATTGGTGATGCGATTATCAATGAAGTTGTTGGCGGAGATGACGCAGGATCAAAAATTGGTTTTGTTCATCGGGACCGTTTGAATTCTGTGGTGACTATTACCGACCATAACGGCAATGTGGTGGATAACAAAAGCTTTGACGCATTTGGTAAACCTCGGGCTGGAAGTATGGCTACTGACTCACTATCGACGCTCAAAGGAATTGCGGACTCTGGTGTGAATAATATAGGGCCTTATGAGTTACATACTCAGCGAGGGTTTACCGACCATGAGCACCTGGATGATGCTGAACTCATTCATATGAATGGGCGGGTGTATGATTATAACCTTGGACGGTTCTTGAGTGTTGATCCATTTATACAATTTACTGGAAATAGTCAAAGCATTAACCCATATTCGTATATAATGAATAATCCGTTAGGTGGCGTCGACCCTAGCGGTTATTGTGTTGCTTCACGTATTCAGAGTGCTTGCGACAACACATCACGGCATCATGGTGGTAATGGAAAGTCTGACGATGCGGCTGCGGACGCGAAGGCTAAAGCAAAGGCTCAACAGAAGGCTAAAGAAAGTGGAGCGAAAGTTAAAAAAGCTGCTGCCCACGTATTATCAAATAAACAGAATAAGGAAGTAAAAACCGAAGATATAAACATTGTTGGAACTACTCAAGACCAAGAAGGAAACGTTACTGGTGTCTTGGTTACTACCGGAGGCACCAATCAAGTAACTCCATCAGGCGTTGACAAAACTGAGCAACGATTAATTTCGCAAGATATAATAGATACGCTGGCGGATACTGTCAACCTAGCTCTCAAGGACAGTGACGATGTGTTGAAAATGGATGTAATGCAAAAAGGAAACGCTAATTGGTCAGATGTCGAGAAAGCGTCGACTTGGACTGTAGACCTGGGAAAGGAAAAAGTCGATGGAAGTTCAAAAGTGTCGATCTTGAGACTCAGTGATGTCGGAAAAGCTGCTGGGTTAGTTGGTCCTTTACATGATGTTTACAATTTAGCTACTGGAGATGCAGATACTTTTGTAGAAGCTGGCTTTGACTTAGCTTTACTTGGAGCCGGTCCACCGGGTGTTGCCCTTGGCTTTACCAAAGGAGTACTGGATGCATTTTACGACGGAGGCTCAAAGCAAGCGATTAAAGATCTTTCGAAGGCCGTCGGAGAGCCTGTAGCGAGACATATTCCAAAGACCGCGAGGTCTCAAGAAGAATTTAACAAAAACAGCAGCATAATGACCGGGATTAACTTTTTCTCAATACCTGATGACTTTGGTAAATGAACAGGGTTACTGGAGGGCATACAGATACACTCTGAATTCGGTAGGGGCGTAGATACTCTGTTAAATAGCAAGGATTAAGATGCTAACGCGGTAAACCCGGTAAGTTGGGCTAAACTGCAACGCGTAAGTGGGGTTAAACGTAGGTCGGGTAGACGCAGGAAACCCGACGATACACTATCATACGGAAACAGTGTCTTTTGATTCACCACTTCGTCGGGTTTCGCTTATGGCTGTATAGACCGGAGACATAGGTAACACCGTTCGGGGACATAGGTAACACTCGTCTAAACTAGATATAACAATTTCAAAGAGGATTTGTTATGTCTTGGAAAGAGGTTTCTATAGTGTCTCATCGCGGTATGTTGGGGTAAAAATCACTCGTGTAACTCGGTAAGTTGGGCTAATATGTAGGTTGGCCGGTGAGCTTGGCGAACCCCAACAACTAACGCTCAACACCATCGAAATTTTATTGATACTTCCACTCGGACAAATCAACCCGAATCTATTTATCCCTAACCACTGCTGTTGGGGTTCCTTTGTCACCCGCAACCTTGTATCTCTCTAGATAGAGTAATAAGCTATTATTCTATCACAGGAATTGAGTGAGTTTGACCGCAACCTTAGAGCTTGACTCTGTTACGTAGATGAAACCCTCAATTCATTTTACCTTAATAAACTGGATGGTATCCAAGTGCCTTTCTTAGAAAGTGACACTGCATGTACAAGGGAAGCTATAAGATGAGTTTTGATATTGGTATTGATGTTGCGAAAGATAAAATTGATTGCCTCTGGTTAAGAGACCCAGTCAATTTAAAGGTTAAAACAAAAGTATTACCGAATACACCTAAAGGATTTAAATCGCTAAAACTTTGGATAGAAAAAAATATCTCCACGGAATTTGGAAGTGTTTTTGTTAGCTTAGAAGCAACTGGTGTTTATCATGAAGCCTTATCGTATGCTTTGTATGATATGGGCCTTCAAGTCAGTGTCGTTAATCCAGCATTTATTCGTGACTTTGCCAAAGGACTTGGAGTTCGCGGTAAAACGGATAAGAAGGATAGCATGGTACTGGCTCGTTACAGCAATATGGTTCGACCATCCCTTTGGGTCCCAGAGCCGAAAGAGATAAGAGCGCTGAAAGCTCTGTTAACAAGGCTTGCAGGCTTAGAGAAAGATTTACAACGTGAATCAAATCGATTAGAAAAAGCTGAGATAAGTGACGCTTCAACTGGAGTTCTAGGCTCAATCAAAATGATGATATGTCATTTAGAGTCGGAGGTTAAACGAGTTGAAAAAATGATCGATGATCATATTGATAAAAATCCGACCCTTAAAAAAGATAGAGCAATACTACGATCGATACCTGGCGTTGGGGATGTACTGTCTCGCGAAATGCTATCAGTTTTACATAGCCGAAAGTTTGTCAGAGCCAGTCAAGCAGCTGCATTTGTGGGTGTCGTTCCTAAGCTATGGGAGTCAGGCAAAATGAAGGGCCGGACGGCTTTATGTAAAAATGGCCCCGGTCGTTTGAGGGCAAAATTATACATGGCAGCAGTTGCTGCGATTCAACATAATTCAGATATTAAAATTCAACATAAACGATTACTACAAGCAGGAAAAACTAAAATGCAGGCGCTCGGTGCGGCAATGAGAAAGTTAGTACAGATTTGCTTTGGTGTTTTAAAACACCAATGTGAATACCGACCTCAAACTAATTAAATGATAGATTGAAATCGGTTTGGAGAGATGGTATCTACAAAATCATCAACAGCCCTGTTACTTCTAAGCGCCGTATGTTGAGGTAAGAAATCGTTCGTGTAGGTTGGCTGGTGATAACCCCAACAGCTATCCTTCAAAACAATAGAATTCTTATTGATAAATTCATCGACAAAAATGGCATCAACACCAATTTATTTTTATCCTCGACTTCTCCTGACCCTAGCCGTGATCACTAGAGTGAGAAATAAATTGATAAAACAGGATTGGTTTTTTATGTGTAATTAACCTTAAAAGGGCAAAGCAACTAATTTGATTGATAAATAGGATTTACTTATTGTGAGAAATTAAAGGGCGACAAAGCGCCCTTACCTATTTTTATGGCCGCTCGATATAAGGCAAAATAAAGTCAGTTTTCTTATACAATCGAGTAGATGTCATATAACTAATATCTTCGGGAGAATTGGGAGAGAACAATCGAGAGTCCTGAGTCCAGTTCTCCATGAAGTAAAAATACTCATCATCTTCTGCTAAGAAGTAAATGGTACGTGTCCGCCATTCAAAACAAAGCTCATTATCTGGCTCACATCCTTCTGGGCTAACCCCTATTGCTTGATACGGTGATTCGGGGTTGTGAATGGCACTATGCACTCCATATAAGCTTGTAGCGTCGAGAGAGGGATGCCAGTCAAAAATAGAAACACCTTCACCTAGCGAGTCGTTTGCTTCCCATTCAGTACGCCCTATTTTTGACTCCTGACGTCCAAGTTGATTATCTTGAATTGCAAACGCGAACGTAGGATCGGTGCCAAAGCCATGTGCGACTTCAAATCTACCTACCATCGTTTCCGGTATGTAACTAGAATCAACGTCTATCAATAGGCCACCAAAAATCTCAGCAGTCTGGTCAGAATAAGTTTTCTTGGCGATATATTGGATTCCCAATCCTAGATTTCCAACCGGAATATAGCGGATCTCAGTTTCATCTTCCAAAGCCAAAACCAATTCTCCATTTGCAGTGAAACTCCACTCTCCCGATTGCTCATTTATTTGAAGGTTAAGTGAGTTATCACTATTCAAATCGATATAAGAGGAAGAGGCAGGCTGATAGTTAGTATCATTACCAAAAATTTTGCCTACATGCGCGGCAATTAAGTTACTGGATATCTGTTCTTCAAATGTAGGTTCAGAAGTTTTCGTTGTGACTAGTTGCAACATTGACAAATCTTCTATTGTAGTCTCATCGCATGTCTCTTCCGGTGAAGGTCCTCCATGGGTTTGACCTTTGTAATGAACCAAATACTGATTTATCGTTTCTCCAACATACATAGGATAAAATTCGATTGTTGCAATAGTAGTGTATAAATTCGTGTTCTCTACGCAAAGATTTGAAGGAGCATTCAAGCGAATAAATTCAATAGGTCTTTCTTCCGTTGTAAATAGGCGTAGCTTTTTTGAATCGGTATTCTCCCAAAATAGATCATGGTTTATTCTGAGAGTTGGGGTATATCCATAATGAGCATTAGGCCTTAATTCATGGTTTGAGGAGAAGCTAGCATCACCATTTTCATTTAACTCGAAAATTATTGGTTGGCGCTCAGTATCTAAGAGACCTCCGTTAGACAAAAAAGCATAAGAGTTACCAATAATTTCACTTACGTCCTCTTCGATAAAAGTAGTATTTTCGACTAGCGAGTTAAAAGCTTGGTTAAACTCGTGCTGTCGGATGCTATTTGATAAGGAGTTGACTATTATTCTGTCGGAATATAACTGAGAAAAACTTGTTATATCTGCTGGAAAATCTTGTTCACCCGATACAATTTGTCCTAAATTGGCGGCGAATTTAACTACTTTAATAGAGTCTATTGCGGTATAAAGAGTCTCTAATTCAACCGTACTCTCGATGAAACCATCTTCATCGTACCAACTTGCGTAAACATATAATGCTGTAGAATAGGCTGATAGTTCAAGTGCATTGTAGTTTGTGTGTTCGAGAACATTAAGCTCGTTAGCCAAATCGAATAAGCGGTTTGCTGTACCAACATTTGAAAGGTAGGATAACTGTTCTGAATGACTGTCAGTTCTTAGACTAATAAAGTCTTCTAAATTTTTGACTTCAATACCGACAGAATATTCACCACTGGCATCAGTTATAGCTAAATACTCTTCATTTACTCCTTCAACATTGTTAGTTGTCGCAACTACCTCAACTCCTTCAACTGGCGGAGAAATACGACCTTTGAGAGTTAAGTCTGTATGGTCTACTTCAATAGTTAATTCAGCCGTATTGCCATAGTCAAATCCGTCAAAGACTCGATAACTAATAACGAATTCACCGAATTGTTCAGCAGCCTCGTAACGGATCATGTTATCTACTATTTCTGCCGTGCCTTGTGAGGCTTGGCTGACTAGTTCTACGATCATTTCATGTCCGTTTGCGTCAGAATCATTATCGAGTACATCTACTAGAATGTTTTCTAAGGTTCCCATGCGAACTTCATCATTATTAGATTCTGGAGCAGAATTCGCCGCGATCAATAGCCTAATGGTCGCTGGTTCACTCTCAAGCTCGCCATCGTTTGCAGTGTAAGTAAATTCAACCTCTCCTGATTCATCATCGGCTTCAAATAGAATTGCATTATCAACAATACTGGCGGAACCGATAGTTGGTTGAGTAAGGTTAGTAATTACTAATTGATCGTTGTTAGCATCTGTATCATTTGCAAGTACATCGATGGTTACTTGCCCTTGGAATTCCACTTCAGAGCTATCATCAAAAGCAATCGGTGCCGCCGGAGGTGGCTCAGTTACAGTAACTGTCACTGTTGCTGAGGCACTGGTTGCTTTACCATCAGTGGCGGAATAGTTAAATTGATATTCCCCAGCGACATCAACCGCCTCAAACAAAACTTGATTATTGGAAATGAAGACCATTCCCAAACTTGGTTGCGTCAGATTTGTGACCGTTAAACTATCATTATCTGAGTCCGTATCATTCTCTAGTACATCGATAGTAAGGCTGGAACCTGCAACCACAGTTGCCGAGTCATCGTTCGCTACCGGAATCGAGTTAGGCACAGGCTCTGGCTCTGACGAGCCACCTCCACCACCGCAAGCGACGATTGAGCTTAGGAATAGAAATTGTGTTATTTTTAATAAGGATTTCGAGGTCATTCTCATTTACATCTTCCTGGGTAAAATTTTTGTTGTGTTTGTCCTGACTAAGTATTTCTTATTGGATAAATCTAATTAATTGGATAAATATATACAGCACCTGAATAGTCCAGAGGATCAAAGATTGATTGACTGGGGTTAACACCGAAACCAGAAGAGCCTTCGTCAGCGAAAGGTACAATTACAAAATTATCAGTTATCGAACACTTGTCTCCAAAATGAGCTTCCCATCTGGTATTAGAAGGTTTCAGAGTGGCGACTTGATTCCATGAACCATTTTGATTTTCAAATAGAATGATAGCGCCCGCATGGTTTTGAAACGATGTGTGGTGATCTGGCGTAATACCAGATCCTCTACCATTTTCAAAACTGGCTCCAACCGCTAGAAGGTTGCCATTTGTAGCAATACACTCGCCAAAAAGATAAATCTCCTTGTCCGGTTTTAAGAGGGCTATCTCACTCCATCCAGCGCTTTTACTAAAAATGTAGACACCGCCTCCATAGTCAAATCCGTCTGGATCTTCTGACTCGCGATGCGCTGCTACAAATAATAAATCGCCATGAAGCTTTACAGCATTGCCAAACTCCGTAGCCAATTTACTATCTGCTGGTTTTAGATAGGTTCGTAATGTCCATTCGTTAGCCAGATTTTCATAAATGAAGACTGCACCAGAATCTGGACCAATGTTAGAGTCTTGATTTCCATTGAGCCCTTGGGCATCGCTGTCCTCTTTGTAAGCACCAATAGCTATGATATTTTCGTCAATTGCTACAGTATTGCCGTAGCGATCTCCGCCGGTAGGGTATGGGGCTGTTAATTTTGTAACAAAAGACCAAACCTCATCCGTTCTTTCATACACATACGCAGACCCTGCATCGTAGACAAATCCATTTAAAGTATTCTCTGGGACTGAATTAGGGTGACCTATAGCACCGATAACTAAAGTGTTACCGGAAATAGCTACATCCGTCCCAAATTGTTCCCATTCGGCAGGAACTTCTGATTTAATGTGAGCTTGTAATGTCCACTCATTGTCGACTTTAACATATACATAGACTGCGCCCGAGTTTGGAATTTCTTGATCGGTTTGAGTTTGATTAATACCTCCAACACCTGTATCTTCCCAACGCATACCAACAACTAATGTGCCGTTTTCTAGCGAGAGATCAGTTCCAATGGATGTTTCATGGGTTGGTTCTAAAATAGTTTTTAATTCCCAATTTCCATTATTATTCTCATAGATATGTACATCGCGACGAGTGGCAATTGCCATCGTGTCTCCATCAATAACAGCGTCTGTACCAAAACTCCCATGTTCTTTTGGGTCAGTTTCCTTGATGAACAAGCTTTGTGAAAAGCGTTTTTGAGTCTGCCTAGTAACATCCAAAGTATAATTTCTAGATTGGGTACCATCAGAAGAAACGACATCTATATCGATAAAATTACTACCCTCCTGCAAAGCGATAGTTGAACTAGATGTCTCTGCATTGACAATTTCACCATTCACTATGACAGATGCACCGTCTTCGGCTGATGCACGAATTTCTATGCTCTCAGTCATATAGGCCATTGTGCTTGTATAGCTAGTATTATTAGAGCTTAGTAGCTCGTTTACCTGCCCAATTGATAGATCAAGTGTAGCCAGCTTTAAAGTGGATGCTTGAGGTATGTCGGCGTCTTCATTTCCACCGCCGCCTCCACCGCCGCAAGCGACTATTGAACCTAAGAATATAATTTGAATTACTAGTGAAAAGGTCATTGAGGTCATTTTCATTTACTTCTTCCTTCGCTAAAAATACGCTGTCTTTTAAATTACTTATTCGAATACTTAATGCTCGAAGATACGATTTGAAACCGCTAAAACACCTAGGAATTAATCAACTCTCTAGTTTAAGTATCTGCAAGGCATGTTTATAGGCGTTATTATGCTTGGTTCATGCCGGACGTAATATCAAATTTCGGACATTAGTTAGTAATATTTTGACAAAATTCAGATATTAATTGGCCGAATAACTAATTCGATGATTTTTTGGACAACGTTCTTTATTTATCAGTGTATAGAGCGACCAATCAGAGTTTTTAAGTTAGAAAGGCTAAAAGTAAATTTTATTCTCTCTATTAGTAATAACTAACTCTTTTTCATTGGCGACAGTTGGGAACTGTTGCTTAAATTGCTCAACAGTCTTAGTTTTGAAAACGACTAGTTGGGACATAGAATAGCGATAGCTGATGGTTCCCCCGGTTCCTATCGTCCCAGTACCCGACATCTTGACCTTAGTATTGATAAGAATATCTCCACCATATGAAACTTTTCCAGGCTCTACATTAAATTCAGCAGTGCCGAATCCATAGTTTTCCTTCCAACTTCCGTAAAAAATGCCCGTTTTTAGTGCGTATTTGCCAGGTTCTAAGTTGAGTAAGAACAATTTATTTGTTTCTAACTTTTGGACAAAGGTTTTTGAAACTGGCTCGCCATTTTCAATCTTGACCAAGGTTAAATCAAATGGCATGTATCTGCCTTTACCATCCTTTGCTTTATCATGATCTAAAGTCACTTTAAAAACCGCAAGGGATGTACCAGGTTCTGGTTTTCTGTCTGAAGCTATTTTAGTGGTTGAGCAGCTTAGAATTAATGAAGATAGGATGACGATTGCTAAGAATCTGAAAGCGTTATACATTTATTATTCCTTCTTGTTTAGACTAATCATTTCCCGAAACTAAGGCAACGATTAATAATTCCCTGTACTTCTAATTATATAGCGAACCTATAAAACAAAACAATAGATAGGCGATTTAGGATAAGTTGATGCTCAAGTTGCAACAAAATAGGCATGTGTAAGTGATAATTCCACTTGGTATAGAACGCGAACGTTCGTGTTGTCATTGAAAATCGGATTTTTGCAAAGAGATAAACTGAACATGTTGCACATTACTGCTGGTTAGAGCTACAAAGAGCTGTAAACCAAATTGACTCTCAATTACAAAGGGTCTATATTGCTGCTCTCTTTACTTTCAAAATTTAAGGATGAATAAAAATGTTCACAAACTTCAAGCCGCTTCTCACACTACTGCTAGCCCTTAGTTTAATTGTAATAACTGGGTGTGGTACGAAATACTCTTTTAATAATCAAACTTACAAGAAGCCAGAACAGGCTTTGCAAGCGCACAAAGACTACCTAAACAAAATTGAAAGTGAATTAAAGGTCTCAGATTCTAAACCTACCGGAAAAGTGTTAATTGTGACTCCATCCAAAAAGACCGCTGAATCTCTTGGAATAACTCGTACAGGACAGCCTGGTAAAGAAATTATCGATTATTTAGGAAGTTACCTAGAAAACGATTATTCTCATTTTTCTAGATTCCTAACAAAAAGCAACCTATTTGAAACTGTCGAGCCTGTAATTGACGACTTTCCCAAGAACTATGCTAATAAGAAGAAAGGCGACTACGACGCGACAATTTATCTGGATATGAAATCACCGACCCAAATCAGCTGGTTTGTGATGTTTTCACCAGAACATGAAGCTAAACCAATCGTCATTGATAGTATGGCCGAGCAGGGTTCACCAAAGATTCAATCTTGGATAGATAATATAAATAAGTTAAGAAATAACTAGGCATATAAATGAATACACACTTGAATAAAATTTTTTCTGTCTTTCTATTAATCAATCTTTCAACTTTATTTGGGTGTGGTTCAAACAGTGCTATTAACAGAACCGAAGATTTATCGAATGCCTGGCCTAACATCAGCCTACAGTCCGACCGAACGATTCTAGTTAACGCGATAGATGAGCGACCATACGTACTAAACAAGAAAAAGGGTGCGTCCTTTATCGGGCTTATGAGAGGAGGTTTTGGTACTCCCTTTGATATGAATACTACTAGCGGTCAACCTTTGGCTGAAGATCTAAAAAACGCGATTACTAACGGAATGAAGAACGAAGGATTAATCGCTGATTCTTATTCTATTGGCGAGAATCAAGAGCTCGATAACAACCTCCGAGTTGTCGTATTGCATATCAAAGAGTGGAAAAGTGACACTTATACCACATCAAAATTTCTCTTTGATTTAAAGCTAGAAGTTTTAGATTCCACTGGCAAAGTATTGGCTTCAAACTCTAACCGAAATATTTCTGATTCAGGTGAAAAAATCGAAAAGAAAGCGACAGCCTCTCCACTAGAGTCTGGGCGTCTTGCATTAACGTCGCTATTTAAAAACAAGCAAATTCTAGATGCATTAAGATAGTCTTTGCGATCAAACTTACCAAGTCGAACAGAGAAGTTATTCTGTTGGAGAGCTACGCGAACACTTGTAATTCAGCATCAAAACGTCAACCTAAAACACGCCCCACCAAGCTCGCTTTCTTTTAATTTAACGCTTCCGCGATGAGCAATCATTACTTGTCGGGTTAATGCTAACCCAACCCCCGAACCTTCCCTTTTTGTTGTGAAGAAAGGAACAAATATTTTCTTAGCGATGTCATCTGAAATGCCCTTACCGCTATCACTAATATCAATCACCACATGGCCTCGTTTGTTGAGGTAGGCTTCGATATTTACATTCGCATTGTCGGGTACTTCTAGTGCTTGTTCAGCATTTTTCAAAAGATTAATGAGCAATTGTTCGACCATATCTTTGTCGACTAGAACATCTAAACTTGGAGGTGTTATCTTGACGTTGAGTGCAATGTCTTTTTGTTTCCAATCTTGGGTTACAATAGCACTGACATCAGCGACCAACGCTTCCACTTTTATCGAGCGTTTATTTGGCTCGGGTAAACGCGTTAAGCGGCGATAGCTACCGACAAACTTCATTAGACCATCACTTCGTCTTGCCACGGTATGTATCGCGTCTGAGGCATCGACTAAGTCTTCGATATTTTCTGACGACGGTTCTAATTTTGATTTAGCATCATCAATTAAATCGGCTGCGGTTTTAGCCAGTGAAGCAACCGGTGTAATACTATTCATTATTTCATGGGTGAGAACCCTGACTAAATCTTGCCAAGATTGCAATTGAACGCCATCAAGTTCAGATTGAATATCTTGTAAGCTGAGTAATTTCTCTTGGCGTCCTGCTACAATAATTTCTGTGGCTTGGACGACCAATTGTTGTTCCATTCCATCGACTTCAAATTTTAGTAAACGTCGTTGACCGCTCACTAAGGTTTGCAATTGTTCGAAAAAGTCTTCTCCAAATTGTTTAAAGTCTTCGAATCGAGTAACAGCGTTGGCACCGATAAGTCTTCGCGCACTGTTATTCCATAAACTGACTTTGCCGTCTGCATGCAAACTAATTAACGGCACCGGTACATGTTCGAGCAACGCCTTAAGATGTCGGTATTCTTCTTCTTGAACTGTTCTATTTTGTTGAAAACCCTTTAGAATATCGGTAAAGGTTTTTCCGAGCTCACCAAATCCCGCACCAATTTCGTTAAACTCAAATCGTTGAGAATAGTCCGCGTATCGAGCGGCTTCGAAAAATCGAGTCAGCTCGTTATTCGTTTTATTGACAAAGCGGTACAGTAGAAATGATTGAACGACCAATAAAATGGCGACTACAAAGGTTGAAACCAGGTAGCCTTTAAGGTTCAAAAGATAGGCTAGCAACACCAACGTGAGCATAATCAAAATGGTTCGCGCTGCAATCATTAGCGAAAAACGTTTAAAGCCCATGCTTTTCCATCCTTCTATATAGTGTGGCTCTGGTTAAACCGAGCTCTTTCGCCGAATGACTAATGTTATATCGATGTTTCTTTAGCGCTTGAGTAATGGTGTATTTTTCTACCTTATCCAAATTAAGTTCTTCAAACTCAGTCTTAGTGTGGACGACGTGTGTGTCCATTTCATCAGTTATTCGGCGACTAGGAATCGAATCATTAATGGATAGATTGCCTGGTTGATTGGGCGGTAAATCTAATTGGAAATCCGAACTGAGTAGCTGATCATTAGTCGATAGAATGATTGCTCGCTCTATCGCATGCCGAAGTGCGCGAACATTACCGGGCCATGGATAATTTTGCATATCGGCTAATGCTTGCTCGCTAATTGACTTGCTAGGTTTTGAGTATTTGTGACTATAGTAGTCCACATAATATTGAGCGATTGGTTCGATATCTTGAGTTCGTTCTCTTAGTGGCGGTAAATTGATTTCGACAGTATTTAAACGAAAGAGTAAATCCTGCCTGAAATTCTTCTCATTGCTTAGGTCAGCTTTACTGACATTAGTCGCGGTAATAATTCGAACATCAAAAGGTGTCGTGTTATTAGCACCGATTGGCGTGACCACCCGTTGCTCCAAAACCGTTAATAACTTAGCTTGAAGATTGAGCGGCAAGTTTCCGATTTCGTCCAAAAAAAGTGTACCGCCATTAGCCGCTTTAAGTCGCCCCACTCGGTCTTCTCTAGCACCTGTGAACGCGCCTTTCTTATGTCCAAATAACTCGCTTTCAAACAGGGATTCAGTAATGGCCCCCATATCGACCGACATAAATACCTTGTCCGAGCGCTTACTTTGAGCATGAATTTCCCGAGCAATTAATTCCTTTCCTGTACCGTTCTCACCCAACAATAGAACGTTTGCATCAGTGGGGGCTGTTCGCTCAACGAGTGAAAGTACTTGATTCATCGCTCTCGAATTGCCGATCAGCTTTTGTTGATTGCTTTGTCCGCTGACCTCAGCGAGAAGTTTATTAGTGTGCCTCAATTCATCTACTTCCAAACGGCTTTTACCTAACTGTACCGCGGAAGAAAGGGTGGCAACCATTTTTGCATTTTGCCAAGGTTTGGCGATAAAGTCGGTGGCACCAAGCTTCATTGCTTCGACAGCAACATCCACTCCACCGTGTGCGGTGATCATGATGACCACTGCTTTAGGGTCTATTTCTAATATTTTCTCCAGCCATGAATACCCTTGTTTTCCGCTACTTTCTCCAGGTCCGAAATTCATGTCGAGTAAAATAGCGTCGAACTTATTACGGCTGAACAGCATCGGGATCTGTTCGGGCTGATGACAAGTCACTACATTCGAAAAATACCGCTTAAGTAACAGCTTGCCGGCCGTTAAGATATCTTGGTCATCGTCGACAATAAGAATGACACCATCTTGTTTCATATTGATTCCCTAATTTTTCTTGTCAAAAACAATCCGGCTTTGATTGCTAACAACTTTAACCACTGAACACGCTTGCTAATCATTTTCACTAAACTGAAGCTTAGAAATCTAAGTGTTCAATATCGTACACTAACTGAACGCAGGCGTACACCCCAACTGTCCATCTTTGAACACTAAATCTTAAGCATGAAAAAACACCTTTAAAATCAATGATTAAGAGTCTGGCATGTCCCTTGCAGACTTTAAGTTTACTAACAACTGATGACTATTTTTAAAAGGTTTACAGACAATATGCCAAAAATATCCTCTATGGAAGATTCTCGCAAAACTCGAAACGTCACTAGTGATAAAGGCACCAGTAGAGTTAAACCTATGTCTGGTGCTGGTATGGATAGGAAAGTGACGCGCAAGAATACTTGGTTTAAAAAAATCATGCTGCCAGGCCTAGTTTTGCTGATCTTGGGATATTTAGCCTACGACGGACTCAGTAATTCGGGTAAAAAGTTATCAGTTGATCAAGGAAAGATTCAGATTTCATCAGTGACCAGCGGTACCTTTGAAGATTTTATTCCAGTAAGAGGGAGAGTGACCCCAGCAAAAACACTTTATTTGGATGCTATTGAAGGTGGTCGCGTTGAACGAATATTGGTGGAAGATGGGGCTAATTTAAATAAAGGAGACCTAATTGTTGAGCTTTCAAATGCTTCTTTACAGTTAAGCGTTTTGGGTAACGAAGCCAGAGTGGCTGAGCAACTTAACAATATGCGATCAATCGAACTTAGCTTAGAGCAAAATAGACTTCAACATAAGCGCAACCTAATTGATATTCGTTATCAAATCAAAACATTGACTAGACAACTAAAAAGAGAGTCAGATTTGATGAAAACTGGTGCCGTTTCAAAAACTCAATTCGATGACACTAAGGACACGCTTGAATGGTATCAAAATAGACTGGCAGTTACGTTAGAAAGCCAAGCTTCAGATCAAAAAATGCAAGTAGAGCAGCTTAAGTTTTTAACTGAAACAACTACAAGGTTAGAAAGCAATTTAGCCATCTCTCGACAAAATTTAGACAATATGAATGTTAAAGCGCCGGTTAATGGCAAACTTTCTGGTTTCGACATCGAAGTCGGTCAAAGTATCGGTCGAGGAGAACGGCTTGGACAAATTGATACACCTAACGACTTTAAACTTACTGCAACTATTGATGAGTTCTATCTATCAAGAGTCGACATCGGGCAAAAGGCTAGCTTTGACGATTACGAGTTGAAGATATCAAAAATTTACCCACATGTTCAAAATGGACAATTCAAAATTGACTTCGCTTTTCAGGGTGAGCAACCCAGCAACATTCGCCGCGGACAAACGGTACAAACCAAACTAACGCTTGGTGATGCAACCAAAGCACTCCTGATACCTAATGGATCATTTTTCCAAGACACTGGAGGAAATTGGATCTTTGTTGTTGATAACGACAGTACTCAAGCCACAAGACGCCCGATTAAACTTGGAAGGCGTAATAGTCGTTATATTGAAGTACTAGATGGCCTAGCAGAAGGAGAGCGGGTGGTCACCAGTCCGTATAACGGATACCAAGAAATGCAAATACTGAATCTTAATAATTAAGAAAATGTTCACAATCGCTTAATAGGCGACAAGTGAAAACGAATTACTTTTAATAAAACTTAATAGGAAAATACAATGCTAAAACTACATGATCTTTCTAGAATTTATCAAACTGATGATATTGAAACGATGGCGCTAAATTCAGTGAATATCGAGATTGAGCAAGGTGAGTTTGTTGCCATCATGGGACCATCTGGTTGCGGCAAGTCTACCTTACTGAATATTATCGGCATGTTAGATAATCCTTCTGAAGGAAAGTATTTATTTATGGATGAAGATATCTCTTGGTATCCAGAAAGCAAACTCGCTCAAATCAGAAAACATAATATTGGATTTATTTTCCAAAGCTTTAATTTAATTGATGAACTTTCCGTTGAAGAAAATATTGAACTAGCGTTGCTTTACCACAAAGTTCCGGCGTCTGAGCGAAAAACTCGAGTGGCTGAAGTGATGGATAAAGTTGGAATAGCTCACCGCGCTAAGCATATGCCTAGTCAACTTTCTGGTGGTCAACAGCAACGCGTTGCGGTAGCGAGAGCGATTGTTGGCGATCAAAAAATGATCTTGGCCGATGAGCCAACAGGAAACCTGGATAGTGCGCATGGGCAAGAAGTCATGGAAATGTTGCAGGCACTGAATGATGAAGGCACCACTATCGTTATGGTAACCCATAGTCCAGCGCATGCAGATTATGCTAAACGTACGATTAACTTATTCGATGGTCAAGTGGTCACCGAAAATGTTAGAGCGGCCTAAAAAATAACTGCTAATCCTAATTTTCCTATAACCCAAAAAGGGAAACGCCATGTTTCAAAATTATTTAAAAATAGCGCTTCGAACATTAGTCAAAAATAGAGTCTTTGCTGTTATTAATGTTTTTGGTTTAGCCATCGGTTTAACGGTTTATTTATTCGGCGGTATTATTGCTAATTATGAACGCGAACATGACACCATGTTCAAAAATCATGAACGAACTTATACCATTGGTTCTATCCTTTCTCGGCAAGCATCAATTGGAGTTAAATCTCTTAACAATACCTATTCTGTTCTTGGGCCACTAATTGCTGCTGATTTAGCAGAAATCGATACTTTCGCTAGAACCATTCGTCGAGGGTATTTAGTCAGCTCTGGCGATAAACACTTTCATGAGGAAGTTCGGTTCGCTGATAAAGACTTGTTGAAGATTTTTAGTTTCGAATATATTCACGGAGATTCCAGCGCGTTAAGCGATCCCAAAGGATTCGTGATTACTCGACGAATAGCGTCCAAAATTTTCGGTCGTCTCGATGTAGTCGGCGAAACCATATTCTTAAATCACGATCACGATTTGCATATCACCGCGGTGATTGAAGACTTACCGAATAATAGCCATTTCAATTCTTCCTTGATCAGCGATGACGTCGAAATTATTGCACCGCTTGTTGCTCTTAATCGAATTGAAGGTTGGGACCTAGCAGGAAATTGGGAAAACATTAGTAGCGGTAATCAGGTTTATATCATGACTAAGCAGCCTGTTGAACTTGCTGAACTTAACCAAAAAATTAGCACTATCTTTGATAAGCACGTTGACCCTGAAATGAAAGAAAGATTTATGTCATCGATTAAAGCGGTGCCCCTAAAAGATACTCATTCATCATTTTGGGACATGATAGGCATGCCTGTTTTGGAAAGCATTCAATTATTAGGGATTTTGGTACTTATTGTTGCAATTGTTAATTATACCAACTTAGCAACAGCACAGAGTCTAGGAAGAACTCGGGAAGTTGGTTTGCGCAAAACCTTAGGGGCGAGCCGTAAACAATTGATAGCACAATTCTTGACAGAAAGTCTTACTATAGCATTTGTAGCGATGATTCTAGCACTGGTTTTACTCGAGCTTTCCATACCCCTGTTTAATGAGGCGGCTAGCAAGTCAGTCTCTCTAGAGTATCTTTCGATATTGCCTTGGCTGGTCACTACAACTGTTATAGTTGGTTTAGTTGCCGGTGCCTATCCGAGCTTTCTAATCACCAAAACAACACCAATTGAGGCATTAACTAATCTAAAAACAAAAGGAGGGAAAAGTAATATCTTTCGCTCTTTTATGATAGGTACTCAATTCTTACTAGCAATCTTTATGTTGGCTATCGTTCTTATTGTTTATTTTCAAAATGCTAAGGTAAGAGAATCTAGTGACATTTTTCCAAAAGATGAAGTGTTAGTTCTTAAGAGAACTGATGTTGAATCGATTAGGTTAAGAGAAGATACTCTTCGAAACGAATTACTGCAGCTTGAAGATGTATCTCATGTCACTTTTACAGCGCAAACGCCATTTGAGCAGAGCAACAACCAACGGAATGTTACTCTTAAAAAGGGAGATTCCGATAATGAGTTTCAGGTTAATCTAAACCTTGTTGATGCTGATTATATTAAAACTTTTGATGTGCCTTTGATTGCTGGTAGAAATTTTTCTAGAGATATTAGCGCTGATGCAATGGCGACGGCTGATGCTGCAAGCGCAAATGTCATTGTTAATCAATTACTCGTTAAAAAGCTTGGTTATACCGATGTCAGTCAAGCTGTTGGCTCAGTTTTTTGGTCCGATAGAGGGGAAGATTTAGAGGCGCGCCAGTATCGCATTGTTGGCGTAATGGAAGACCAAAATTTACTAGGATTGCACAATCAAATTAAGCCTTGGATATTTGTTAATAGTCCAGAGCAACATCGTTACGGTGCAGTTAGAATTCGTAAAGGTGCCTCAGCCTCTGTTATATCGGAGATTGAGACCGCATGGAAAAGAGTTATTCCTGATTATCCCATCGAGCACGACTTTTTGGATGGTCTTTTCAATGATATTTATGTTATTTATAAAATTATGAACGGAGTATTAGCTGGTTTTGCAGCGCTAGCGCTGATGCTTGCTTTAATCGGACTATTTGGGTTGGCTGCTTTTATGGCTCGTTCACGGACTAAAGAAATTGGAGTAAGAATTGTACTTGGTGCTTCGGTACCACAAATAATTCGTTTACTACTTTGGCAATTTTCAAAGCCTGTGATGTGGGCCGTCTTATTTGCTCTGCCTCTGGCCTATTTAGCAGCCAATTTGTATCTGCAGTTTTTCGCGGAAAGGATTAGTTTTCAAGTGCCGATAATTATCTTGTCTGGTGTTATCGCTATTGTACTGGCCTGTTTGATTATTGCCATACATGCGATAAAAGTGGCGACAACCAATCCAGTATTTGCCTTGCGATACGAATAAAACAGAAATCTAAGAGTTAAGCGAACAATAGAGCGGTTGGTTCTATTGTTCGTTTTTGTGTCTTAGCAAATGCAAATAAAACATTTTCTCTTTTCTAATCTCTATTTTGCATTCGTTCTAGTTTATCGAACGTATTACCCGTTCTACACTTGAAAGCTAGTTTTAGTTAGGTTCTATTAACGAAAAACGGCTTATGCTGACAAGCAAACAGACTGATTTCGCCCCTTCTTTTTGGCTTGATACAATGCATCGTCCGCAAGTGAAATAATAGCATCCATACAAGAGTCTGTTGCTGATGACATAATGCCAACACCGATGGTAATGGTCACTCTACCTTCAATCGGCGATTCTGGGTGAGGAATGTTTTGCTCGAATACTTTTTCACAAATATTGGCAGCATGTTGTTCTATTTTATCAAGTTCAGAGTCTGAGAAAATAATCGCGAACTCATCACCTCCGTATCGAGTAACAAATTCGCTAGCACGATTGCATGAGTTAGTTAATATATCTGCAATGGCTTTGATGCAACTATCACCTTTAGGATGTCCTAGTGAATCGTTGTATTGTTTAAAATAGTCGATGTCGACTAGCATTAATCCGATCGAACCATGTTTACGTTGAACTCGGCGACATTCGGTGACAAAAATATCGTTGAATGCTCGACGGTTCAAAATACCAGTCAGGCCATCTTCAGTCGCGATTTTGGCCAGTTGTAGGTTCGCGCTTTCTAGCTCAATGGTTCGCTTTCTAATCAAGCGTTGTAATTCTTGGTTGCGATGTTCAACTCTGAGTAATCTAAAATAGTGTAATAAGTATCCGAGTAACAGGACTAAAGAAAGAACTAATAATCTAAACCACCAAGTCTCGTAATATGAAGGCTTAATGGTAAAGAAAAAGTCGGTTGTCAATCCGTTCCAGTCTCCATTATTGGTTGCTGTTACTCTAAATTGATATCGACCACTCGGTAGTGCAGAATAATAAGCTGTGCGTCGGGTGTCTGCGTTGGTCCACTCTTTGTCGCTGTTTACCAGCTTATAACGAAAACGTGTGTTTTCTGGTCGAGTTAAATTGGTTGCAGCATATTTAATCTCTATTGAGCCTGAATCAACTTCAAGATTAGTTAACTGATTGAATGGCAGTATCTGACCATTGAGTGAAAAAGATTCGATGATTGGTTTTTTCTGGAGCTGTTGAACATGATTGACTTGCGGGTTGATCTCAACCACTCCGTTGGCGGTTGGGAACCAAATCTTACCTGCCGAGGTGAGTATTCCCGCATTGGCGCCGCCATTGCATTCGACGTTTCTCATGCCATCGGCTAATCCATAAACAACTGGCTCTAGTTGACTTTTTCGTCCATCGGCTACAGCGTCCAAAGAAGCCTTATCGACCTTAGAAATGCCTCTATTACTGCTCATCCAAAAGTAACCATTATGGTCTTCAATAATTCGATGGATGACGTCATCGAATAGCCCGTTGGATTGGCGAACTTGACTAAACTTGCCATTCTTTAAACGATTCAAGCCGCCACCATAGGTTCCAATCCAGAGTGCATCCGATTTGTCCTGATAGAGTGAGAACACTAAATCATCTGATAAGCCGTGCTGTGTTGAGTAAGCTACGAAATGCTCACCTTCCTGTCGAAACAAACCACCACCTCGGGTACCCACCCACAAGTTTGATTGACGATCTTGGAAGATAATATTAACGATGGTGTCGGTTAGTCCTTGCGCTTCAGAGTAGGCGTTAATTTCACCCTTTCTCCAACGATTTAATCCGCCAGAAAAAGAACCTATCCATATATCACCATCTCGGTTTTCAAACAGCGCCAAAATAACATCGCTAAGCAATCCGTCTGCAGTTGTTAATACCTCGATTTTTTCTTGACCTAGATGATCTTTAAAAACTCTTGTTACACCATTTTCAGTTCCAAACCATAGGCTACCTTTAGAATCTTCGAGCATGGAATAAACTTTTTTTCCGGCTAGACCATAACGCTCTGGCAAAGATTTAAAGACTCCGTTATCAAGATAATTAACACCACCGCCTTCAAGGCCGACCAGTAAAGTGCCATCGTTTTTTTCGTAAATGGAACGGCTAGACTGAGCCGTAAGTCCCTCGGGTAACCCGTAGGGAGTAAACAGACTATCTCTTAACTGACTTAGGCCAAATAAGTGAGAGCCGACCCAGAGATTATTTTCATCATCTTCAAAAATTGTATTGATTGCTTTACCGTCGAATAGTACATCCGTTTTCTCGATTACCTGATAGTCTTTATTTAGTCGTATTAAGCCCGCCTTTTCTGTCGCTAGCCAATAGTTGCTATGGCTATCTTGTCGAATTGCTCGAGTCGTGTGTTGAGCAAAATCGGGTAGTTGGCTCGGTGTTAAAAATTGTCCATTTTTAAGTAAATAAATTCCCGCGTCTGTACCAATCCATAAGGTACCTTGATGATCAAAATGTAGTGTCCGAATAATGGTTTGATCTAGGCCAATTGATTGGCCCACTTGAGTGAGTTGATCATTCTGATTCAGTCTAAATAACCCTTTTTCACTCGCAATCCAAAGGCCTTGAGTATTTTCTGCAAAGGATCGGATGCTATTACCGGCAATTAGAAGGTTAGAGTCTGATTCAAAAACGCCGTTTTTTATCTTAGTTAGGCCTTCACCATCTGAGCCAATCCAAATGGTGCCACTTTTATCTTCAAAAATACCCAATATACGGGTGATAGCTGTTTCGTTTAGAGAGGTATGATTGTTAAAGCTGCCTTGTTTGTAACTCGTTAAACCACCCCCAGAGGTTCCAATCCAAAGGTCTCCTTGGCTATCGGATAATAATCTTGTGATCATATTGTGTTTGATTGCTGGCGTGTTTTGAGAATTAAAATGGCGGAATTGAACGCCATCAAAACGCACCAGCCCCTCAAGCGTGCCGATCCACAAATAACCATCCTTTGTTTGTGCAAGAGCGGTCACCGTGTTTTGTGGTAGTCCATCAGTATTTCGCCAGCTTTTTAAGTGGTATTGGCTGACGGCATGACTTGGATTAAGCGCATGCGCCAAGGGAACAACCGATAATGATAGAATTAGGGTTAGAAAAAAGTAACAATGACGGAAATTCAGTAAAATCAAAAGTGTAAGCCGGTGGTTTTTGTTGGAGTTTAGAGTCGATAACGGACTTTAATGCTTATTATAGCTGGTGTTAAACTAATAGACGAACAATCATAAGATAAATAACTTTATCGTCATTTTTATGCTTGATGCATAATGCGCCGATGCAAAAAATACATTTCTCCCACGCAAACGGCTTCCCCGCTCTATCCTATGAATATTTCTTCTCACAAATGAAGGAATGCCAGTTCGACTTTATCAATACTATGGGGCATGCCGACTACAAAACAATGACCAACTTATCCTTCCTAAAGGATGAGCTTCTCGATTATGTTGAAGCGAATAACACTGAACCGGTGATCGGGATGGGACACTCTTCGGGAGCTGCTGCAACTCTTTTGGCTGCAGCGGAAAAGCCAGAGTTATTTGAAAAAATCATCCTGATTGACCCTGTTACCCTAGGCAGTAAAAAGCGAGTAGCGGCTGAATTGGCCAAAAAATTGAAGCTATGGGAGAGATTTAGTCCTGCCTACAAGGCCAAGCGTCGTCGTTTTGAGTTTAGTAGTAAGCAGCAAGCATTTGACTATTACCAAACCAAAGCGTTATTTGAGGATTTTCATGCTAGTTGTTTTAAGGACTATATTGAGCATGGTCTAAAGCCGAGTGATAATGGTTTTGAGCTTACTTTTTTACCACAGGTAGAAGCGGATATTTTTAGTCACATGCCTACCAGGCTCCCGAAAGACCTATCCAAAATCGATGGCACTATAATCTACGCCAAAAATAGTAATATATTTGGTCCGTCAGATATTAATTGGTGGAAGAGACGACACCCTCATTTCAAACTGATTTGCTTTGATGGTTATCACCTATTTCCGTTTGAGCAGCCGGAGAAAGCGGCTAATGCGATTCAATCATTGATTTAGTTTGATCACGCTAGTAACAATGCATGTAATACGTTATTCTGCGGCGCTGAACTAATAAGTTTAATAGTTGCTTTAGACTGAATGACTAGGAGTACTCTTTGGATAAATACATTGTTCCCGCAGCCTTAATTCTTATTGTTGTGGCATTTTTCTATTTTAAAAATAACTTGAGTAGCGAAGACGTTAAAAACAATATTGCCAAAGGCGTTGAGTTTTTAGCTAACAATCGAACCGTAGAAGGTGTTTTGGAAACATCGTCGGGTTTGCAGTATCAGGTGTTACAACCTGGGACTGGTACCGAACACCCTAAAGCATCTGATACAGTTAAAGTTCACTATCATGGAACACTGCTCGATGGAACGGTTTTTGATAGTTCCGTTAACCGAGGAGCACCCATTAGCTTCGGTCTAAATCGTGTGATCCCTGGCTGGACTGAAGGGCTTCAATTGATGGTTGTCGGAGAAAAAACTCGATTTTTTATCCCTGCTAACTTAGCTTATGGCAATCGCTCTGCAGGAAAAATTGAGGGTGGCTCCTTATTGATATTTGAGGTTGAATTACTCGCTATTAATGAGTGATTAAATAAAACAATCTGCGGGCAAGCTAAAACGCTCGCAGATTTATCTAGACAATAGTGTAATACAGAGCCTCTAAGAACTTATCCTTCTCACCATTGCCTGATTTGTTTGCACTCAGCTCTTTTATAATTCCGCCACAACTTATTTTGACTTCCGGTAACTTCTCTTGGTTTTTTGCGTGAGCGATAATGAAATCCTTGTTTGAAATTTCATCTGTAAGATGGTAAACATTGTATTGTTCAATCATCGGGATCATGACCATTGTCATGGCACTTCCAGCCATGATGGGAACAATAATAAACCCCTTAAAGTCTGACTTGCCTTCGATAAACTTGGGTACACCTGTGATGATCGCCGAACTACCGATTGGAGCCAATTCTTTAGCTTCTTTTGGAGCCAATCGTATTGGCTTATAGTCGCTCATTGCTAGTTGTAAATCAGCTGATAAAGTGGATGTGATTTGTTGTTTCTCAGAGGCTGCTAAGACTTCAGTTGAGAGTTCAAGAAACAGCATCATTTTTTGCTGATCTTTGTATACCCCAGCAACTTTCCCAAGTTCTTCAGCTTCAATTTCCCCATCGTTTGCATCGGTTAGAAAATTGAAAAAACGACCACCATTATCGAGTGAGCTTAAGGCTTCTGATGCTGAGTTGTAGGGTGAAATAAGTTGCATAGCTTAGTCCTCTTGAGAGTAATGTGAGTTTATGGGATCTTCAGTATAACGAAAATGCTGGGTGATAATTCCAATGAATTGAGGAAAGAGGGTTGTGTGAGAGGCTTCGACTGCGCTCAGCCGGCTTTATTAGGGGGGAATTGTTCGATTTAAATCTAAGTTCACTGGGCGGAGTCGAAGTGTGGTTGGGTGAGGCTTCGACTGCGCTCAGCTGGCTTTATTAGGTGGGGGTGAATTGTTCGATTTAATTCTAAGATCACTGAGCGGCGTGGAAGTGTGGTTGGGTGAGGCTTCGACTGCGCTCAGCCGGCTTTATTAAGTGGGGGTGAATCGTTTTATTTAAATCTAAGTTCACTGAGCGAAGTCGAAGTGTGGTTATTTTAGGTCTTCAAAAATCCGATTAGCTATTTCTAATGACTTAAAAAAGCCGTATAAGCTTTGTTGTTTGTCTCTTCTTGCCATTGGTAACCAAGTTGTTTGAGATGTCGAAAGAATTCCAATTGTTGGTCTGGCTTTACTTCAAACCCGGCCAGCACTTGGCCAAATGCGGCGCCATGATTTCGATAATGGAATAGTGAAATATTCCACAACTCGCCCAAAGTATCTAAAAAATTTTCTAAAGCACCGGGGTATTCAGGAAACTGAAATCGAAAAATTCTCTCGTTGTCGGATGCCGAAGAATTACCACCTATCATGTAACGAACATGCAATTTGGCCAGTTCATTTTCCGTGAGGTCTTCGACCGTATAATTTGCCTCGGTTAAACTGGAAACTAAATTCTCGCGCTCATTAGTTTGATTACCCAATCTGACTCCGACAAAGATATGGGCCTGACTTTTATTTTTTGCAGCGGCATTTGAATAGCGATAATTAAATTCAGTGATCACTCTACCATCAAGGTTTTTACAAAAACGTCTAAAACTGCCTTTTTCTTCTGGTATGGTCACTGCTAATACTGCTTCTTTCTTTTCGCCTAATTCGCAGCGCTCAGACACATAGCGCAAGTTATGAAAACTCATATTTGCACCGGACAATATAGCAACCATTTTTTGAGACCCTGACAACTTATCGGTATCACGATTGTCGTCACAATATCTTTTTAAACCGGCTAAGGACAATGCTCCAGCGGGCTCGGCGATGACTCTAGCTTGTTCAAAAATATCCTTTATGGCAGCGCAAATTTCATCACTACTGACAGTGATGACTTCATCACAATACTGCTCGATTAGAGAGAAAGTTTTCTCACCAATTCGTTTGACTGCAACGCCATCGGCAAATAATCCGACATGTTCTAAGTCAATAGGTTTTTTCGCTTTAATCGCGGCGGCTAGACAAGCTGAGTCTTCAGCTTCTACCCCAACGACTTTGGTGTTGGGATTAAGCTGTTTAATATACACAGCCATGCCTGCCAATAAGCCACCACCACCCACCGGCACAAAAACGATATCGGAATCGGGCTGTTGTTGCAGCAATTCTTTGGCGACAGTACCTTGGCCTGTGATGACATCAATATCATCAAAAGGATGTATTAATTGCAAACCGTGAGTATTGGCATAAATGACTGATTCAGCCTGTGCTTTATCAAACGATTTGCCGACGAGTTTAACGTTGCCGCCTAAGCGTTTAACACTTTCGACTTTGATTTCTGGCGTGGTAATCGGCATAAAAATCGTTGCTTTCAAATTGAGTTGGCGAGCGGCTAATGCGAGTCCCTGGGCATGGTTTCCTGCCGATGCGGCGACGACTTCTTTGAGAGAAGAACGATCGGTTTGTTGTTCGACTAAGTGAGCGAGTTTGTTATAGGCTCCACGAATTTTAAACGATTGAACTGGTTGTTGGTCTTCTCGCTTCAGTGATATTTTTTGACCTAATTGAGCAGATAGCTTGGTCATTTCAGTGAGTTCAGTTTCTCGGGCGACTTGATACACTTTCGCATGCAAAATTTGCCTCAAGTAATCCAAACCAGACATCGACTGGTTTTTTACCCCTTGTTGAGCAGTGCTTTTAGTTTTTTGTTCGGTCGCCATGGGATTATTTGTTTTTTGCCGCACTAAAGTCGGCGTCCAAAATGGCTCGATCTCGGACCGCACCTTTATCGGCACTAGTGGCCAACATCGCGTAATTTTTTAGTGCGTAACTGATAGGACGATGGCGACCCGTTGCCTGCCAAGCTTGTCCACCTTTAGCAATCATTTGCTGTCTTCTATTGGCAAGCATTTCTTCACTCAGCTCAAGTTGAATGCTTCGCTTAGGAATATCAATAACGATAGTGTCGCCATTTTCGATGAGCGCAATGTTGCCTCCGCTAGCAGCTTCTGGGGAAACATGTCCGATTGAAAGCCCCGAGGTACCACCAGAAAAGCGACCATCAGTAACTAGAGCACAGGCTTTACCAAGACCCATGGATTTTAAATAAGTGGTAGGGTAAAGCATTTCTTGCATACCGGGACCACCTTTCGGCCCTTCATACCGGATCACCACGACCTCACCGGAAACAACTTCACCCGATAAAATTCCTTTAACCGCGTCATCTTGACTCTCATATACTCGTGCCGGACCCGTAAAGGTTAGATTGTCTTGATCTACCCCCGCGGTTTTAACAATACAACCGTCTTCCGCCATGTTGCCATTTAAAACTGCTAAGCCACCTTCTTTTGAAAATGCATTTTCGAAAGTTCGTATACAACCTGATTCTCGGTCTGTGTCTAAAGTGTCAAACCGGCAATCTTGACTAAATGCTTGCGTCGTTCGAATTCCAGCAGGTCCTGCGCGAAAGAAGTCTTTAATGGACTTATCTTTAGTCACCATGACATCATATTGTTCGATCAATTGTGCAAGCGAACTTCCGAAAATATTCTTGGCATCGGTATCTAATAAGTTCGCTCTCGCCAACTCTCCTAAAATGGCAACGACACCACCCGCACGATGTACATCTTCCATATGATAAAGTGGAGTCGATGGCGCGACTTTACATAGGTGAGGAACTTTGCGAGAGAGTCGATCAATATCAGCCATATCGAAATCGATTGCGCCTTCTTGGGCTGCGGCCAGTAAATGCAAAATAGTGTTGGTTGAGCCGCCCATTGCAATGTCCAAACTCATGGCATTTTCAAAGGCGCTTTTGTTGGCAATATTTCGCGGTAATGCAGATTCGTCATCGTGATCATAGTATCGTTTAGCTAGCGAAACAATTTGTTCGCCAGCCTTTAAGAATAACGCTTCTCTATCTTTATGGGTGGCCAACATCGAACCATTCCCCGGCAATGCAAGTCCTAGTGCTTCGACTAAACAGTTCATCGAGTTTGCGGTAAACATGCCAGAACATGAGCCGCAGGTAGGACAAGCTGAGCGCTCTATTTGTTCGCTTTCTTTATCGTCTACTGTTGGATCGGCACCTTTGATCATGGCATCGACCAAATCAAGTTTGATCAATTGGTTGGATAATTTTGTTTTGCCCGCTTCCATCGGCCCACCCGATACAAAAATCACCGGTATATTTAATCGCATTGCAGCCATTAACATTCCTGGTGTGATTTTGTCGCAGTTAGAGATACAAACAATGGCATCCGCGCAATGCGCATTCACCATGTATTCCACAGAATCGGCAATTAAATCCCGAGAGGGCAAACTATAAAGCATTCCTGAATGACCCATGGCAATACCATCATCGACTGCAATGGTATTGAACTCTTTGGCTACTCCACCCGCTTTTTCAATGGCGCCGGCAACCAGTTGCCCCATGTCTTTTAAATGCACATGTCCTGGAACAAATTGAGTGAAAGAATTGGCAACCGCAACAATTGGTTTTTCAAAGTCACCATCTTTCATTCCGGTAGCACGCCAAAGTGCTCTAGCGCCAGCCATATTTCGGCCCTGTGTGGTGGTGGCAGATCTTAATTTAGGCAAAACAATTTCTCTCAGTTTAAGTATTTTTTAATTATAATTTTCTCGCAACTAGCAACTAATCTACCGAATCCAACCAGCCATATTTATCTTCGGTGCTTCCGTCAAAAATGCCAAAAAATGCTTTCTGAACTTTTTCAGTCACGGGACCGCGTGAGCCGCAGCCTACTTTCAATCCATCTACTTTGCTTACCGGAACCACTTCGGTGGCGGTGCCCGTCATAAACACTTCTTCGGCAAGATATAAAGCTTCTCGGGTAATGGTTTCTTCTCTCACTTCAAAGCCCAAGTCAGTGGCAAGTGTTATCACCGCATCGCGGGTCAGGCCTTGCAGAATAGAAGCTGTTCCGGGTGGGGTATAAATCACTCCTTTTCTAACTAGAAAAACGTTTTGTCCTGCGCCTTCGCTAACATAGTTATTAACGTCCAACGCAATTCCTTCTGCATAGCCATGACGAGCCGCTTCACAAGAAATTAGTTGTGATGACAAATAGTTGCCACCGGCTTTTGCAGCAGTCGGCATGGTATTGGGCGCTAATCGATTCCAGCTTGAAACGCCGACTTCTACGCCATGTTCAATGGCTTCTTCTCCTAGATAGGCATCCCATGGGAATGCCGCAATGATTACGTCCGCATCAGCATCAAGTGGCGGTCGTAAACCCATGCCAACTTCGCCTAAAAATACCAATGGTCTTAAATAGGCTGATTTCAGATTATTTTGGTTTACTGCATCTTTACACGCTTGCACGATTTGTTGGTTGCTGAATGGGATATTCAGACGATAAATTTTTGCTGAATCAAACAGTCGATCAATATGTTCTTGCAAACGAAAGATACAGGTGCCTTTGTGAGTATCGTAAGCGCGGATCCCTTCAAAGACAGATGAACCATAATGTAAAGCATGGCTCATCACATGCACCGTAGCATCTTTCCAAGCTACAAAATTTCCATTAAACCAAATGTGATCTGAACTAACTTTTGCCATGTTTTTTCCTATGCCTTTCTTTAATGTTTTCTAAATTAATATCTTCTTGTCGATTTAATAAGCGACCGCAACTAGCATGCTTGTCGTTTAGCTAGTTTGTTTTCGATAAGATTAACATGTTTAATATCGAATAACTTGTTTAGCTGGTTGTAGAGCCGTTGTATGCCATTCTGATCTAACAGTGGGTCAACGCTGGGTTGATTGACAGACATTTTTATCTCCAAATGTTGTTCATGATTTGAAGTCGCCACAGATAAATCGGTCACTAAAAATCCTCGATAGCGAGTTACCTGCAATAAACGTTCAAGCGCTGTGGGTTGGTTATCTGCGGTCACTTCTAGTGTATGATTTTGCATTAGGTTGTCTCCATCGTTATTCAATTATTGATTGACGCTGATCATCATTTCATCATTTGCGGTATCTGGCGGAACCAAGGGCCAAACGTTTTCATTCTCATCAATTTTTACTTGCAACAAGTATGGTCCCTGATGTGAAAGCATTCTTTCTAGCGCCGCTTCGACCTGTTGTTTGCTATTAATCATTTCAGCCTTAATATCGAAAGCTTCAGCTAAGGCGACAAAATCTGGATTATCCGAAAGATCAGTTTCGCTATAACGCTGTTCGAAGAAAAGCTGTTGCCACTGCCGAACAAGACCTAAACGACTATTGTCTATGAGCAGTATTTTTACCGGAATTTGATAGCGTTTGATGGTGGCCAGCTCCTGGATATTCATCATAAACGAGCCGTCACCAGTGACACTTAAATTAACCGTTTCCGGCCGACTAATTTGAGCACCAATTGATGCGGGAATTCCAAACCCCATAGTGCCAAGTCCGCTACTTGAAATAAATTGTTCCGGTCGAGTAAATTGCATATGTTGAGCAGCCCACATCTGGTGCTGGCCAACATCGGTAGTGACATGGAAATCAGGGCGGGTCTGTTGATGTAATTGTTGACTCAGTTGGTTTAATAACTGAGGTGCAAATATTCCTTTGCTGGTATTTTCGTTATAGGCATGGATTTGGTTTCGTAACTTTTGGCATTCTTCTCGCCATGAGTCTAAATCATTCGCGTTGGCTAAATTCTTAGTACTTTTGATTTGCTCGACTAGTGCCGGCAAACTTTGTTTTAGGTCTGCCAAAACAGCAACGTCTGCGCGACGTCGTTTATTGATTTCGGCCGGGTCAATATCCATATGGACGACCTTTGCATTCGGGGCAAACTGGTTTAGTTTTCCGGTGGCTCTGTCATCGAAGCGAGCGCCTATGACGATTAAAAGGTCAGAATTTTGCACAGCCAAGTTGGCTGCATTGGTACCGTGCATTCCAAGCATGCCGAGGTAGTTCTGGTTGTTATAGTCAACTGCGCCCAGACCTTTTAAAGTGGCAACATTAGGGAAATCGCAAACTAACATTAATTGTTGCAAAGCTAATTCCGACTGCGACATTCCAACACCGCCACCAATATAGAAAACTGGCCTGTTGGCGCTTACGATTAAATCGGCAGCCTGTCTTATGGAATTGCTAAGGTCTTTTGACAAAGCATGTTTAGGCGCCACTGTCGGTTGTTTTGCGCAAACTGTGGTTAGTTCTGAGAGCGGCTGAACAGCGGCGACTTGCACGTCCTTAGGAATATCGATCAACACCGGTCCGGGTCTGCCGCTGGTCGCGATTTCGAATGCTTTACTTAAACAGTCATGCAAATCATCGACATGCTTTACTTGGAAAGAATGCTTGGTGCAAGCAAGACTCAAACTAATAATATCGACTTCTTGAAAACCATCTGTTCCCATCGCGCGTGTCGGTACTTGTCCGGTTATGGCGATAACGGGAATGGAATCAGCTAGGGCATCGGCTAGTCCTGTGATTAAATTGGTCGCACCGGGACCGGAAGTTGCTACACAAACTCCAACTTTACTAGAAGCTCTGGCATAACCCACTGCAGCAAATGCCGCCCCCTGTTCGTGTCGACATAAATAATGCTTAATTTCACTTTGGTAAATCGCATCATACATTGGCATGATTGCGCCACCAGGGTAGCCAAATATATCGGTGACTCCAAACTGCTGAAGTATAGTCAGTGTTAATGAAGCACCATTTTGTAATTTACTTTGTTGCATTATTTTTGTCTTAAGTTGCTTTCTTAATTTCAAAAAAAAACCCTCGTTCTTTGCAGAGCGAGGGTTCGATTATTTGATACTGTTTTCTTTTGGTTAGCGCATCAAAATCCCCCGCGGTGAGATAATAATCACCACGACGAGAATGTTAATAATAACGAGCGCTAAGTTTTTCATTTGGTTTAAGTTTAAGCTGTTTAGTTTTAACTAGTTAGTTACTTAATTATAAGTGTAGAGCAAATTTGCTCAGTGCATGAGTATTTTTAACATAGTCATATTTTCATTAACAAGTGATTTGGCGTAAAAATCTTAGAATGGCCATACCGTTTTGTTATATAAGTGAAAGGTTAACTGTCAGTTTTAGTTAAACGATATCAAAAAAGGCATTCACAATCGGATGATTTCTTTCTGAATGATTACAACAAATACCCAATTGAAATGGTTGAATGTCGCCCATGTTTTCGATGTACTCGACGCGATTTTTAACCGGACTATTTTCCACCACTACTTTTGGAGCGATACCAATACCACAACCTAAGGCAACCATACTGACAAGCGCCTCATGACCAGATACAGTGGCATAGATAGTTGGCTTTTTGTTTGATTTAGTTTTAAACCATTGATCGAACCGTTTTCTAGCGGGGCCATGCTCAGGCAATATAATAGGGATCGCTTGCCAATCTATTGACGACTGTTGTAACGATTGCCGGATCGGGTTAGCGAATTTAGGCGCAATTACTGACAAAGGGACTTCGGCGATTGTTTCAAAGCTTACTTTGTTCGAAAGGTTATCAGGCTTGGCAGCTATCGCGATATCCACGCTTTTTTGTTCCAGTTGAGACATGGCATCGGCTGGGTCGCCGGTGGTCAATACTATTTCAACATTGGAGTTTTGTTGTCGAAAACGGTCTAACAGAGGAGGAAGATGGCTGTAGGCTGCAGTGACGGAGCAGAATATCCTAATGCTACCGCTCAGTTCCGTTTGAGTCTGCTTAATTTGCTGCTGTAGATGTTTCCACTGTTCAATTTGTTGATCGCAAAAATTAAGAAAGTTTTTACCGGCTTCAGTCAAAGTGACTGTGCGATTGTCGCGAATTAATAACTGACAATTAAGCTGCTGCTCCATTCTTTGAATTAGTCTGCTTAGAGTCGATGGGCTCATGTGATGAGCCGTTGCTGTTTTACTAAAATGTAGGCTTCGTGCTAAAAGTTGGAAAACCTGAAGTGACTTGATATCCATGGTGAGAAACCTAGTTTAAAGTTAACGTGTTGCATAAAACGCAATATAGAGTTGATTATATATCATTTTACGCAACATGGTGCATTCTCTAAACTTTAGTTTCAATATTCTTCTTTTAAACTTTATCATCAGCTTCTATTAGGTATTCAGCATGGCAAACTATTTCAACCAGCTTCCACTTCGAGAGAAACTTTCACAATTAGGACAATGTCGATTTATGCAACGTGACGAATTTTCTGACGGTTGCGAATTCTTAAAAGGGTGGAAAATAGTCATTGTCGGCTGTGGTGCCCAAGGTCTTAATCAAGGTCTTAATATGCGGGATTCTGGTCTCGACATTAGCTACGCGTTACGTGCCAATGCTATTCAAGAGAAACGTCAATCATGGCAATGGGCAACCGACAACGGTTTTAATGTTGCCACTATTGAGGAACTGATCCCTCAAGCGGACTTAGTACTTAACCTAACCCCTGATAAGCAGCATACCGCGGTCATCAATTCGGTCATGCCGCTAATGAAGCAGGGAGCGACCTTATCTTACTCGCACGGATTTAATGTCGTTGAAGAAGGTATGCAAATTCGCCCAGATATCACCGTGGTCATGGTTGCACCAAAATGTCCAGGAACCGAGGTTCGCCAAGAGTACTTGCGAGGATTCGGTGTGCCTACATTAATCGCTGTACATCCAGAGAACGACCCTAAGGGAGATGGATTAAAAATAGCTAAAGCTTATGCGTCGGCTACCGGTGGCGATCGCGCTGGTGTGTTGGAATCGTCATTTGTGGCTGAAGTCAAATCGGACCTGATGGGAGAACAGACGATTTTATGCGGAATGCTACAAACCGGCGCTATTTTAGGTCATCAGCAATTGGTTAAGTTAGGCGTAGACGCGGGTTATGCCAGAAAACTCATTCAATATGGTTGGGAAACCGTGACAGAAGGTCTAAAACACGGTGGCAATACCAATATGCTCGACAGGCTCTCCAATCCTGCGAAGATTAAGGCCTTTGAAATGTCAGAGCAGCTTAAGGATATTCTTAGACCTCTGTTCGAAAAGCATATGGACGACATCATTGAAGGGCAATTTTCTCAAATAATGATGCAAGACTGGAAAAACAATGATGCTGACTTATTAAAATGGCGGGCACAAACAGCGAAAACTTCATTTGAACAGGCGCCCGATTGCGAACAGGAGATTACTGAGCAAGATTACTACGATAAAGGGATCTTCTTAGTTGCGATGGTTAAAGCTGGTGTTGAACTAGCATTTGAAACAATGGTCGCTGCTGGGATCATTGAAGAATCGGCCTATTATGAGTCGTTACATGAGACGCCATTAATTGCTAACTGTATCGCCAGAAACAAACTCTACGAAATGAACGTGGTAATTTCGGATACCGCGGAATACGGAAACTACCTGTTTACTCATTCTGCGGTGCCGTTACTTGAAGATTTCGTCGCTAATTTGACTCTAGAAGAACTCGGAGCAGGGTTAGAATCGAGTGATAATCACTGCGATAATCAGGTGTTAATTCAGGTGAATGAGGCCTTGAGAAGTCATCCTGTTGAACGGATAGGCAAACAGTTACGTGGTTTCATGTTAGATATGAAGCAACTCGCCTAAATAAAGGTGCTGCGGCCAAATTCTTTCTCTATTTATTTGCTCGCTAAATCGGCCCAGATTCTTTGCTGGGTCGCTAAGCTATTGTACAATGCACCCAACCAAGCTTATTAAGAGTAGCAGCACGTGTCCTTAATTATCACCGACGAATGTATTAATTGCGATGTTTGCGAGCCAGAGTGCCCTAACGAAGCCATATATCAGGGTGAAGAAATCTACGAAATCGATAAAGATAAGTGTACCGAATGTGTTGGTCATTACGATGAGCCGCAGTGTCAGCTAGTGTGCCCGGTGGACTGTATTCCATTAGATGACAATAATGTAGAGTCTAAGGATAAGCTCATTGAAAAATACGAGAATCTGACTGGACAGACTTACCAAGACTAAAAGCTCAATCTGATCTAGACTTATGTAGAAGCTATGGTTATAGTAAGCAAGATACCCTCCTATAAAAACATAAAAAAACAATAGGTTAACGGCCAAAAGTCATAAATTGGTCAGAAAATAAACGCCCCGAAGTGAGTTTGCATCAATCTGGGCGACGAAACACAGGATAGAAGATGCGTAAACATAGACATATTATTGAAGACGATACAGAAGTAGACATGACTCCAATGCTTGATATTGTATTTATCATGCTGATTTTCTTTATCGTAACGACCTCCTTTATTAAAGAAAGCGGTATCGAGATCCTTCGACCGAATGACAATCAATCAGAAGCGCCACCTAATCCGACTTCTCCGATTTTAATCAGAATCTCGGATACTGGTGATATTTCATTGGGCGGTCGTCTTATTGATGTCGCAGCGGTTCAAGCGAATGTTGAAACAGAGCGTTCGAAAAAACCCAAAGCAGCCGTTATCGTATCTGTGGCTGAAAAGGCTCAAACTGGAATCCTAGTGAGTGTCGTTGACCAAGCGAAAAAAGCTGGCGCACCTCAGGTAACGGTTACTAAGCCAGCGAAATAATTTTAGGCTTTATCCAGAGCTACAAAAATAGTAAAGGGTGACTCTCTAGTCGCCCTTTTTTGTGGCTGTTAATTAGTGAGCAGCGATGGTAGTTCATCCTCTCCACTTACTTCTATTTAGGTGATGTTTTAATGGCTAAGGTAATCGGACTGCTGTCCATTGCTATTTTTGTTTGGTACTGGTCATATTCGCAAAAGATCAAGCAATTGGCTTTGCGTGCCGGGGTAAATCGTTGTCGTGAAGCGGGCGTGCAATTCTTGGATCATAGTGTGGTGTTGCATAAAATCGGTTTTAAGAAGAACACATCGGGACGCTGGAAAGTGACAAGAGAATACCGATTTGAGTTTACCTCAACCGGAGATACTCGTTATATCGGTCGAGTGGTGATGCAGAGCCATCACCTAGTTTCGACCGATCTAGAACCTTATAACCTAAATTAGGATGAAACCAAGGACAACAAACGAGTGAAGCATTCAAGTTTAATCAATAGCTCGAGCCTCAACATATCTCAGCTTAGCTACAAGCTTGGAGGCAATAAGCGAATTAAGGATATTAGCTTAGAAATTGCTAGTGGAAAGAAAGTCGTACTTTTGGGGCTTAACGGTGCCGGTAAGTCAACACTAATACGCTTACTTCTTGGTGAGCTATCTATTTCCTCCGGACAAGTTGAATACACCGAAGGACAAAAAAACATCCAACCGCAAGATTTAGCATTTAAAAGATACTTAGGCTATCAAGCCGATACCATGCTTGCAATTGCAGACGTAGATGGCGTTTCTTACCTAAAGCTTTGTGGTAGTTTTAAGCAAATAGAGCCAGCCAAACTTGCTAGGCAAATTGCTCAAATTGCTCGACGATGGAAAATTGAGGATATCTTGGATAAGCCTATGACTGCTCTGTCAAAAGGTAATTTGCAAAAGTTATCGATTGCTCAGGCTTTTTTAGGAGAGCCCAAATGGTTGTTTTTCGATGAACCTTGTCAAAGTCTTGACCCTGTCGAACAACTTCGTTTCAATCAAAATATCGCTTCACTTGAAAACTTTGAAAGCTGCATTGTTTCGACTCACAATGTTGACCACGCACTAGAAATAGCTGATGAAATAGTGTTAATTCATCAAGGTGTGTTGGCCCATCACTTTTCTCTTGATGATCAGAGCAAAATGTTAATGGTGGTAAAAGAAATGCCAGTTGAACTGACGCGAGAGTTTGAGATGTCTCTTAGTCAACTCTGTCTAGAATTTGATAGTCGTTTCGACAGAATTTATTCGCTACAACCTCATGATGAAAAGACGCGATTGGCATTGCAAGGCTTGGCAGTTGAATGGTCAAAATATATTGAATTTTTTCTACCAGAAAAAGAAGCGCTGATGCCTCTCTTTAGGCTGTTGGCTAGTGGCGAACTTGATTTAACTGCAAAGATAAGAGAACAAATTCAGGGAGGCAGTGACTAATTTATGTCAATTCGTTTGAGCCGCCAATTATTAAGTAACTTGTTCGATAGAAAAAGCATGCAAGTCTTAATCGTAGTGTCGATTATTTCACTAGGAGCTTTTACCGCATTAACTTATCAAAATTTCCTCTATCTCCAATCGCAAAATATTAGCCACTTGTCACTTTATAACGAAGCCGTTAAGCCTTTAGTTGGTTTAGCCTTGATGTTTCAAATACTGTTAATGTGCATGGCCAGCTCACTAACTACTCCTTATTTCAAATCAAAAGGGCAGGTTGGAATGGTTGTTCACTCGCCAATCAACGATCTAAAACTCTTTTTTAAATTGTATTTAACGGTTTTAACTTTCGGCTTTATCCCGCTAATTAATTACTTGTCAATTGCAATATTTTACTACTGCTTTAGCGAAATTGATTTCGCTTTAATTGTTAGCTCCAGTAGCGCGTTAATCGCCAGTCTATTGCTTTATTCCGCACTAATTATCACGATAGCTTTATTCGTTAAAAATAATATTCTCGCTTTATTGTTAAGCTTAACTGGAGTGTTCATTTTTATAGCATTGGATGAACTATTACGAGTTAATGCTGGATTAAACTCCTACGCTTTAGCTTTGGATTTGATTTTTCAGCTAAGAGCTGGTTTGATCGTGCCAGCAGCAATTTCTAGTGGGTTACTTTGGTGGGTTTTGTTTTTAGTTTGCGGTGTGTTTTCATTAAAATACATGCGGCTTCGCAGAACTCGAAGACAAACAATGTTAGTTGCCATTTTGGCTTTGGTTGTTATCTTAAATGGACGGTTTACTCCTGCCGCTTTATTCAGCCCAATTGATGTTTCTGCTGAACATCTTAATTCTTTGCAGCCTGTCAATGCTCAAATAGTCTCAGAAATTGAACAACCAATAAAGATTACCGCGGTAATTGATGATGAGAGTAAACATGATGAAATACGTCAGGCAACTAATATTCTTCAACAATATAAGTCGGATATAGAACTTGAGTTTACCAATCGACAAGCTTTAGGCGCAAAATCTGAATTTGTCGATCAATTTGTCACAGTCGAGATCGGAGACCTACAACAAAGCTTACGATTTCCTTTTGACCGCAGTGCTAAACAAGCGTTATCTGAACTAGTTGTTCAACTATCCACTAGAGCTAATCAGTGGGTTTTATTTGTAGAAGGCCACGGAGAAGCTTCACCCTTTGGTCAAACTAACCGAGCCCTTAGTTCGTTCTATCAATCGTTAAAGCAACTCGGTTGGCCTGTTGCTATGCAGAATTTTTCTAAACAATCTAGCTTGAGTGAAAACACCAAAGTGCTAGTGGTTGCCGCTAGTCAACAACAGTGGTTGCCGAATGAAGTTAAGCTGTTACTAGAATACTTGGCTGGTGGTGGAAATTTATTACTGTTACGTGAAGGTAACGATCAAATACCATTGGCAGTTAACCAATATTTAGGTATTGACCTAATCAAGGGCACTTTAATTGATTGGCAGGGGTATCAAAGTGGTACGCCCCACCCTGCGATTGTTATCGTGAATGAATTTGAGCAACACCCAATAAACACCGGAATCGACAGTTTGCTCGCTTTTCCATGGAGTCATGGATTGTTAGTTCCACCGCAACAAAGCTCAGCAAGATTTGAGATCCAACCGGTATTAAAGACACATTCTGGTGTTTGGACAGAATTTAATCCAGAGCAAGAACAGTTAGCATTTAATTCTGAATTAGGAGAGCTTAAACAATCTTTTCCACTGGCCGTTGCCTTGAAAAATAAAAACTCACAACAGCGAGTGGTAGTAGTTGGTGACAGTGGATTCTTGTCAGACTCTGCCATCAATAATTATAATAATCGACAATTCGCCTTAAACTTAATCTCTTGGCTAAGCTCTCAAACCATCAGCAAATCAACCAATGGATATTTAGATAACCACATTAAAACCAACCCTGTTGTTCATTGGATTTTATTGTGGGGTTTTTCGGTGGTGCTGCCGTTTTTAGTCGCTGTGGTACTATTATTTCTACGACACAAAAGAACGCCCAATCTAAACAGTGAGAGTCGTTAAAAAATAAACTCATGACAAAACCTAATCAACATAAGAATTGGCTCAATGTTGTCATAATCACAATCTCAGGGTTGATCTTAGCATTTACCTTGTTAGGAAAATTTTTTGATAGTGGTTTGCCCACTGAGTCTATGACGGACAGTCCGCAGGTTCATCAATTTGAGCTGATAAAAATCGACTTTGGACAGCTGCAATTGCATAAAAGTTCTGACAGCTGGATTTCGCAGCCTATAGGTTCACTCGAGCAAACGCAGATCGATTTCATTGCAAGTCAGTGGGATTTACTTTTAACTAAAGAGATTCAAAAAAATAGTGTCAGTGGAGAGTTTTCGGTTCAATCGGCTTCAACCGTATTGTTGTATTTGAGGGGGGAATCAAGACCGGTTATCTGTAAGGTCATAATAGCAAGCAAACTGGCTTTTGTTGAATTCTTGGCAAGTGGTCAAAAAGTAGAAGTAACGACAGGTTTTGCTGAGAGTTTATTGCCTAACAAATCGGCATTGCTGAACCATTCCGACAAAAACACCGATACTACCGATGAGTCTAATAATGCCTGAGTTACCAGAAGTCGAAACCACACTACAAGGAATTCTGCCACATACCCTAGGGCAAACCATAGAGCAAATCGTGGTTCGCCAGTTTAAGCTACGGTGGCCAATTGACACGGATATTAATGAGCGTTTTGCTGGTGTTAGAGTCAACTCGATTTCTCGTAGAGCTAAATATCTTTTGCTTGAAACTGAGGCCGGGGATTTAATGATTCATTTGGGAATGTCGGGGAGCTTAAGAATTGTAACTGATAAAACTGCTACTAAGCACGATCATGTTGATATTGTACTGAGTAATGGCAAAACCATTCGGTTCAACGACCCTCGGCGGTTCGGTAGTGTGATTGTTAATCAACAGAAGTTCACTCATCCACTACTCGCGAAGTTGGGGCCTGAGCCTTTGTCGGAGGATTTTGATGGCGACTATTTGCATCACGTAGCAAAGGGGCGTAAAGCACCGATTAAATCCTTTATTATGAATAATCACGTGGTCGTCGGAGTCGGAAACATCTACGCTCAAGAGTCTTTGTTTCTTTCAGGAATTCACCCTAAAAGAGAGGCTTGCAAAGTCTCAAAAAAACGAATGCAGGTGCTAGCAGAGACTATTAAGCAAGTATTGTCTCGAGCGATTAAAGCAGGTGGAAGTAGTTTAAAAGATTTCACCGGTGCCGATGGCAAGCCGGGCTACTTTCAACAAACTCTAAACGTATACGGGCGCTTTGGAGAGAATTGTTTGCAATGCGAATCGGAGTTAAAACAAGCGACTATTGGGCAACGAACCACAGCCTATTGTAGCAATTGCCAGCGATGAGCATTGAAACCATTAATTCTCTGATACCCTATTTGCAAGTTGGCGCAGGGCGTCTTGGTTTGGTGATAAATAATGCAATCAAATCAGAGTCAGAATTATCCAAGTCGTTGCTTAATAAAGCTCATTTGAATTTTCGCATAGCTCCCGTTACCGGATTATCTATGGCACTCTCAACGGCTCAGCCTGTGACTATTGATAGGCTATTAATTTGCATAGCTCCAGGTAGAGATAAGAAATGGAGCTGGAGTAATATATTTTCAGGATTAGAGCGCCAAGTGCTACAACAGCAACTTTTTATTAATGAGCTGATCTTTATTTCATCAACACGAGTTTATGATGGTATTTCGCGGGGCATCGTGACCGCGCAAGATAATCCGATAGCCCAGTCCGATAGAGCCAAAGGAATAATTCAAGCCGAAAAGCAGCTCATTAGATTAGCGAAAACTCATTGTATTTTAAGATGTTGTGGTTTGATAGGCGAGCAGTATCAGCAATTTCAAACGTATTTAAAGCAAGCAGACGGCAAAGTTAGATTTGCTGTGGATATTGACCAGGTTGCCAAAAAAGTCGTTGAACGACTGGCCACAACCTCTTCATCTAATCAGTATTCAATTGTCACCGATGGTAGCTGCTATTACCAAGGCCGTCGGCTAGCATTTGAAGAGTCGATATTTTTGTCAGGTGAGCACAAGTTATTACAACAAAGTGATTGTTTTAAACAACAGGCGCGTGCTGAAAATAGGGTAATAAAAAACCCGGAAAAACCGGGTTTCTAGAGGCTACTCATGTAGTGTGGTCAATGTTCGATACACTGACCGTAAAGCAATTACTTAATTTTTGCTTCCTTGTACATTACATGTTTACGAACAACAGGATCGTACTTTTTGAATTCCAATTTGTTCGGAGTGCTTCTTTTGTTCTTATCAGTTGTATAGAAGTGACCTGTACCAGCTGATGAAACTAATTTAATTTTATCTCTCATGATCTGACTCCTTAAACCTTAACGCCGTTTTGACGAATTGTCGCTAATACAGCGTCAATTCCTTTCTTATCGATGATTCTCATCCCTTTTGCAGAAACTTTTAGTTTTACAAAACGGTTTTCGCTTTCAACCCAAAAACGATGGCTTTGTAGGTTTGGCAAAAAACGACGACGTGTGCGGTTTTTTGCATGAGATACATTATTTCCAGCTACTGGTCTTTTACCTGTAACCTGACAAACTCGTGACATGACTCTAGCCTCTTTAATATCAATATTGGCCTACTTACGGGTCTTTACGACGATGTTTTAAGCCAAACAATTTAATTCTAAAATTCTGGATTTTGACGCTTTGAACTCGATAGTTTCAAGCTTCGCGTCACAGCGACAATTCAGTTTTAGCAAACTGATTTTCCTTTCTGTCGCGGAAAGGGCGCACTTTATACCAAAAACTGATTGATAATACAACAAAATAGATTAAATAAGCGCCAATCTGGGAGATTTGCGGATAGATAGACTAATTTGCCTAGCAATGAGCTAGAACCAAGCCATATTTTGGTCTAAATTTGACCTCTTTCTGCCAAAGAGACTACTTGGTGACCTGCGACTACTAAATGGTCCAAAAGGCGAATATCTAGCAGCGAAAGTGCCGATTTTAGGGTGTGAGTAATATTGATATCCGCCGGACTAGGCTCAGCAACCCCAGAAGGGTGGTTATGCGTGACAATTACGGCGGCGGCATTATGATATAAGCCCCTTTGAGCTACGACTCTAGGATGAACCGACGATGCATTAATAGTGCCGAAAAAAAGCTCCTCGAAGGCTATCACTTGGTGTTGGTTATCAAGAAAAAGAGCAGCAAATACCTCATTGGGTTGGTTCCGTAAACGAGCCTTAACGAACTGCTTTACTTGTTCTGGGTTAGATATTGCGTCTTGAGTCTCAAGTTGCTCATGAGCATGTCTTAAACTCATTTCTAAGCATGCCTGTAACTGGACGTATTTAGCTTTCCCAAGCCCTTTTATCATACAGAATTCTGCTTTTGGAGCCGCAAACAAAGCCGCAAGCGAACCAAACTGAAGGATTATTTCCCGAGAAAGCTGCATAACATTTTTACCTGAGGTGCCGGTACGCAAGAATATCGCAAGTAGTTCTGAGTCTGAAAGAGCGCTTGCGCCATATTGAAGTAGTTTTTCTCGAGGAAGTTCATTTCTTGGCCAAGTTTGAGTTAATGACATGCTATTAAATTCCATTTAAGTTGTTTGCCACCAGCGCCATATGGAAGCAGTTTTTTGTTCGATTTAGGCTAGGAGTATCATAAATGAACAGCAATCTTTCGACTGTAAGACAAAAGCCACAAAAAGAGTGAGAAATGACAGTTTTTGTTTGCTATTATAGATGTAAGTGAGTGATCAGTTCGGCTGTATTAGCTTGTGCAATAGGCAAGCTGAATAAATACTAATCATTGATATTTTGAAGAATCGTTTGTCGTTTATCTGACAAACTCTGGAAATCTACCTTGTCTGACATTGGAATTCTTAATCAACCAAGAAAAGTCTTGGTTGGTGTAAGCGGCGGTATCGCCGCCTATAAATCAGCTGATTTGGTTCGCCGTTTAAAAGAACGGGGATTCGAAGTGCGCGTTGTGATGACAGAGTCTGCTTGTCAATTTATAACACCACTAACGATGCAAGCTGTTTCGGGTAATTCGGTGCATCAAGATCTGTTTGATTTAGAAGCCGAAGCGGCAATGGGGCATATTGAACTAGCGAAATGGGCGGAGGTTATTCTAATTGCCCCTGCCACGGCTAATACTCTTGCTAAGATTGCGCATGGAATATGTGACAACCTGTTAACCACTTTGACTATAGCTAGCCAAGCTAAGTTAGTGATAGCGCCAGCCATGAATCAACAAATGTGGGCAAACCCTACTACCCAAAACAACCTTAACCAACTCAAGCAGCTCGGTGCCAATATCGTTGGGCCTGCGGCTGGTGAGCAAGCCTGTGGCGATATCGGGGAAGGTCGAATGGAAGAGCCTTTGGTTATTGCTGAATACTTGGTCGAGCTATTACAAAATCAAATTGACAAAACTACTAACTCTGATGCTGATTTAATCGGTAAAACGGTCTTAATTACAGCTGGGCCAACGGTTGAACCGATAGATCCAGTGCGTTATATCTCAAATCATAGCTCTGGCAAGATGGGCTATGCTTTGGCTGCGGCTGCCAATTCAATGGGCGCTAATGTGGTACTAATCTCGGGGCCAGTTGGTTTAGCTCCACCAAATGGTATCGCGTTTGTTTCTGTACAAACAGCGAGCGAAATGCTGCACGCAGTAAAACAACACATTCGAGACTGCGACATTTTTGTCGGTTGTGCAGCTGTCGCAGACTATACGCCACTACAAGTCGCGGATCAGAAAATAAAGAAATCAGAAGAGGCTATGGAAATCAATTTAGTCAAAAATCCTGACATCATTGCCTGGGTCGCAGAGCAGAACCCTCGACCAATCGTCGTAGGATTTGCCGCGGAAAGTCAAAATTTACGACAATTTGCGGAAGGCAAATTGAAGCGTAAAAAGCTCGATATGATCTGTGCCAATGATATCAGTCGTCGTGGGCTCGGATTTAATAGTGATAATAATCAAATTTTAATGTTGTCTTCGAAAGGCAGTGAGATTCAATTACCAGCTGGATGTAAGTCGCAAATAGCTCGTAGTATTTTGAATCAAGTTAATAAAGAATTCTTGCTTGAAAAATAAATAATTTTAAAGAATCAACAACGTCTAATCGACCTTGGAGAAAGTTTGTGAAAATAGAAGCAAAAAAAACGGAAAAGCTAAAAATTCCCAAGCTGGAAAAAAACACGTTGCTAGCATTTTCGTTACCTTACCTGTTGCTATGCGTATTAACAATTATTTTCGTAGCGATTGTTCAGTACTACATCATAGTAGTGCAACCTGCCACTGAGCGACGAGTTACCTTTGTTAATGTCACGATGGCCACTTACATGGAGTTGGTGTTAAATCGCTTAGATTCTATTGGTGAATCTACTCGAACGGTTTTAAGCGATCCTAGTCTTATTGACGAAATAAAGTCGGCAACTCCAGCGCAATTGAGTTTAATAGAAAGTCGGTTGACTAACCGGATTCCACTGGTTGAAGGGGTAAGAATTCTCGATACATCGACTCATGAAATTGATTCTGAATCAGTTCCCTCGATAACCAATGTGACTTTGCAATTGATGCGAAGTCTCGAGTCTAATAATCGTGTTATGCATGAAGCTATTAATGCAGGCGCCAAAGATCAACATATCGCTGTACTATTGAGAATCAATGGTACCGATAAAATTGCACTAATCGGTGTTAGTTTCGATATTTTTGAAAAAGTACTGCCGAATGAAAGGTTGGTTCCAGGCTACTATGAATTTTTACAAAGCTTTGCTAACCAAAATAGAACTATAACCAGCGTTGGTGATCCGAGATATAAAGTTGGTGACGCAATGGGCATAGCTTCTCTTAATTCCACCCAATGGCGAGTTGCTTTTTGGCCTGCCGCGCCCGAAAAGTTCTCTTCAGAATTTGAGTTGTTAATTTTCTTTGGTGGCTTAGCGATGGTCTTATCTCTAGTCGCTATCGGTGGTTTTATTGGCTTAAGAAATCTTCAAACGAAAGTTAGAAGCGATGCCTCAGGCTTTTTGCGCTGGATAATTGATAACTCTAAGTCGGCTAACGGAATTGCTTCACCCGATTATTCGTTGCAGATATTTAGTGATATGTCACAAACGCTTGCAAGGGAGAATTTATCATCTGGAAATGCTAAAGCTGCGGTTGAAAATGACGATTTAGATGCCGCTGCAAAAGCCCTGACCGATGAAACCCAAGGTTCGTTGATAGCCGCTTTAGAAGATAAACGTTCAGGTTTAGAAATCGTCGATAAGAAAGAACCCAATGCGCAAGACGGTGCGATTGCTGATTCAATCTTCAGAACCTATGATATTCGAGGAATAGTTGGCGATACCCTGAATGAGCAAATTGTCACAGAAATCGGCCGAGCGATTGGTAGCGAAGCTTTTGAACGAGGTGAGCAACGAATCGTGGTTGGTAGAGATGGCCGTTTATCTGGACCTTCTTTGTTGGAGGCTTTAAAGAAAGGATTGGTTCAAAGTGGTCGAGATGTTATCGATATTGGCGAAGTGCCAACTCCTTTGCTTTATTTCGCCACACACTATTTGGACTCCAGTAGCGGCGTAGTTTTGACCGGTAGTCACAATCCAAAAGATTACAACGGACTCAAGATAGTGATTGGAGGTCACACTCTTTCCGGTGATGAAATAACCGCTCTCAAAACTCGTATTGATACCGGTAATATGATGAAAGGGAAAGGCAGTCAGGAAACTACCACTGTTATTCAAGATTATATCAGTCAAGTGACCAGTGACGTCGCGCTTACTCAACCTCTAAAAGTGGCTGTTGATTGTGGTAATGGTGTTGCCGGTAAAGTTGCGCCACAATTGTTGCAAGCGTTGGGATGCGAAGTGATTGGTTTGTATTGTAAAGTTGATGGCAATTTCCCAAATCATCATCCTGACCCGAGTAAACCAGAAAATTTACAAGAGTTAATCGAGCTAGTTAAGACAGAAAAAGCCGATGTTGGATTAGCATTCGATGGTGATGGAGATCGCTTGGGAGTTGTCGATTCTGACGGTAATATCATTTGGCCCGATAGACAGATGATGCTGTACGCTATGGACGTATTATCTCGAAACCCAGGTGCCGATATTATTTATGATGTTAAGTGCAGTAAGCACTTAGCTAAGGTAATTTCTTCAAACGGTGGACACCCAATTATGTGGAAAACCGGTCATTCATTAATCAAAGGTAAAATGAAAGAAACTGGAGCACTGTTGGCGGGTGAATGTTCAGGTCATGTGTTCTTTAAAGAGCGTTGGTATGGTTTTGATGATGCTTTATATACGGCAGCCCGGTTATTGGAAATTCTATCGGCAGATACTCGTAAGTCAGTCGATATCTTTGCAGCTCTCCCAAATAGTTTGGCTACGCCAGAAATTAATGTACCAATTGATGATGAACGAAAGCATAAGTTCGTTGAACAATTAACTAATCAAGGTATTTTTGGTGATGGAAAGCTAATTGATATTGACGGTGTTCGAGTAGAATTTACGCACGGATGGGGATTAGTAAGAGCGTCTAATACGACTCCAAACTTAGTCATTCGCTTCGAAGGTGATGATCAGCAAAGTATCGATAAAATGAAGCAATTGTTTAAGCAACAAATGTTAATGATCGATAGTCGTTTGAAGTTAGACTTCTAAGGAGTTAGTTAGGGTTATGAACGATAAGAAAAAAAATAGAAAACAAGATATCTTGCAGAATCTAGCGTTTATGTTAGAAAACGAGCTATCCGATCGAATTACAACGGCGAAGCTAGCTAAGCAGGTTGGAGTTTCAGAGGCGGCTCTCTATCGTCACTTTCCGAGTAAAGCTCGGATGTATGAGTCGCTTTTAGACTTTTCTGAGGAAAGTATCTTTGGGCTTATTAAGAAGATAGATGCAGAGCCATTGAAAGCCGTTGAAAAAATATACCAAATTAGTCATTTACTTTTAGGGTTTAGTCAGAAAAACCCGGGTATAAGTCGTTTATTGACTGGAGAGGTATTACTCGGAGAGCCGTTGAGACTGAAAGAAAGAATTTCGCAATTGTTTGATAGGTTAGAGCTTGAGTTAAAGCAGATTCACCGAAATGAAGCTGTCAAAGAAGGTAATTCTAGCCTCAATTCTGCCGCTGTAGCTAAGCTGGTTACCAGTATTTTGGAGGGGCGAATCCAGCAGTTTGTCCGTTCTAAATTTAAAATACTACCAACCGAGCATTGGGATGCTCAATGGAAGTTCATCCAACCCTCAGTGGAACAGCTTAGCTAGTAATTTTTCATTCTTTGGCGCAAGTATTCAAGGTAGTTCTTTCGAATCGCTTTAACTGGTGTTGTTTTACAAAATGCAACGCCAGCTTCTTCTGGAGAGCAGGATACTTCCAAAACTATTTGCATCTTGTTTTCGGGGGCTGGTATTCTAGAAAACGATAAAGCGATATCTTTGGATTCTTCTGGCCGACTAGTCAATATTAATGAGTTAGTGATGATTTCGATCTTACCAGTCGAATTATCTCGAGCGTAAATTTGTGCTAATTGCCAAGCTCTATCACAACCTTGACTGTCTTTACAGCTATAGATAACCGGCTCAGTACCTTCTTTTTCTTTAGCATCTTTTCTCAAAGCCAACCTAACACTCTCTAACTCTTTGTATCGAATGATGTCTCTTTCGAAGCTCTTTTCAACGCGAATTTTTTCTTTTTCCAAGAAGCTTGTATTTAACTCATTGTTGGCGATTTGATCTTGGGTATCTTGAATATCCTTTAACAGCGTTTTTGCCACTCTTTGCCCTAGGCGTTCATAAGTAGCCGCTTGTTTTTGTTGGTCTTCAAGTTGAAGGTGGAGTAGATCCTTTTTACTGTTCTGAATTCGGATCCTTTGCTCAAGACCAAGTAGCTGTGAATCTCTATTTCGAATAATGTCACCAATTGAACTAAATTGACGAAGCAAATCAGCGTCATGTCTTATTTGTTGTAAGCGAGCGATCTCTTTGTTGCGTTCCTCGATACGAGCTAGCCGATCTTCTTCTAGCTGGGCAAGGGTCTTGGTGGGCTCAACATGTTTAATTAGCTTTCCGGTTTCACTAATAACGTCATATCCGACTAACTCCATTTCTTTGGTAATTTTATCTTTAATTTCCACAGCACCTTCGGGGGTTTTATATCGATAGAAGTTTTTGGCTGCAAGTTGCAGACTAACAAGTGCTGTTAGGAGGCTTAATATGACCCAAATGGTTTTATTCATAAAAATTGTTTTCAATCTCTAATGGTTACTCATTGAGACACCGTATTGGTGCCTATAGTTCGTGATAGCCGCTAAATATTCGCTGAGTTTATCTTGTCCTTCAATGTACTGGTGTAAATCATCCAAATTAATAATAGCATATACCGGTAATTTGTATTCTTTTGCCAATTCTTGGATAGCTGAAAGCTCAGTTTTGCCCTTTTCCTGTCTATCCAAGGCTATTAGAACACCTGCTGGTTCAGCTCCGGCATGATTAATTAGCTCAATCGATTCTCTGATAGCGGTTCCGGCTGTTATTACATCGTCCACTATAAGGACTTTTCCAGCTAGCGGAGCGCCAACCAATTGACCGCCCTCACCATGATCTTTGACTTCTTTGCGGTTGTAGCAAAAGGGAACGTTCTTGCCATGGTTTCTAGCCAAAGATACTGCAGTCGTGCAACCTAAAGGAATGCCTTTATAGGCGGGACCAAATAACATATCAAACTGGGCATTTGCAGAGATTAAAGTGTCTGCGTAACAGTCGCCTAGAGTGGCCAGATCTGACCCGCTGTTAAAAAAGCCAGCATTAAAAAAGTAGGGGCTTTTTCGGCCAGATTTAAGCGTAAATTCGCCAAATTTTAATGCTTGTCGTTCAATTGCCAATTCTATAAACGTTTGTTTTGTTGATGACATGGTTATTGGAGTCAGAAGTTACTATCTAATCGATAAGTTTACCGCGAAAATGCGGTTGGTCAAATGATCGTGTCCAAATACTCTTAAAATCATCGCTAATTCTTTATTTATTTGGTTATTTTGAGAATTGGTACGTCAGCGAGGAATTAACACCCCTTAATTTTTTCCCAGCGTTTTTCTGAAAGCCTAGAGTCTTGCGATGGGATGCGACCCGATTTCCTTAACCGTCTCTCTCTTTCAGCTATTTCCGTCTTTAATCGCTGACAGCGCTTAGAGCGAGACGTTTGAGAGCTAGTTTGGCGATTGGAAGGAATATAAACGGGCTTTATCTTTGGTGTTTTGGCAAATTCAGTGGTCTCTGTACTGACAGTAATTTTCTTTAAGTTGGACTGGTCCTCGTCAACTGCTTTGTCAGAAAAGTGCACCGTGCCTTCATCATCGACCCATCGATAAACCTCACTTTTGGTAATATTTCTGACTTCGCTGGTAGTTTCGTCAGTCGATGAAACCGACTCACTAACAGGTGTTTGGTTAGTTTGTGGGAACAGCCCGTTCAAAAGATTTAGTTTTTGAACAATTACGGCAACAGAGGCAATTATAACAAGCGCCAATAAAAATCTAAGCATAATAACGATAGGAATTATTTAGGTATCTTAAAATATAGCTGAAATTATCACACATCTCGAACCCAAAACTAAGTTCAATTCTCGGATTTGTCATTGAATATCTGTAAAAAACAAGGATAATCAACTAATTGATGGCGATTTCTACGGCAGAAAAATTGAAAAATTTCGATAAAATTGACACAGATATTCTTACTGTTCTCTATCAAAATGCTGATATTACCAACAAAGACTTGGCGGATTGTTTAGATATTGCTACATCGACTTGTCAAGAACGGGTCAAGAAACTAAAAAAATTAGGTGTAATAAAAGGCTATCAATGTGAGTTGGATTTAGCTCAGTTTTCCGGACATATCGAAGCGATGGCAGCGGTTAAAATGGTCAAGCATACTGGCGTTTTGGCAGATAAGCTTCGGGATGATCTATTAGAATTGCCAGAAGTGATCCAAGTCTTTCACATGGGAGGTGAAAATGATTTTAATGTTCACATTGCGGTCTATAACACCGCCCATTTAAGGCAATTGATATTTAGGGAGTTTACTTCGCGAAGTGAAGTCCTAAATGTAGAAACTTCCTTAATATTCGAACATCGACGCAGCAAAGTGCTACCTAAACTAGACTTTAAAAATTAATCCCTAGTGGGACAATAACTAGTTTGTGAACAATCGCTATTAAAGACTGTACCAAATTTGACCTAGCTTTTCATGCAGTGCCTGTTGGCTTTTGAATAGGGCTTTTGCAGTTGGTAAATAGTCCGTCCATTTTGAAGTCGGAGCCTGAAAAACAGTTGGTGCCGGGGTGACTTTAAGCGAGTAATTGGAAAATGCTTCGATGGCTCGTTGCATATGGCTGGCATGGGTGACTAGCAGTATTTCTTTGATTCCGCTATTTAATAGAATTTCACTAGAATATTGAGCGTTTTCGGCGGTGTTCTTGCTTTTAGTCTCTATCCAACGAGGAGCGATGTTAAAGGCAGACACCATGACTTGATTCATCAATACGGCTTCGGCAGTCGCCTCGCCGAAAACGCTACCTCCAGACACTAATATTGGCAAATCGGTTTTTCTTTGCAGCCAAGTAGCGTAATGAATTCGTTGCAAGGTAAGGGCACTGACGGTATCTATGCTCCCAAACTCTTCGGCTAAATTGATACGTCCACCTGACAGGATAACTATTGCAATATCACTTCTTTCTGTTCTAGCGATTTGCTTGACCTTTTCCTGAGATAGCGAGGGAATAGTTTGTAAGCTCTGATGCAGGGCTTTAGAAACGATTGGTAAAGAAAGTATTAAAAGACTTGAAATGGATATAATTGCAGCTGTTCTGGCAAGTCTTACTCTTCTTAGTTTGAGTAATACGACAGCTACCACTAAGAGTAACAAGTTAATTCCGGGTGGTAAAAGTAAAATACCACCAAGTTTGCTGATAAATAGCTCTAGATTCATAGCCTAGTCGACCATAATGAACGGAATTTTAGACTATACAATAAATGCTATTAAATCGTGAGTATTCCTGGCAAAAAATACGATTTAAGACCCTATAACGCCTAGGATTCTAAAGATGACAAACAGCGAAATAGTTCATTGCTGGCACTTTCCATCCGCTTTAACTGCTCTCTCATTCGGCTTGAGTCACCAGCTTGATAACTACGCATAGCCTCTACACCGCAATCATGTACTTGTTTGTGGGGCTCTTCAATTGCGGAATAATTTGACGTTCCAGCGTGCTTTTTACCTTCGCCTTGATAGTACCATTGGCCAAGACGACAGTTATGATGGTTAGTGAAATCATCGACTGATACATCACTGTTTTCTAGAATGACAGAGAAAACTCGTGTTTTCCAAACGATATGATCGAGTTTAATGGTTTGAATAAAGGCTCTCATTGCAGAGTGATTTATTACGTCCCTCATTTCCTTAGATGAATCTAAAATATGTTGGTAGGAGTTTCCAAGCGTACTATTTTGTTCAGAAATAGACGCTGTATAATCACAAAGTTGTTCAATTTGAGTAGCTGCAGTCGCAGAGTCGCTATCAATAGTGTCAATTAAGCTGCCAATTTCACTGGTGGCATTACCAGTGTTTTGAGCGAGAGAACGAACTTCATCAGCAACCACAGCAAAACCTCGCCCTTGATCACCTGCTCGAGCCGCCTCAATAGCTGCGTTGAGGGCGAGCAAGTTAGTTTGATCAGAGATATTGGTGATAACACTAACAAAGTTGGCGATGCTATCAGAGACTGCTCTTAAAGAACTCATTTTTTCACTACTTTCGTTAGCTCTGATGCCAATATCATCAACAGTCGAGCTGATACTGGCTAATACCTCGCTTGATGAACTAAACACATCATTTAGGTTGTTCATTGCGCTATCTTTTTCCATAATACTGGTAGCTAGTTCGGCAGCTGATTCTCTGATTTGCTCAATATTTTCAATCGAGCCTAACAGCATATTATTGAGATCTTTATTAAGGCTAATTTGAAGTTCTTTTTCCTCAAACTGATGGTTTAGTGATTCAAATTGCGATTCTAAATCTTGGTATCGAGCATTCGAATCATTAAGTTGGCGAGTCAGTTCTTGGTTTTTTAAGGTAAGTTCTTCTATTTGTTGTTTGTTTCCGAATAACATGGACAGGTTACCTTTAAAGTTGTCGAATAACAGTCGTTAAAGTCGTTATTGAGAAAGCGCTAGGGACAGCCAACTCCTGCGAAATCACAGTTTTTTAAGTTATATAATTAAATGTAGCAGAAGAGCTAGAATTTTGTAGAGATAATTACGCGAGCAATGCCCGCGGACTTTTTGAGCAGAAAATGACGTTTTGCGGTAGGTTTATTTTATTCGCCTGACTTTCGCAGTTGCGTTTAAACCTTCTACTTGTGCTGTAAAACCGCCAAAAAGGTCTTCTGTGATAGTGACTAGGGGGTTCTGTAGCTTTTTGTAGCCTGTATTAGCTCGCTTAACGACCCATACTTGACCATTTTCGAGTACCAATTTTTGACCTTTTTTCCACTTTTTAAATTCGCCTTTCAAGTGTGAACTGATTGAGCTAGAGACTGCTTCAGGTTTTTTACCAAAATCTTGTTCTCGCTGCTTAACATTTTTGGTTTGGCTGGTGGTCGTATCCTTTATATCGGTCGTTTCTACTTTAGCGGCCGCTTTAGGCCTAGGAGTTGGGAGTTGTATCTGGTTTAACTCAGGGGGTTGGGGTGTTGAGGAGACTTTTTTATTAATATGCAGTGACTTTGCGAGCTTGTCATAGCATTGAAGTCGCTTACTCTCTAAAGTGATTTCCAAGCAGCTGGTGAGTGAAGTTTGCAGATGTCTGTTAGTACCTTCTTTGGCATCCAAATCACTAATGCCGCCCGTCACTAAAGCAAAAAATAATATTATTGAGTATTTCATATTCACCTTTGAGCTTAAATTATTCAGTATCTTGTTCTTTATTTTTGCCCATTATGGCGAAAATCAATCCTAATTCAAACAGAATCCACATTGGAACAGCAAGTAAAATCTGTGAGATCACATCTGGAGGTGTAAGCAACATCCCCACTACAAACACGCATACAATAACGTAAGGACGTTTTTGTTTGAGGCTCTCTACCGTAGTTAGCCCAGACCATACCATCAAAATAGTCGCTACAGGAATTTCAAATGCGATACCAAAGGCAAAGAACATTTTTAACACGATATCTAAGTAGCTACTGATATCGGGTAATACCTGAATTCCAGTTGGACCTGCTGCGGTTAAAAATGCCCAGGCTAAAGGAAAAACGACGAAATATGCGAAAGCCAATCCACAATAGAAGAGTAGAATACTCGAAAACAGAAGGGGATAGGCAAAGCGTTTTTCATGACGATACAGTCCTGGAGATATAAACCCCCAAGCTTGATGCAAAATAAACGGCATTGCGATAAAGACAGAAAGAACCGCCGTCATCTTAAAAGGCGTCAAAAAAGGCGAGATTATATCGGTCGCAATCATATTGGATGATTCTGGAAGATGCGCTAATAGCGGAGCAGATAGCACTAAGTAAATATCATTAGCCCAGTAAATCAAGCCGACGAAAACAACTATGACTGCCAGTACCATTCGAAGTAATCTATCTCTCAGCTCTAGCAAGTGAGAGATTAGTGGCATGTCTTTTTGTGGGTCGTTATCTGCTTCAGGCTCAGTCATTTTTGTTCTTATTTGGGCTATCTAACTGGTTTTCTTGTGTCAGTTCAGTTTGTTCTTGCTTGACCGCATTTTCCGCTTTTAAAATTGATGCATTGTGTTGTTCGATTTCTTGATCGAAATCGTTTTGCAATGCGTTGGCTTCCGAATGGATGGTATTTTTGGCCTGCTCAAAATCTTGTTTTAGAGAGTCTAATCCCGAACTTTGCTCTAACTCGGCTTTTTGTTGAGCTAACTGCTCTTGAAGCTCTTTTACTTTAAGTTCACGATCTATTTCTGTCTTGATGGACTCAAATCCTTGTTTAGCTTTTCCTACCCATAAACCAACAGCTCGAGCTGCTTTCGGTAGCCGTTCAGGACCCAGCACTATAAGAGCGATAATACCTATTACGAGTAGCTCCAAGAAGCCCATATCAAACATCAAATTGGCCCTTATTTTTTAGTTTTTTCTTCTTCTTTGATGACTTCGCCTTCTATTACGTTAGCGTCTTTCTTGTTCTCAAGGTTTTCTTCTTTTTTATTTTCGTTGTCATCGACTGCCTTTTTAAAGCCTTTGAGCGCGCCACCCAAATCGCTACCGATGTTCTTTAGTCGTTTTGTTCCAAATAACAAAATAACAATGACCAAAATAATAAGTAATTGCCAAATACTGATACCCATAGTTCTCTTCTCTTTTTATTAAGTGTTTTCTAGACCATTATACGGTCATAGCTCTATATACTTATACGAACGGTAGTGGTCCACCGCCTAATAAATGAATATGCAGGTGAAAGACCTCCTGTCCTCCCCCCTTTCCGGTATTAATTATAGTCCTAAAGCCGGTGTCTAATCCTTGTTCTTTTGCCAACTGCGGCAACAATAGCATCATTTTACCGACTAATTCTTGGTCTTCTGGTAACAAATCATTTAATCCATCAACATGTTTGCGGGGAATCACAAGTAAGTGAACTTTTGCTTTCGGAGCAATATCTTTAAAAACCACGACATTTTCGTCTTGGTAAACAATGTCTGCAGGGATCTCGCCTCTCTCAATTTTACAAAATAAACAGTTTTCCATGTGATATTCCCAATTTGAATGTTGAGTCGATAAAGAATAATCCTAATGGCTTATTGTCGCCTAAACGAGACGGCAAAACTAGCCAATCCCAAACCAATTAGCAAGCCGTTTAACCAAGTCCTATCTATTAGCCCCGGCGATAACTGAGCGGGAAGCTCGACTAAGCTGATTAAAATGAATGATACTCCAAGTAACGCCCACTTTATTCGCTTGGAATTTAGGTTGGTGGATTGCCTCATGGCGTCGATTGAATTAATCAATAATTGCTGTTGCTTCGACTGATGCTTGCTCGAGCTGAGAAAATCAGAGATTTTTTCTGGAATTTCAGGCAATTCCTCCAACCAACGGGGCGCTTTATGTTTGATTTTCTCTACCGCGGCCCACGGACCATAAGTGTCCGCTAACCATTTCTTTAGAAATGGCTGAGCGGTTTCCCATAAATCAAGCTGAGGATAGAGTTGTCGGCCTAACCCTTCTATATAAAGCAAAGTCTTTTGCAATAAAACTAACTGAGGCTGAACTTCCATTTCGAAACGACGTGCTGTTTGAAACAGTTGAACCAGAAAGTGGCCGAATGAAATATCAGCCAATGACTTACCGAAAATTGGTTCACATGCCGTTCTGATAGCTGATTCAAACTCTTCGATAGAAACTTGTTTTGAAACCCAGCCTGATTGCACATGCAGTTCCGCAATGCGGCGATAATCGCGATTAAAAAATGCTACGAAGTTTTGCGCTAGATAGCGTTTGTCAGATTCATTAAGTGTTCCCATGATGCCGCAATCAATTGCTATATAGCTGGGATTTTTGGGGTCTTTGCAATTAACGAAAATATTCCCCGGATGCATATCAGCGTGAAAGTAACTGTCTCTAAATACCTGTGTAAAGAATATTTCGACCCCGCGATGAGCCAGTTTTTGCATATCTACACCGGCTTCTTTCAATTGTTCGATATCCCCAATTGGAACACCGTAAACCATTTCCTGTAGCATTACTCGTTTGCGAGTATATTGCCAATATATATCAGGAACGTAGAGCAACTCTGAGTTTTCGAAATTTCGTTTTAATTGTGTGGTGTTAGCCGCTTCGATTCTTAAGTCTAATTCATTAAACAATGAATCTTTATAGTCTTTGACGACTTGAATTGGATGAATGCGTTTACCTATTTCTGAGTTTTGTTCAAACCATTGAGCCAATAATTCAAGCAGTTTAATGTCAGCAAGGATCTTTCGTTTAATTCCGGGACGAATGACTTTTACTACAACATTTTCACCGCTCAATAGTTTAGCACTATGAACTTGTGCCACGGAGGCCGAAGCCAGCGGGCTTTCATCAAAAGTTTCAAAAATATCTTCTAGTGGTTTGTCCAAATGCTTTTCGATAGTCTTAATTGCTAGTTGACTGGAAAAAGGTTCAACATCATCTTGAAGCTTGGCAAGAGAGCGAGCCAGATCATCACTCAATAAATCTCGGCGAGTAGATAGCATTTGGCCCAATTTTATAAAGATCGGTCCTAATTCCGTTAAAGCTAGATTTAGTCGTTCGCCTCTAGACAGGTTACGGTATTTGCTAGGGGTAAGGGCGAACAGTTTTAACAATAGATTGTATTTAGCGATGGGGGTCTGAGAGATAAATTCGTCTAACCCATATCGAATCAATATTCGATTAATTACAAAGGCGCGCCGGAGAATAAATAGTTTTTTCATAGAATTATCTGAGGCGCCTTCATGTTTTTGAATTATTTAAATTAGTCAAGGGCGTCAAACTGGCGGTTGTTTGTTTGAGCTTTTTGATTCGAGCCGCAAGGCGATCTGTTTTACTACGCGTTAGGTCAACTTGTTCAAAAAATAGTTGCTGCTCCGCTGCTGGGGGGGTAACTTTAATTTCCTCCTGCAGATATTCTGAAATATCTTGTCGGGTAGAACGACCAGTATTTAGTAGCCAACCCCCAAAAGCTTGTAACCCGGTTGTCAAAGTATGTCCAATAGGGTCTCCAAGAGCTCTTGCAATGGGTTCTTGCCAATCAATTTCAAGTGATTGTGCAAATTCTTGAAACCTTTTGGCCGTGCCTATTTCACCGGAAAAATGTAGTTCGCCTTTAAAAATTGAGTCGACGCTATGTTCATTGGCCGCGGCTGCCATAAAAGCAGCTAAGTTTCCATTTATGGCTGCGGATACGGGGCGAGAATCATCGTTTGAAACGGTTAAGGCACCACCTTCAAAACTAAAGAAGTAACATAAGCCGAAATCTTCAATTTCTATTCTGATGACTTTATCGTCAAAGCTAGACAAGCCGTTTGCAGCTTCTGGATCCAGCGCAATTACTTTTCTGGCTACTGATTGAATCATCGCAGCTGAAACTTGGTTGAGTGGCATAAGTCTAACCTTCCTAAGAGCTCAATTAGTATTTAAAACCACGATGTAGAGCAACAATACCGCCGGTAAGATTATGATATTCACAATCATCAAATTGAGCTTTTTCAAACATCGACTTAAGAGTTTCTTGGTCCGGATGCATTCTAATCGACTCTGCTAGGTATCGATAACTATCTTCGTCACCAGTGATCCAATGGCCGATCTTAGGAAGTAAGTTGAATGAGTAGCTATCGTATACTTTGCTGAGAAGCTCATTGGTTGGCTGCGAAAACTCCAATACTAATAGACGGCCGCCCGGCTTTAGCACCCGATACATAGACTCCAGCGCCTGTTGTTTATCGGTAACATTTCTCAGGCCGAAGGCGATAGTAATACAGTCGAAATAGTTTTCTTCGAATGGTAGGCATTCGGCATTGACCTGAGCAAAATCGATATTATTGATTAGGCCTTTATCGATCATTCGATCGCGACCCACTTTGAGCATGGAGTCATTAATATCAGCGAGAATGATTTTTCCGTTAGGGCCTACAATTGGAGAGAACAGAGCCGCTAAGTCACCTGTACCACCGGCTAAGTCCAATATTCGGCTGCCAGCCCGAGCACCACTTTTTTCTATTGTGAACCGCTTCCACAAACGATGGATACCAGCGGACATTAAATCGTTCATCAGATCGTATTTTACCGCCACAGAATCGAACACCTGAGCGACTTTGCCTTGCTTCTCTTCAATGGGTACATCGGTAAAACCAAAGTGGGTGGTTTTTTGCTCTTTCATGAGATGAATTAGGGGTTTGTGACTGATTTGGGGAGTATATCAATAGTCAATCCGATAATCAGTTAAAATTGGGCGTTGTTTGATCTGGATTCTAAAGCTAATTAAGGTAAGATCGAGAATTGCACCGCAACTCGTGGTTAATCTTATTCTCACAACCTCTATGACAACAGATACCCCTTTAAACTTTTATCATCAAGCGAAGAATCGACCGCTAATTATGGGGATTCTTAATATTACCCCTGATTCGTTCTCTGATGGGAGCTTATATAATTCTGTTGATAGTGCATTGGAAAGAGCAAAGGAAATGCAGCACCAAGTTGATATTTTTGATATTGGCGGTGAATCTACGCGACCAGGCGCAGCTGAAGTTTCGGTTGAACAAGAAATCGATCGAGTTATCCCGGTGATTGAAACGGTATCGCAACTTGGGATCCCGATTTCAGTGGACACCAGTAAAGCGCAAGTAATGCAAGCGGCGGTTAGTGCTGGTGCTAAAATGATTAACGACGTTAGAGCTCTGCAAGAGCCCGATGCATTGCGGACTGCTGTAGAATTACAGGTTCCAGTTTGCTTGATGCATATGCAGGGCCAACCCAGAGAAATGCAAGAAAAGCCCCAATACAACAATGTGGTTAAGGAAGTTTCTGAATTTTTGTTACAGCGTGCACAAATATGCCAACAAGCGGGTATCAACAAGGAGCTAATTTGCTTGGACCCTGGCTTTGGGTTTGGCAAAACCCTGCAACATAACCTAGAATTACTCAGCAAAATGGACCAATTGGTGTCCTTGGGTTATCCGGTTTTGGCAGGGTTGTCCCGCAAGTCTATGCTGGGTTTGCTCACTAATAAGCCTGTTGAAAAAAGACTTGCTGCTAGTTTAGCGGTCGCTCAAATTGCAATGCAAAAGGGCGCAAGGATAATTCGAGTCCATGATGTTGCAGAAACTTATGATATACGTCAGGTTGTTCAAGCGCTTGCTGAACTAAACTGATTAGAGAGGTTTTTACTCTATGACCTCGCTTTTTAACGAAAATTAGGGAGCTTGCGAAGCTATTTAGCAAGCATCTTTCATTAGATTTATAGGAATTTAAATGTCTAAAAAGTATTTCGGTACCGACGGTATTCGCGGTCAAGTAGGAGAGTATCCAATTACTCCTGAATTTGTCATGAAGTTAGGTTGGGCTGTTGGAAAAGTCCTTGGGAAACGACCTCAGGATAGAATTGTCATCGGCAAAGATACTCGTATTTCAGGTTACATGTTTGAGTCTGCTTTGGAAGCGGGTATAGCAGCTGCAGGTATGAACGTGCAGTTATTAGGCCCAATGCCAACCCCTGGAATCGCCTATTTAACACGAACTTTTAGAGCTGCGGCTGGAATTGTAATTTCAGCGTCGCATAACTCTTATTTGGACAACGGTATTAAGTTTTTTTCGGCGGAAGGAACTAAACTGGATGATGATATTGAAAATCAAATTGAAGCTTATCTCGATAAAGATATGACTACAGTACCGGCCGATAAACTGGGTAAAGCTAAGCGGGTTTCTACTGCAGCTGGTCGATACATCGAGTTCTGTAAAGCCACTATCCCTGCCACATTCAGTCTTGATGGCCTAAAAATAGTGATTGATTGTGCTAATGGCGCAGCTTACTCGGTGGGACCCAAGGTTTTTCGTGAGTTGGGTGCGGAGGTGCAACCTGTTTTCAACAATCCTGATGGTCTCAATATCAACGAAAGCTGCGGTGCAACTGATGTAACGGCTCTGGCGAAAATTGTTAAAGCCAACAAGGCTGATTTGGGGATTGCTCTGGATGGCGATGCTGATCGACTGATTATGGTAGACCACAATGGTGAAGTGGTCGATGGTGATGAATTATTGTATATCATTGCTAAAGGTGCGCATGATAGTGGCAGGCTTGAGGGTGGTGTTGTTGGAACTCTGATGTCAAATCTGGGCTTAGAAAAAGCTCTTCAAAGCCATGGAATAGAGTTTTTACGTGCCAAAGTGGGCGACCGATATGTGATGGAGTTGCTCAAGGAAAATGACTGGAACTTCGGTGGCGAATCGTCGGGACATCTAATCTGCTTAGATAAGAATACTACTGGTGATGGCATTATTGCGGCGCTACAAGTTCTTGCGGTGATGGTATGTGAAAACAAGACCTTGGCTGAGCTAAAAAGCGGTATGTCAAAGTATCCGCAAACCATGATCAATGTTAAAGTGTCTAAACGTCAAGACCCGATGCAAAATGAAACAGTGGTCAATGCAGTGAAAGAGACTGAAGCAGTGTTAAAAGACACTGGGCGCGTTTTGTTGAGAGCTTCAGGAACTGAACCGCTTATTCGAGTGATGATCGAAGGTGAAGATGCTAATCTCGTACAAAAGCTAACTGAGCAGTTGGCCGATGTGGTTAGAGACACACTCTAAATCAATAAAAACAAAAAGAGGATATGATTAATGCTTAATTCTTTGTTAGTGAAAGATTATATGGCATCGGCAATGATTACCCTAAAACCTGGGGTCGATATTGTTGAAGCAGCGCAAACATTACAAGAATATCGATTGTCTGGCGCACCAGTAATCGATGATCATAACCGAGTTATCGGCTTCCTATCTGAAAAAGACTGTCTCCACACTGTGCTGAGTGCGGTTTACAATCAGGACTATGGTGACTTGGTTGAAGACAGGATGACTAAAAATATTCAGAGTGTTCATCCTTCAGATAACATCACAGACATTGCTGAGCGTTTTCTAAAAGACGGTGTACGAATGTATCCGGTAATAGATAAAGATGTTTTGGTTGGTATGATTTCACGTCAAAGCGTACTAAAAGCGTTTTGCCAAATAAGCAAAACTACTCCTCACAAATAATCGAAAAGAAATTTCGTAAGGCTTTTAAACTCAATGTCACAGGTTTCACGAGTTAAAGAATATTTACTCGATCTTCAAGATCGGATCTGTTCAGAGTTAGAAGCCTCTGATGGTAAAGCTCAGTTCATAACTGACCAATGGCAACGAGATCAAGGCGGTGGCGGTCGTACTCGAGTGATCAGCGAAGGTGCGGTTATCGAAAAAGGCGGTGTTAATTTCTCACATGTCCATGGTGACTCTATGCCCGCCTCAGCAACCGCCCACAGGCCAGAGCTTGCAGGTCGAAGCTTTCAAGCCATGGGGGTTTCTTTGGTAATTCATCCGGAAAACCCATTTGTCCCTACCTCGCATATGAATGTGCGCTTTTTTATTGCCGAAAAGCCAAACGAAAAACCGGTTTGGTGGTTTGGTGGTGGATTTGATCTAACGCCTTATTATGGTTTTGAAGAAGATTGCCAACACTGGCATAGTGTTTCAAAGCGAGCTTGTGCGCCCTTAGGTGATAGTGCCTATGCAAAATACAAGAAATGGTGTGATGACTATTTTTATATCAAACATAGAAATGAACAGCGAGGGATAGGTGGGTTATTTTTTGACGACCTAAATGAACCGGATTTCGAAACATCATTCGACTTTATGCAAAGTGTCGGTAACCACTATACAAAAGGGATTATCCCGATATTCGAAAAACGCAAAGACACACCGTTTGAAGATAAGCATGTTGCTTTTCAAAAAGTCAGGCGTGGCCGATATGTCGAGTTTAATTTGGTTTACGACCGTGGCACTTTATTTGGCTTACAGACTGGCGGTCGGACCGAGTCAATTTTGATGTCATTGCCATCCAATGTGGGTTGGGAATATAACTACCAGGTTGAACCCGGTAGTGAAGAAGAAAAGCTGACAGAATATTATTTGAAACCTAAAAGCTGGGTTTAAATATAAACTAAAAGGCGCACAAATTACTTTCTAACTATTTGTGCTGGCCCTACTATTTCAGGATGCATCATGGCTAAGTATACAATTCAAAATCAGTTCCCGAATAGTCGACCAAGAAGAATGCGCACGGATGATTTTTCTCGTCGTTTAATGGCTGAAAACAAAGTATCGAGCGATGATCTCATTTATCCGGTGTTTGTACTAGAAGGTGAGAATCGAGTTGAAGATGTTCAGTCGATGCCTGGAGTTCAACGCAAAAGTCTTGATAAACTTCTTATAGAGTTAGAACAGGTCTGCCAGCTAAATATTCCTGCTGTTGCGCTTTTCCCGGTAATTGATGAAAGTAAGAAATCATTACTTGCCGAAGAGGCATATAACCCTAAAGGGCTAGTTCAAACGGCCGTAGCAGCAATCAAAGATAGGTTCCCGCATCTAGGAGTAATTACCGATATCGCTCTTGACCCTTACACCAGTCACGGACAAGATGGCATTATTGATGAACAGGGTTATGTGCTTAATGACACCACCGTTGAAGTATTAGTAAAACAAGCGTTAAGCCATGCTAAAGCCGGAGTCGACATCGTTGCACCGTCTGACATGATGGACGGCCGAATTGGGGCGATTCGGAGTACCTTAGAAACTCATGGATTTATTAATACCAAAATTTTAGCTTACTCCGCCAAATACGCTTCAGCTTTTTATGGGCCGTTTAGAGATGCTGTCGGGTCTGGTGGAAACCTCGGCAAAGCAGACAAGAAAACCTATCAAATGGATCCAGCCAATGGTGATGAGGCATACCACGAAATAGCTCTCGATCTGCAAGAAGGTGCTGATATGGTTATGGTTAAACCTGGGATGCCCTATCTAGATGTGATCTATCGTGCAAAACAAAACTTCAAAGTTCCTGTAATGGCTTATCATGTTAGCGGAGAGTATGCGATGTTAAAAGCTGCATCTGCTAATGGTTGGCTCGATGAAAAGAAATGTGTTTTGGAAGCGATGTTAGGCTTCAAGAGAGCCGGAGCAGACGCAGTTCTTACCTACTATGCTAAGGATATCGCATCCTGGTTATTGGAATAGGTTTAATTCTGCTCGGACTATTAAGTCGCGGTGGAGAACATGCCTGTTGTGGAAAATCATTGCTTTCTAATCCTTACCAATCCAATGTTTTATTTTTCCAATAGTAACTAGTCTCTTAGTGCCACGTTGGTTCGATAGATGGTGAGCAAGTGCCACTCAACTCTCTCTATATTATTTGATTGAGGACTTAATCTGTCGAGTTAATTGCTCAAACCGGCTTACCTTCTCAGTATCATCTAAATCATCGTAGCTATCGGTCAATACTTCAAGCTCAGCGAGGTGCTCGGTGACAGCATGAACGTTTGAGTTTAGTTCTAACTGGTGTTTGAGTTGACCAATTGCGTGATCAATTTGTTGTTGGATCTGTTGGCTCATATTAACCATCAGTTTGTCAGACTCAGCTAAAGTATAAGTGGTCAGCTTATGTTGAACGATTACTTCGTGAATGATTTTTTCAGACTGGGTTGCCATCGCTTCTTCTGATTCGGCAGAGTGGGTGGCCTGTTTTAATATGAGAGCAACGGTTTCTCCTATTCGGTCAATTTTCTTGCGAATGTTTTCCCCAGTTCCTTTAGATTGATTTGCCAGATTTCTCACTTCATCTGCGACCACCGCAAATCCTCTTCCCTGATCACCTGCGCGAGCAGCCTCTATAGCCGCATTGAGCGCCAGCAAATTAGTTTGCTCTGCGAGCGCCTCAACCTCTCCCGCCATTTTAGTTAGCTGATCCATAAAGGTCGAAAGGTTTTTAATTTCTAATAAAGAGTCCTGTTCCATTTGCGAGATGTTGATTAGGGTTTCTTTCAGGTTTTCTAAATCCCCTCTAATGTTCTCCGAGGATTGTTTGACGTTTCCACTTGCAGAGAGTCGTTCTCCTTGTTTAGGGCCGCTATTAGTAAAGTCGACAGCTGTCGAAATATCTTGGGAAATCGCATTAAACTGTTTTGATAGTTGGTTGTTGGCCTGATTTGAAAGCTCAAGTGAATCTGCCAAGCTCTTTTTCAAGCTCGGTATAATCGTTTTTAGGTAGGATGAATAGTGCTCTTGTTTTTCAGTTTGACTATTTTCAATTGATTGTTGATTGCTTACTAATTCTTCGAGTCGGGCTCGCCACCGAGAATGAATACGGTAAAGCATAAATAAAGCTAAAATCGATAATAGCAAGGCTATGTAGGTAAGCCATTTAACCTCTAAGTAGACTAGCGGCAGACAAATTATCACTGTAACAGCGGTGGCAGTTAGGTAATTGCGGCTTAACTTCGACAGGTCTTCCATGAAATCGTACCTTGTAGGCTGTTGATTAATATCAAATAAACAAGTTTTAAGACATCTACAACTTTCGTTAATAAATATAGCAGTTAATTACCTGAAACCCATTATTTTCAATCTAAATGGTTTTCCGAATGAGCCGATCATCCTCGCTAAAACCCGATGTCGCCAATTTGTCATTTTTGTGTCATTACCAAGGTTATGCACAGTGCAGCATCAGTTATTCACAACTTATTCAAGTAAGCAAATTAAACAATAAAAATAAGATAAGCGTTTGATAAATAATAATAAAGTTTGTCATATTTTTGTAATCTACTGAGTCAATCGATCGCTGTTAGGAATTATGAGATGTTTTTATGCACTTTTTTATCCACAGGTTTTTAAGGCTGTGAAAATTAATTGTTAAATTTTAATGAGTTAGCGTTATTTCTTATAAAATACTTTAACTTGTAAGTTTGGTTGAGTATTTTTTTCAGTCGATTATTTCTGCCAAAATCAGATCAATTTAGTTTCGCTACACCGATTAATTCTGGGTTAAACTAGGCCATTCTGGCGAGTAACTATCCTAGCCAGCTAACACAGCTAAAATAAAATGAACAATTAGTCCGCTGACCGCTTGTGTAAGTCGTCTACTTGCCTAATTGGACACTCAGGAAACTATATGACAACAGACAACAACCAACCACTAATTTTAGTGGATGGCTCTTCATACCTTTTTCGTGCCTATCATTCTATGTCTCAGGCTGGTTTTACAAACTCGAAGGGCCAACCTACTGGTGCTATTTACGGTGTTGTAAATATGCTCAAAAGTTTGTGCAAGCAATACGATAGTCAACGGATTGCGGTGATTTTTGATGCCAAAGGAAAGACCTTTAGAAATGATATCTATCCTGAATACAAGGCTAATAGACCGCCCATGCCTGATGATTTGCGCTCTCAAATAGAGCCATTGCATAACATTATTCGAGCATTAGGTTTTCCTATTTATGCTGTTGAAGGGGTTGAAGCCGACGACGTCATCGGCACGGTTTCGCGGATCGCGACTGAACAAGGCCAAGAAACGGTCATATCTACGGGCGATAAAGATATGGCGCAATTAGTTAATCAACATGTCAGTTTGATTAACACCATGACCAATGAGTTTCTTGATATTGAGGGAGTGAAGCAGAAGTTTGAAATACCACCCGAGCGCATTATCGACTTTTTGGGTTTGATGGGCGACAAAGTTGATAATATTCCAGGGGTGGCTGGTGTCGGTAAAAAAACAGCACTTGGTCTAATCCAAGGAATTGGTGGTATTGATGAGATTTATAATAATCTCGATAAAATTGCCGATTTACCAATTCGAGGAGCCAAAAAACTTGCTGAAAAAATGACCGATAACGAAGACCAAGCAAGACTATCCTATGAGCTAGCGACCATAGCATTGGATGTCGAAGTGCCATTTGATATTGACGAACTTCACATACAAGCACCTGATAAAGAATTATTAGAAGAGTATTATAAAGAATACGAATTTCGGACTTGGCTAAAGAACTTGAAAGCAGGTCAGCCACCTTTACCGAGCGCGACCACTCAAACTAATTCAGCAGTCGAGGAAACTGATGCGATTGCGGCGGTCCAAGAGTCGAGTATCGATCACAGCCAATATCAAATTATTCTCAGCGAAGATGAATTAGACCAATGGATCAAAAAGCTAGAGACCGCTGGGGTATTCGCTATTGATACTGAAACCACCTCCCTTAACATTATAGCGGCAGAATTGGTTGGAATATCCTTTGCGACAAGTCCTGGCGAGGCTGCTTATCTGCCACTGAACCACCGCTACCCGGGTGCGCCAGAGCAGCTTAATCAGCAATTAGCGTTGCAGCGATTGCAACCGATTTTAGAAGACGAAAAGATTGTCAAAATTGGTCAGAATATAAAATATGACATGAGTATTTTTAAGAATGTTGGCATCCGTTTGGCGGGGGTTAAGTTCGATACTATGCTGGAGTCTTACGTGTCTAACAGCGTCGGCAATCGGCATGATATGGGAACGCTAGCCAAAAAGTTTTTAGATCACGACTGTATCAGTTTTGAAAGTATTGCGGGTAAAGGAAAAAAACAAATTACCTTTGATCAAATTGATTTAGAAATTGCCGGGAAATATGCGGCTGAGGATGCGGACGTCACTTTACAACTGCACCACGCATTGTGGCCGGCTTTAGAAGAGCAAGAAGGTCCAAAAGGGATTTTTGAAGAAATCGAAATGCCGTTAGTGGAAGTTCTTTCTGACATAGAACATCGTGGAGTATTAATTGATGCGGAATTCTTGAGAAAGAAAAGTCACGAATTTGGCACCAGAATTATTGAATTAGAAAACAAAGCTTATGAGCTAGCTGGTCAGCCGTTTAACTTGGCTTCACCGAAACAATTGCAAGAAATTTTATTTGAAAAGATGGGATTGCCTGTTTTAAAGAAAACCCCAAAAAAGCAACCATCGACTGCCGAAGAAGTATTAATCCAACTTGCTTTAGATTATCCGCTACCCAAAGTGATTATGGAATATCGTGGGTTGAGTAAATTAAAGTCGACTTATACTGATAAATTGCCGGAAGCGATCCAGCCAAATTCTGGTCGAGTGCATACTTCTTATCATCAGGCAGTTGCAGCCACTGGACGACTCAGTTCTAGTGATCCCAATTTACAAAATATTCCGGTAAAAACACCGGAAGGTAGAAGCCTAAGAGAAGCGTTTATTGCGCCCCAAGGATACAAAATTCTAGCGGCCGATTATTCTCAAATAGAATTAAGAATTATGGCTCACCTTTCACAAGATGAAGGCTTGCTAAAAGCTTTTTCACAAGGGCTAGATGTGCATAGCGCTACTGCCGCAGAAGTTTTTGATGTTGAGCTTGAAGAGGTTACTCCTGAAAATAGACGACATGCTAAAGCGGTTAATTTTGGATTAATCTACGGTATGTCACGGTTTGGATTAGCCAAGCAATTAAACATTAGTAATGACGAAGCCGCTCATTATATTGACACCTATTTTGCACGTTATCCGGATGTAGGAACTTACATGGAGTCAACTAAAGAGAAAGCTAAAGAATTAGGCTATGTTGAGACATTATTCGGACGACGTTTATACCTTCCTCAGATTAATGCGAGTAATGGCATGTTAAGGCAAGCAGCTGAACGAACCGCGATAAACGCCCCTATGCAAGGTAGCGCGGCAGATATTATCAAAATAGCAATGATTGAAATAAACAATTGGTTACGACAAGAAAAACCGGATTGCTGTGTGGTGATGCAGGTGCACGATGAATTAGTCTTTGAAGTCGCCGAAGACAAAGTCGAAGAGTATCAAAAGAAGATTGTGGAAATCATGACTAACTCTGTCGAACTGAGTATTCCGCTGATTGTCGATGTGGGTGTCGGAGATAATTGGGAGCAAGCTCACTAGAGCCTGCTTGGAGGAAAGCCAGTGAAACAATATAAAGTTTCTAGTGCACCAGAAGATATATCGATTTCTGTTGTACACCAATTTTTGACCGATTCATATTGGGCTAAAAGTATTCCCCTTAAGACGCTGCAAAAAGCCATCGACAACTCACTGTGCTTTTCGGTGATTGCAGAGTCTAGCGAACAAAAAGAACTTGTTGGATTCGCGCGAATGATCACCGATAAAGCAACCTTTGCATACTTGGCAGATGTCTTTGTTTTGGATTCTCACCGAGGTAATGGTTTAAGTAAACTTCTGATGACGTCGATTCTTCAACATCCCGATCTGCAAGGTTTAAGAAGGATGGTGCTAGCGACAAAAGATGCACATGGTCTGTACCAGCAATTTGGGTTTAAGAAGTTAGCCAGCCCAGATACTTTTATGGAATTATGGGATCCTAACGTCTATCAGTAAATGCTGGCTAAATATTAGTAATCTAAGGAGTAAAATTAATGAGAAAAGTGGCATTGGTGACAGGAGGAAGTCGAGGTATTGGTGCGGCGACATCCATGCTACTTGCAAGAAATGGCTTTGATGTTTGTATCAATTATAAAAATAATTCAGCTAAAGCCGAGCAACTCCTCACCCAGTTAAGAAACTACAATTCAAACTGCATTGCGATCCAAGCAGATATTTCAGATGAAGAGCAAGTGGTTGCTCTATTTAATCAAATCGATATTCAGTTAGGCACAATCGGCGTTTTGGTTAATAACGCCGGTATATTGAAGAAACAAGCACCGATTACTGAGCTTAGTGCTGCGCGGATCAATGATATTTTAACCAATAATGTCACTAGTGCATTTCTTTGTTGCCGTGAGGCAGTGAAGCGTATGTCGACAAAACGAGGGGGAGTAGGAGGAAGTATTGTCAACGTGTCTTCAGCTGCCTCTAGGTTAGGCGCACCGGGAGAATACATTGATTATGCCGCGTCTAAAGGGGCACTGGATTCTCTTACTATTGGATTATCAAAAGAAGTCGCAGCCCAAGGCATTCGAGTCAATTGTGTTCGACCGGGATTTATTTATACCAATATGCATAGTGATGGTGGTGAACCTGATCGAGTCGACCGAATTGCTGCTAGTATTCCGATGCAAAGAGGTGGGCAGCCAGAGGAAGTAGCGCAAGCGATTTATTGGCTCTTATCCGAAAACGCTTCTTATGTCACTGGAACGTTTATTGATGCTGCGGGTGGTAGATAAAAAAAATTACAACAACTTACCACAGAGGCACGGAGAGCACTGAGGACGAACTATTTTTTAAGTTTAGTTTTCCGATTGGCAATGTCGTTGTCGAATAATTGAGAGATAACGTTGAAATTTGATGTAAGGCATAATCATAGTTTGAATAATCGCTCGATCAAGCGAACTAAAAATTAACCGAAAAATACTGAGTATTTTAATGAAAATAGCACCACTAAAATCACACCAATTATCGGCCAATATCAGCGTTGATGAGCTACCGTTTAAATCTTTTGAAGAGTTAACTCCAACGACGGAGTTTTTGGGTCAAGAGAGAGCAAAGTCAGCTTTAGCCTTCGGCTTAGAAATGAAACGGCTAGGCTATAACTTATTTGTAATGGGGAATACTGGTACTGGAAGAATTTCGATGGTTAAGCAGCACCTTAGCTCCAAGGCTCAACTAAAGAATTCTCCACCAGATTGGGTCTACGTTAATAACTTTGAGGATGTGAGTGAACCATGGGTGATCGAATTACCTACAGGAATGGGGAAAAAATTAGTCACCGATTGCCGTCAGTTTGTCGATCGAATATTAGCTATACTACCTGCGGCATTTGAAAACCCAGGATACCAACGTCAAAAGACCGCCATTGACCGGTTGTTTAACAGTAAAATTGAGAGTGCCATTACAATACTCGAGAAAGAAGCCAATCAAAAAAGCATTTCTCTTTATCAAGAAGCTTCCAATATTTCTTTTTCTCCTGTCATCGATGGTCAAATTGTAGATGATATTAAATTTGCCAGCTTATCGCAGGAGCAAAGGGATCAAATCAACTTGACGATTGTTGAATTGGAAGAGAAATTAAATGAAGCGTTATTAGAGTTGCCACAGTGGAAACGTGAATCATTCGATTCGTTACAAGCGTTAAAAACCAAAACGATTAATCAAGCACTTAAAGGATTTGTTGACGAACTAGAAAGTAACTACGCAGGGTTGTTGGGTGTACAGATTTATTGTAAAGAGATAAAAAGCAACCTAACCACTTTTATTCTCGAACATTTTGAATACATTGAATCTCCTGAGGCAAAAACAGAAGCTGCTCTAAGAGAGCTCTTACAACAAACTTTTATCCCTAATCTTTTAATCGGTAACAATCCTATTTCAGGCGCTCCGGTCATCTACGAGGCCCATCCAACCTACACCAATTTATTTGGTCGAGTAGAGTATTGGAATGAGGGAGGAACCAGTACAACTAATTTCCAACATATACGTAGTGGAGCGATACATCGTGCCAATGGTGGATATTTGGTACTTGAAGTAGAGAAGCTTCTTGAAGAACCTTATATTTGGGATCAACTCAAACAAGTATTGCAAACTCAAGAACTTAAATTTGAATCTCCGCTAATTGAAGTTCAAACTGCGTTGACTGTGGGACTGAGTCCTCATGGAGTGCCTTTAGATCTAAAGGTGATTTTGGTGGGTAACCGCGATTATTATTATCAGTTGCAACACCATGATGCAGAGTTTAGAGAACTGTTTCGAGTATTAGTCGATTTTGACGAAGAGCTCGAGCAAACTGACGAATGTCTTACACACATGGCTCGCTTGGTCAAAGGGTTTGGTGAGCAACAAAATTTTCTTGAGCTGACCACTGAAGGGTTTGTTGAATTAGTTCGCTTTAGTGCCAGATCTTGTGGACATCAAGAAAAGTTGAATGCTCGATTTGGAGAAGTGTTCGAGCTTTTAGGTGAAGCTGATACCATTGCAAGACAAACTGCAGCAAACCACATTGCAGCTCGAGAGATTATTGCGGCTCAAAATCAACGAGAATTTCGTCATTCTCGAATTCGTAACAACATGATGGAAGATGTCCTCGATGGTCAAATCATCATCAAAACCGATGGCAAGATGATTGGTAGTGTCAATGGTCTAACGATTTGGGAAATAGGTTCAACTGAATTTGGAACACCGGCTCGAATTACCGCGACCGTTGCGCCCGGTCATAAGGGCATTGTAGATATCGAAAGAGAAAGTGAGCTAGGGCTTTCTATTCATTCCAAGGGAGTATTGATCCTGTCTGGCTATATTGCCAGTCAATATGCAAAAGAATTCCCGCTTACACTTTCTGCAAATATTGTAATGGAACAATCTTATGGGCTTATCGATGGTGATAGTGCTTCATTAGGTGAACTGTGTGCATTAATCTCTGCGATAACCGAGACACCGGTTAGCGAGTCGTATGCAGTAACGGGGTCGATTAATCAGTTCGGTGAAGTTCAAGCTATTGGAGGAGTCAACGAGAAAGTTGAAGGCTTTTTTATGCTTTGTGAAGCTAGAGGGTTAACAGGGCACCAAGGCGTTATTATTCCAAAGGCTAATTTGCCACATTTAATGTTAAAGCCTGAGGTTATTCAGGCGGTTGCAGATAATCGATTTCAAATATATGCGGTATGTGATGTCGCTGAAGCCATTGAACTGTTATGTCTTCCAGAGGAGCATTCCCTAGAATCTTTTAACAGACTGATTAGTGATAAGTTAAAAGCATTGCACGATATTTGTGACAGTGATGAAGAGGAAGATGAAAATCAAGAAGAGCGAGAAAGAGCTGCACGGGGTTAAGTTTTATAGTGTTGCGTGTATGGGTTGAGTTCACATAACAATTCTGTCATTGATGATGTACTGTCGTAAGGCTGGTTTTTATCCAAAGGGGACAATTTGTATTGTCCTTTAAAAAGAACCAAACTTAAGATCAATGCTTCGACTGGGTTCAGCAACCCTTTGTTTCGCAGCGCTGCGCTCTGACTGCGACCTTCTTTTTTCTAGCCAAAAAAGAAGGCAAAAAGGCTTGGTCGTTGGCACTGTGCTACCGAAATTGACCTAATGTTTAATCGTGACTGTCTGTGATTCGCCCACCACCTGTTCGTCTGTGAGGCCCACCCCGATGCTACTTACTTCGATCATTCTTTCTTTACACGTAATAAGTGACGTGGATATCATTGCCAAATTTATACCTGCCTAGCGGCAATAACAATAAGACCTAGACTAAATCTAGAATGGTTAAGACTGACTCTATGATATTGAAAGAACTTGATATCTTTTCCGCCCAGTGGCTACGAGCAAACCGACATCCCCATGTCCATCGGATCAGTGGAAAAGCTGTTTGAGCCACAGGCGAGTTCTTTTCCACCCGATGGACGCTATGAGCCAATCATAACCTTGTTTAAGCAACCAAAACATTCAGCACCTTCAAAATGCGCTCGTTTCAACGAAAGAAGCTTTTGCGTACTTTTGTCTTCTAACAAAAGTATGTCGCAGTCAGAGCGCAGCGCTGCGAAACCGCACTTCAATAAAGTCAGGATACCGAATAGGTTGCTGAGCGCAGTCGAAGCATTGATCTTGAATTTGGTTCTTTAAGAAGAATAAAAAGCATGTCCCTTTGGGAAAAAAGTTCTCATTCGCACGACTATTCCCAGAGTCCGCTTCATTGTAAAGGCTGTGGCATAGTCTGATACACCTATGTAGTTGACCTAATCGCCGAATTTACGATTAGTTTGTATTTTTGAGTAAAAAATATTGGCTTAAGTCTTGAGCTATTACAGTAAAACTTTCTGCCGATAGCTTGCTTTGGTTATTTTAGCATTGGTTAATTCTGCTATTTCCGAAGCTAAAGTATTCATAGCCTCAGGTTCCCCGTGAACTAATACTAAATCAGGTTTGTTTTTGAAATGTAGGAACCAGTTAATTAAACCTTGTTGGTCAGCATGGGCCGACAAGCCCCCAATGGTGTGCACGCTAGCCCTCACAGGGACGCTTTTTTTCCAAAGTGAGATTCTATCCATTCCATCAACTAGTTTTCTTCCCAGCGTTCCCCTAGCCTGAAAGCCGACAATGATTACATGTGCATGGTCTCGCCAAATATTGTGATCGAAATGATGTTTAATTCTTCCTCCGGTGCACATCCCGCTACCTGCAATAATAATGGCGCCTGATTTCACCTGATTGATTTTTAAAGATTGTTCGGTGGATGAGGTCATATGCAAGTTTGGCAAATCAAAAATACTGCCGTTCGTTTGTTTAGTCTCTGACGCATCCATGTCGTAAATTTTAGAATGCTTTGCGTAGACTTTTGTTGACTCTATTGCCATTGGGCTATCCAAAAATATATCCCAATCGCCGATGTTCCATTCTTCAAAATGGCGTTTGAAGGTATATAGCAATTCCTGCGTTCGACCTACCGCAAATGCGGGAATCAAAATATTACCTTTTTCGCTCTGAGCCTTGTTGAGAATCTCCCCCATTTCTTGCCAGGTCTCGCCCCAATTCCTGTGTAATCGGTCGCCATAGGTACTCTCCATGATTACTAAGTCGGCGGAATCTAGATAAGTGGGATCTCTTAAAATAGGCGCTCCCAGATGGCCGAGGTCGCCGCTAAATACAACTCTACGCTTTTGCCCATTCGCTTGTAAATCAAGCTCAACGATCGAGGAGCCCAAAATATGACCTGCGTCGTGCAGCGTAACGTTGATGCCTGGCAAAATACTTTGGAACTGTGAATAATCGAGTGGTTTGAAATAACGCATCGCGTATTTCGCTTCCTCTTTAGTGAATAGCGGTTCGATAATATCTTTAGCATCATGATTTCTGATTTTATTTTGCCATCTAGCATCTTTTTCGTTAAGAAAGCCCGCATCCTGGAAAAGAATATCGCAAAGATCAACGGTCGCTTTATGAGCATAAATTGGACCGTTAAAACCTCTTTTAACTAAAAGTGGAATTCTTCCAGAATGATCTAAATGGGCATGAGTAAGAATGACAGCGTCAATTTCATCGGTACCAAATGGAAATGGGTCATAGTTATGTCTTTCATGACTGCTTGACCCTTGGATCATTCCACAATCAACCAGTATCTTTTTGTTTTCGATGGTTAACATGAAACAAGAACCTGTGACTTCTTGGGTTGCGCCAAAGAATTCTATGTACATTTTTGTTAGATCCTCATTTTAATTGAGCGATTTAGGAATTCTGGTAATGGTGACGTAAAAAACGACTGGTAATTTCTGCAAACAACCAACTGATAAAAATTAAACCGGCGATCTCTATCACAAGTGTTTGGCTCAACATGGTTATATGCAATAGTTCATTAAATACTTCGAAGTTTAGTACCATCATTTGTAGACTAAAACAGGCCAAAATAGCGAGCAAAACAAAGTGGTTCGATTTTGGCTGTGTGGCTGTTTTTCTTGCCGGAATTATTACCGATAATTGACTTAGCGTAAGATAAGTAAATACGGCTGTTTGTACCAAAACTAGGTCAAATCCCCGAGTCGGTAGCCACCAAAATAGGAACAGAGATACTGACCCGATAAATCCACCAATCGATAGGGTAAAGATCATCGCCGAACGATCGAGTAGCGGATTAGTGGCTGGTGAAGGTTTTTTCGACATCAGGTTTGGATTCTTATCTAGAGCGACAGTGAGTGCTGGAAAAGAGTCGGTCAACAGGTTAATCCAGAGGATTTGAACTGCTAGCAACGGCAATAATAAACCCGCATTCTCATCCCGTACATTGGCGACTATAGCTATCACCATTCCAAACGCTACTAATATTATTTCGGCTAAATTAGTTGAGAAGAGAATTCGAATATATTTTTTAATGTTTTCATAAATACTGCGACCTTCTTCTATAGCAGCCACAATTGAAGCAAAGTTATCATCCGCTAATACAATATCTGCGACTTCTCGACTAACATCACTTCCCCTCTGGCCCATCGCAATACCGACATCTGCAGCTTTTAAAGCGGGAGCGTCGTTAACACCATCACCTGTGACAGCAACAGTCTGTTGCTGTTGTTGCAATGTAGTAACTATTTCTAACTTGTGTTCTGGTTTTACTCTAGCAAATACGTTGGTCGTTTTAATTTTCGAGGCTCGTTGCTCTTTTGACAACGCTTCAAACTGCTCTCCGGTGATAACTTGCTGTGCCTCTATTCCTATTTGCTGAGCAATGGTTAATGCTGTTGCGGGATGGTCCCCCGTCAACATCATAATTCGGATACCTGCTAATTGGGCCTGTTTGACAGCATTGGGAACTTCTGGTCTCGCAGGATCTTGAAGCACCACTAAGCCGATCCATTGTAACTGAGCTGAACGAATACTCTCGCTTTCGTCTTCTGACCAGGCCAACGCAAGCAATCTGAATCCTTTACTAGCATATTCTTCGGCGAGTTTTTGCTGAGACATTCTTTGTTTCTCATCCATTTGGCACATCTGCATAAGTACTTCGGGGGCGCCCTTGTAATAGCTGCAAAAGTTTCCAGCATGTTTAACCGAAACACGCATATACTTTTCCTTAGAATCAAAAGGCTGGCTACTCAACCTAGGAAAGTCGAGTTGTATTGCTGCGGGATCCACTGAGTTTTCGATTAAATATCGATACAGTCCTTGCTCGAGCGGGTCACCCGCGCCAGTATCTACCTCCGCATCGTTAGCGATGGACATGGCACGATACGCAAGCGACTCATCTTCTACTAATAATTCACTGACGTGCATTTTGTTCTCTGTGAGTGTGCCTGTTTTGTCAGTAGCGATAACAGTGACAGAGCCTAAGGCTTCTACCGCAGCCATTTTCCGAACAACTGCCTTTCGCTTCGACATTCGTTCAACACCAAGAGCGAGTGTCAGAGAAATTATCGCAGGTAAGCCTTCCGGGACGGCTGCGACTGCCAGCGCTACGGCAAAAAGAAACATTTGATTAAAGCTCGATAATCCTTCGACCGAAAGACCGAGAAGTAATAGACCCACTGCAATTAAGACTACCGCAATACCAATTTGATGCCCAAATCGTTGCAATCGTTTTTCAAGAGGGGTCTGTCGATCGTCAAGGGAGGAAATCAAAGTGGCTAGTTTACCTAATGTGCTTTTACTTCCTGTTCGAGTAACTCGAAAATAACCTCTTCCCTTTACCAATAAAGTCCCAGCGAATAATTCCGTTCCAAGAGATTTTGAAACTGGCTCTGATTCGCCGGTAATGACTGATTCATCAACGATTAACTCCTCATCATCTAGGAGGGTTAGATCCGCCGGTATTCGTTCACCAGACTCCAGTCGCACTAGATCTCCTGGTACTAAATGGTGTCGAGCTATTTTTTCTAGCTTCTCATCTCGAATGGTCCAAACATTTTGAACCGCGAACGACTCAAGCTTAGCTAATGCATTCTCAGCTTTGGTTTCTTGCCAAACTCCTAAACTCGCATTGAGAATTAAGATGGCAGCAATAGCTAGGGCATCAATGGGAATATTGGACTTATTTTCCAACCACCAGAGAGTTAAATCGATTAATAACGCGGCCAGAAGAATGTAAATCAGTGCATTTTTAAATTGGTGAATAAAACGGCTAAAGAGCGAGATGGTTTTTTTTTGTGGTAATTGGTTTAAACCATGAGTCGCCAATAGAGACTTGGCGGCCTGCTTTGTTAGACCAGTGCGTGAGCTAGTTTTATCAATCGAGTAGGCTATCAAAATAAAGGGTCCATAAGATATCTATTATTGATTTTAGCAGTGACAGTTAAATAACCTAAATGTAGATTCACCGCTAAATATTCTAACAAGTTCATAACCACCTGCGTCGGGGCTAGATCAATCTAAATGCGCTTAAAGTGTGCAAAAGATCGTTCTATCCAAAAAAGTATTATTTCTAATCTGTTGCTGTCTCAATAATGTCTGTAGCTTTTAGCTTAGATTAAACGCTATACTTCACAGTATATCAGTCAATTTAACCGTCATAATATTACTTTAAACTAGGGTAAAAAACATGCAAGAACTCACCATTCAAGCACCTGATGATTGGCACCTACATTTTCGAGATGGAGATCTACTTACGGAAACTGTGGCAGCTACTGCGAGATGTTTTCGACGAGCAATCGTTATGCCGAACCTAGTACCGCCAGTCACCGACGCTGAAATGGCACTAGCCTATAAAAAACGAATAATGAATGCTGTCCCTAACGAAAATCAATTTGATCCCTTAATGACACTATATTTGACTAATCTAACAAGTTCTCAGACTGTCATCGATGCCAAACGAGCGGGTATCCCTGCGATTAAGTACTATCCCGCCGGCGCTACAACCAATTCTGATGCTGCGGTAAAACAAATAGAGTCCTTATACCCCGTTCTACAAACAATGTCCGACGAAGGGGTTTTGTTGCTGATCCACGGTGAAGTTACAGACAGTCACGTTGATATATTTGATCGAGAGAGAGTTTTTATAGAGACCGTTTTAAAGCAGATCACTACAAGCTTTCCCGATTTAAAAATTGTACTTGAGCATATTACAACCTCTGATGCGGTTGAGTTCGTCAGTGCCGCAGGAAAAAATGTTGCAGCAACTATTACTCCCCAACATTTAATGCTAAATCGTAATGACCTTTTAGTTGGCGGAATTAAGCCACATAATTATTGTTTACCTGTACTAAAGCGGAACACTCATCAACAAGCGCTGCGTGCCGTGGTGGCAAGTGGCTCAGAGAAGTTCTTTTTAGGGACAGATTCTGCACCCCATGAAAAAGATAAGAAGGAAAATGCTTGTGGTTGCGCTGGCTGTTACAGTGCTTGGAGTGCTTTAGAATTGTATGCACAGGTGTTTGAAGAGTTAAATGTGTTGGAAAATTTGCAAGGGTTTGCCAGCCATTATGGTGCCGATTTTTACGGGTTACCTCGCAACCAAGGTACGGTAACATTGATAAGAGAGCAATGGAAAGTTGCTAAAGAAATCATCTTGCCCAACGGTCGTTCGATTGTTCCTTTTTATGCAGGAATGGCCTTAGACTGGAAACTAAAAGAATAACTTATAGCTCAGAACAGTTGATTATTTTGTAGCGTATGTGTTTTCCAGAGAATTGTTTAAGGATTTTTTTTAAGAACAGCCATAGTTAGACGTGATATACAGGTTGGTTTACCCATATCGTTAACCAGTGGAATATCCCAAACCTGGGTAGTTCGGCCTAAATGAATTGGTTTGCAAGTAGCGTAGACAAGTCCACTGCTAACCGATTTTAGATGGTTAGCGTTAATATCTAAACCAACGCAATAGTGTTGCTCGTCAACCGCCATATTTGCTGCAATACTACCAACTGTTTCAGCAAGAACTACAGATGCTCCGCCATGTAAAATGCCCATCGGTTGGTGTGTTCTTGGCTCTACCGGCATACTGGCAGTCATGTAATCATCGCCAAACTCAGTGATCAATATGCCGAGTGTCTCTACTAAGGTATTTTTACGAGAATGATTAAGCGAGTTTAAATCAAATGGTTTCTTCCAAATAGACATGCGTCGTTTTTCACCGAGTCAAAATAGGAGTGCTGATTATAGTCGACCCGTTTGCACAACTTCAATTAATGCGAGCAACGCTTTATCAGAAGGGCTTTTTTCCATCAAACGTTGATAGAGCATCAGTGCTCGTTCATCGTCACCTTTTTTATAGTGCTGCCAGGCTTTAATCATGCCGTTTTGATTGTGCAGTTTCTCTTTTCTTACACTGATAGTATCTTGAGAAAAAACCTCATACAAAGTAACGGGTTTGGATTTTCCTTGAACAAAACAGGTAGCAATAAAGCGTAAATTCTTTTTGTCAAAGTGTTCTAAGCGCATCCTCAATTCTTCTGAGATTAAAATAGGGGAATGAAATGTCTTTGTGAGTGCTTCAATCCTAGCTGCGGCATTAACAGTATCCGAAATTACAGTTACGTCCATTCGAGAACTGGTTCCAACGGTTCCGAGCATCATTTTACCGGTATGTAAACCAAGACCGATTTTTACTGTCGGAAGATTTCGTTGTCGTAGTTTTTCATTGTATTTATCAAGGGTTTCCATCATGCCAACGGCCGCTTGAACTGCATGGTCTGCTGAGTTAGGAAACAGCGCCATAATACCGTCGCCCATATATTTGTCGATGGTACCACCATATTTATTAATCACCGGTACCATTATTTTTAAGTAACGATTAATAAAACTAAAGTTTTCACTGGGAGGCATTGATTCAGAAAGGCTGGTAAAGCCACGAATATCGCAAAAGAGTATGGTCATCTCTTTTTCAACACAATCGCCTAGAGCGGTATTTTTGATTCCGGTGGGACTAATAAGCTTTAGTATTTGATGTGGTACAAAACGGCTATAGGCTTTGTTGGTGCTCACTAACTCGTTCCGACTAACCTGCAGCTTCAAAATCATTAAATTGAATTGTTTGGCTAAATAAGTGAATCCACCAAACCCAGAAAGTGAAAGGTTAAAGTTAAAATCATTCTTTATCAGCCGTTCTATGGCGTCAGTCAGTTGTTCAAAAGGACCGGTAATTTTACGGGCAAAAAAGATTGAGGCTACTAGTAAGCTAATAAATAATAAGCTGATAGTGACTAGCATCGATTCAAGCAATTTTTCTTTTAGCTGAGAGACTTGATGGTTTGAAACTTCCACTACCACAATACCAGCTGAGTTACTTTTAGAGTCCAATATAGCCGCAAAGCTAATATACTTCTGTACGTTTGAAATATCTTTTAGTAACACTGTTTTGCTAGTTTGTTTACTTTGATGGAATTCTCGTATTAGTTTTTCAAAGCTTTCGCTGGTCACCAGTTTACTGCCACTTAAGAAAAGTGGGGTTTTTTGTTGTTCTTGGCGAATGTCAGGGATTACTCCATAGTGAATGCTCTTTCCTGACTTAGAAAAATTTACGGTATAAATAAAACTTGCAAATTCATCCGCTTGCATGGTTTTCAGTAGCGCACCATTGTAGCGTTTATAGGGCTTAGTAGACATTGATTTAGACGAACTAAAGCCTCGATGTATATTGCCATCGATAAACGCCGCTGTCGTCTCAGCTTGCATCATTTGCCTATGTAGGAATTTATCAATTAGATAAACTTCGGCACTGCGATAAATACTATAACCAGTAATGGTTAGAATTAACCCCGCAACGAGCAAAAACCACACGATAACGTGACTTCGGAATTGTCGATTGGAAGAAATAGCCAATATTGTCAGACCTTGTAATGACAAGAAGGTCGTTTTTAGGGACCTGCAAATTTTCGTAAAGGTAACTATAAATCTAGGCGTAATCAGCGAAAAAGCAAGAAACTAAATTAAAATATATTGGTGGTTGAGATATTGAGTTAAACAATCGTTTAATTCGGATTTTGTTTAGGCAGTTTTAAGGAGCTAAATGACGCCGCCCTGTTTTAGGGCAGCCTGAAATAACAAGTGATCAAGTTAGATCGATGTTTAGATCCTATTATCGGTTCTTATTCACTAGCTTTGCACCTAGATGGTGCGATGCTGGTGAGGGTGGCGCCTTTTTGGTGCGCTGCTTGATTTTGCGTTGAACTCTAGTTTAGTTATTTCAAGGTTCAAAGGTGATCAATTAGTTGGCATCAGCTTTGCATTAATTGGCAACAACAAGTTTTTACCCCCATTTTCGTTTAATTTAAGTACTGAGGAATACAGCATGTCTGATAATAAGATCTTAGCAATGATCGAAGAGAACGATGTAAGTTTTGTCGATTTACGATTCACTGATACTAAAGGTAAAGAACAACATGTTAGCTTGCCTGTTCATTGCGTTGATGAAGACTTCTTAGAAGAAGGTAAAATGTTTGATGGTTCGTCTATTTCAGGTTGGAAAGGCATTAACGAGTCAGACATGGTTTTAATGCCTGATGTTGAAACTGCTGTAATGGACCCATTCTGCGAAGATTCTACCTTGAATCTTCGATGTGATATTTTAGAGCCTGCGACTATGCAAGGTTACGACCGTGATCCTCGCTCGGTTGCAAAACGTGCAGAAGCTTACTTAAAATCAACCGGCATAGCCGATACCGCTTATTTTGGTCCAGAGCCAGAGTTTTTCTTGTTTGATGATGTGCGTTTCCAAATTGATATGAAAGGCGCTTCCTACAAAATCGATTCTAACGAAGCTGCTTGGAACTCAGACCGTCGTTATGACGATGGCAATATGGGTCATAGACCTGGCGTTAAAGGCGGTTACTTCCCAGTTCCTCCAGTAGATTCATCTCAAGATATTCGCTCACAAATGTGTCTAGTATTAGAAGAAATGGGCGTTATGACAGAAGCTCATCATCATGAAGTTGCTACTGGTAACCAAAACGAAATTGCGACCCGATTTAACACTTTAGTTGCAAAGGCTGATGAGACTCAAATTTTAAAATATGTTGTTCACAATGTAGCTCATGCCTACGGTAAGACAGCGACATTTATGCCTAAGCCTGTCGTTGGTGATAACGGAAGTGGTATGCATGTTCACCAGTCTTTAGCTAAAGATGGTGTTAACTTGTTCGCTGGAAACAAATATGGCGGTTTGTCTGAAACTGCATTGTTTTATGTTGGTGGAATTATTAAGCATGCAAGAGCAATTAATGCTTTCGCAAACGCTTCGACTAACTCTTATAAGCGTTTAGTTCCTGGCTTTGAAGCGCCTGTCATGCTTGCTTATTCGGCTAAGAATCGAAGTGCTTCTATCCGAATCCCGCATGTTCCTAGCGAAAAAGGTCGACGAATCGAAGTAAGGTTCCCAGATCCTACTGGAAACCCTTATTTAGCATTCAGTGCCATGATGATGGCAGGTCTAGACGGAATTCAAAACAAAATCCATCCTGGCGATGCCATGGATAAGGATCTTTATGATCTACCGGCAGAAGAAGCGAAAGAAATTCCAACAGTTGCTTCTTCATTAGAACAAGCTCTAGAAGCATTAGACGCGGATAGAGAGTTTTTAACTCGAGGTGGCGTATTTAGTGATGACTTTATCGATTCTTACATCGCACTTAAGTCTGGTGAAGTTGAGCGTTTAAATATGACAACACACCCTGTTGAGTTTGAACTTTACTACAGCCTGTAATTTGTCAGTTTGACTTAAAAGCCAGTCTTTATGACTGGCTTTTTTTTACCGACAGTTTGCTCATACCATAGAAATTACAAAGTCTTCTGTCGATTTGCTTACCAATTTATTGAACTCAGTCAATATCTCGCAGACTAAAAACTATCAATGTATCAAATAGTTTGCTAGTTTTAAGGTATCCACGTAACCGGGCTGATCAACTCAATGAACCCTACTAAACTAATCCTAATTTCGCTGCTTAGCAGTCATATTGGCTTTTATTCGGTTTTCTCGAATGCCGCCGATAGTGATAATAAAACCGATAAAGAATCATCCGAGAGCCATCAAAAGGAAACCAAAAAGCTCTATAAAACTATCGATAAGAACGGCAAGATAAGGTTTTCTGACCAACCCTCGCCAGGTGCAAAAGAAATTGTAATGGAAGAAGTGAACTCAATAAAAATGGAAAAGCCCAAGGTTGATATTGAGTCTATGGTTGAAGAAAACCAAATAAAGCGCGATCCTAATGCCGATTATTATCGAGTGATGTCTTTTCAAGGCTTAGAAAATGACGGTGTTGTCAGGAATAATGGTGGAACGGTTACTCTCTCTGTAACTCTTGAGCCGGCGTTGAGTAAAAGCCATTTTCTAAAGTTTTACATTGATGGTCAGTTGGTAGGCGAAAAGCAAAAAGAGCTAACTGTTACTGCTAATAATGTTGAATATGGTCCGCACACTGCGCATTTTGATGTTATTGCGAGTACTGGAAAAGTAGTCCAACAAAGTGCCAAAGTGAGTTTCAATTTGTTGCATGTTGTCAGAAAAAGAGTAGGCAACGTTAATAGCTTAACAAACGATATTCACAAAGCATCTTTGCCGCAGCATCCGAAAATTCCGAGTTATGACTCTATGAAGAAAACTGATAACTAGTTCGTATTAATAGAGCATTTAGTTATATATTATTGCACTGGCTAGTGAGTTGATTTGATCAAAGTGTAGCCAAGCCCTCTACAATCTATCAAGCGCTGCTTTACCATTAGTATTTGTAATACAATCCCTGAGTTGCCCGCTTACGCGGGCATTTTTTATTGGGGATAGTTGAAAAGGCGATTGGCTTTACAGTTCGTCTTCCAGCTTCTTCTCTAGATAGTGAATGTTGGTGCCGCCTTTCTGGAAGTTTTCATCGGCCATAATGCGACGTTGTAATTCAATGTTGGTTTTAATGCCATCAATGACTACTTCATCCAGTGCCATTTGCATTCTTGCCATTGCGACTTCCCGAGTCTCTCCATAAGTGATTAGCTTGCCAATCATCGAATCATAATAAGGAGGGACTTTGTAACCCGAATAGATATGTGAATCCCATCTAACTCCTGGGCCGCCTGGAGCATGGTAACGAGTTATCGTGCCAGGGGAAGGAATAAATGTTTCGGGATCTTCGGCATTAATTCGACACTCGATCGAGTGACCTCTTAGCTGAATATTTTCTTGCTTGAACGAAAGCGGTTGGCCTTCAGCAATTCGAAGTTGCTCTTTTATGATATCAACGCCAGAAACCAATTCAGAAACGGGATGCTCGACTTGCACTCGAGTATTCATTTCAATGAAATAAAACTCACCTTTCTCGTACAAAAATTCAAAGGTTCCAGCTCCACGGTAGCCCATTTCAATACAAGCGGCAACACATCGTTCGCCGATATATCGTCGTTTCTCTTCGGTGATGCCAGGTGCCGGAGCTTCTTCAACAACTTTTTGATGTCGACGCTGCATAGAACAGTCTCGTTCACCGAGGTAAATTGCATTGCCGTGATTGTCGGCCAGAACTTGGATTTCTACATGGCGAGGCGTTTCTAAAAATTTCTCCATGTAAACCATATCATTATTAAATGCAGCTTTAGCTTCAGCCTTAGTTAAAGCAATTGACTCGATAAGATCTTCTTCTTTTCTTACGACTCGCATTCCGCGACCGCCTCCGCCACCGGAGGCTTTGATGATTACTGGGTAGGCAATTCGTTTACCCAAAGCCAAATTAGTTTTGTCGTCATCACCAAGTGGGCCATCTGAACCAGGTACACAAGGTACGCCAGAACGTTTCATAGCTGCAATTGCAGAGACCTTATCACCCATAAGACGAATAGTATCCGCAGTTGGACCGATAAACGTGAATCCACTACGCTCTACTTGTTCCGCAAAGTCAGCGTTTTCAGCCAAAAAGCCATAACCAGGATGAATGGCCACCGCGTCGGTGACTTCAGCCGCAGAAATTATAGCTGGGATATTGAGGTAGCTTTCCATGGGGGAAGGTGGGCCAATACAAACTGACTCGTCTGCTAATCTAACATGCATAAGGTTTTCGTCGGCAGTCGAATGTACCGCTACGGTTTTTATACCTAACTCTCTGCATGCTCTTAAAATACGTAGAGCAATTTCTCCACGATTTGCGATTACCACTTTATCAAGCATTTTATTTTCCAGAAATTCGTTTTACTTTTCAAAAACAAAACTGATTTTGTTTTCATTAAACCAAAAAATTTTTTTAGTTGAGCAATTGAGTGAAAACTTAAATCACTCAATTTGTTATTCAATAATGAATAAAGGCTCGTCAAATTCAACAGGTTCGCCATCACCAACTAGCACGGCTTTAATGACACCCGCCTTATCAGCGTCGATTTGATTCATCATTTTCATCGCTTCAACAATACAAAGAGTATCGCCAACATTAACTTTATCACCGACACTAACAAAAGTGTTTGCACCTGGAGACGGAGCTAGGTACAAAGTTCCTACCATAGGTGATTTAACTTGATGACCCGACTCCACTGCTGGAGCAGGTGCAGCAGCTTCAGGCGCTGCACTAGCAGCTGGAGCGGCAGCTTGAACTTGAACCGGCGCAGGCGCAGGCGCCGCGGCTATTGGAGCCATCGCTCGACTTATACGAACAGACTCTTCGCCTTCTTTAATTTCAATTTCAGCGACCCCAGATTCTTCGAGTAATTCGATTAATTTCTTTACTTTCCGAATATCCATAATGCTCTTACCTTTTGTAAATGGTTATATAAAAATTATTGTTGTAAAAATTTGCTGTTAAAAATTTATGTCTCTAAAAGCTATTGTTTTAAATGTTTAACGGCAGATTCAAATGCCATTAAATAACTGTTAACGCCAAACCCTGCAATGATCCCAACTGCTAAATCGGAAAAATAACTTTGTTTTCTAAACGGTTCTCGTGCGTGAGGGTTTGATAAGTGGATCTCTATAAATGGCAGCCGCACGCTGGCAAGTGCGTCTCTAATCGCTACACTGGTATGAGTAAAAGCCGCCGGATTAATCAATATAAATTTAACGCCTTGGTTGATGCTTTGTTGAATTCGATCGACCAATTCATGTTCCGCGTTGGACTGAAAGGTATTTAACTCAATCTGATGTTCCGATGCCTTTTCTTGTAATTGCTTTTCAATGTCTGGCAAACTCAATGAACCATAGATCTCCGGCTCTCTTGTGCCTAGCATGTTCAAGTTGGGACCATTAAGCAATAATATTTTCATCGATTCTAATTAGTTCTAATTCGTTATTTCTAGTCAACAATCTGAGCTTTAACTAATCACCGAAAGTTTATTCGCCAGTTGTTAACCCTTACTTTTGACGCGCTCGTAAAAGTAGCGGCTAAAAGTCGTTAAAATCTATAAATAGCCGCAAAGTGACACTTTACGCCGATTTGCGCTGAAGTTAAAGTGATTTCTCGAATAAATATGAGTTGTTGCTCACGTTTATGGATTTTAGCGACATAAAGGCGCATTTTATGTCGTTTTGAGATGTTAGGTGGACGAACCAGTTGAAGTTGTTCGATTAAAAATGGGATTTAGGCCGAGGTTCCGGCTTTCACTCGATAGAATTGAGTGAACAAATTTCTAAGCATTAATCCTGCTAGTAGCAAAGCAGAGGCTAGATAGATGCCCGAAGCTTCCATTGTGTGCGCGTTGGCAGCAACAAGTGGGATATTGATTTTCATCATTGAAATGAGCCAATTGGTTAAATAACCAAGAGAAATACTGGCAGTAAATAAGCTAACTAGATAAGCGATTAAAACCCTATTTCCCATTTCTTGTCGAATCATCCCCATGGTTGCAATATTTGTCGCTGGTCCCGCGAGCATAAATACCAAAATAGCGCCAGGTGAAAGCCCAGCGGCGAGAAAGCCTGCCGCTATTGGTGTTGAAGCTGTTGCGCAGATATACATCGGGATCCCAATAAGAGCCATAACTATCATGGCTAGCAATCCATCGCCCCATTGTAAAAGAAAATCCGTCGCCACCCAGGTTTTGATGGCTGCCGCTAAGAGCAATCCAATTAGCAACCACTTAGTAATATCGATCAGTAATTTGCCACTAGCAAATTCAAGGGCATTGAACAGCAGTTCTGAAAACTTACCGCGTTTGTGAGGATCGGCAGCCACTGATTTATGACAACATGGCGCTTTTTGGGCGGCTGGCGGTATCTCTGTTGATTGTTTGTCTGACATACTAAACTTAACCAGTAAACCGGCATAAATAGCGGTTAAAATCGCTGAAATCGGCCTAATAATGGCAAAAAAAGGTCCTAAAAGAGCGTAAGAGACTGAAATTGAATCAACACCAGTTTCAGGCGTTGCAACCAAAAACGAGATGGTGCTTGATTTAGATGCACCCGAGCGTCTAAGTCCAATTGCGGCAGGTATAACTCCGCATGAGCAAAGAGGCAGTGGCGCGCCTATGATCGCGGCTTTGATAATCGAGCTAACCTTATTGTTACCCATATGTTTTTGTAAAAGAGTCATGGGAACAAACCATTTCATTAATCCTGCGATTAATAAACCTAACAGCAGCCAAGGTGCGGATTCGACAAATAAAATGATGAAATTATTTAGAAAATTCACTGATTGGCTCCTTTAAATGGGGGTGAGGATCGTTATCTAGATCGCTTTCTGCAATAGGGTGGATGCTTCCATTTGAAAACAGCGTGTTGTCATCGAGGCTGGATAAAATGGTACACCCTCGTGCACTTTCAGGGCCGCCGCAGCACGCATTGTATAAGTTATCTAACGCTTGCTTCATTTTTTGAAGGTCGGCAATTTTTGCCTCAATTTCATTAATTTTTGTTCCAGTGTAATTTTTTACTTCCTCACAGGTGTAGCTATCTTTATCGGCTCTTAAAGAGAGCAGTTGCTTAATTTCCTGCAATGAAAAACCAACTTTCTTGGCGTGAAGAATGAAACCTAAGCGCTGCTTATCGGCTTGACTATAGAGTCGATAACCGTTTGACGAGCGCTGTTGAGGGATGACCAGTCCCTCGGATTCATAGAATCGTAGCGTTTCTACTGAAACATCGCATTGTGAGGCTAATTCGCCAATTTTCATATGATTATTCAAACCAGATAATCCAAACATTGAAAAGCTAATTCATAATAGAGTATAAACCCTAAAGTTTACTATAGGGTCAATAGCTGTTTGATATTTATTCGAGTCCAAAGCCGGATTAGCCCTTAATCTGTTTATCGACTAGTTCGCCCTAAAGAAATTCCATTTTTAGCACTCAAAAGGGTTGAGTGCTAAAAAAATGTCCCCATATACCCCCTGTCAATTATTTATTAACCATCGCTAGTTGCTAAATTCAATAAGAATAGTTTTGACTAGCAATTATTAGGAGAGACAAACAAATGGGTATTCGTCCTTTACACGACCGAGTTCTAGTTAGACGTATGGAAGATGAAACAGTGAGTGCTGGCGGTATCTTGATTCCAGATAACGCAAAAGAAAAGCCAAGCCGCGGAGAAATTCTCGCTGTTGGAACTGGAAAGCATCTGGATAACGGTGACGTGCGTCCTTTAGAAGTTAAGGTTGGCGACAAAATACTATTTGGTAAATATTCTGGTAACGAAGTCAAAGTGGACGGCGAAGAGCTGCTTGTCATGCGTGAAGACGATATCGTCGGCATCATTGAGTAAGCTAAAAATCGAGTTATCTAGAAAAGTTTTGAATATTTCGTAAATTTAAAAGAATTTTATTAAGAGGAATCAAAAATGTCAGCAAAAGACGTAAGATTTGGTGATGACGCGCGTTCACAAATGGTGAATGGTGTTAATACCCTAGCAAACGCAGTAAAAGTAACTTTAGGACCAAAAGGCCGCAACGTCATCTTAGATCGCTCATTTGGCGCGCCAACGGTGACTAAAGATGGTGTTTCTGTTGCTAAAGAAGTTGAACTAGAGAACAAATTTGAAAATATGGGCGCACAAATGGTTAAAGAAGTTGCATCGCAAACTTCTGACGTTGCCGGAGACGGAACAACCACAGCGACTGTTTTAGCTCAATCAGTATTAAATGAAGGACTTAAATCGGTTGCTGCCGGTATGAACCCAATGGACCTTAAGCGTGGAATTGATCAAGCTGTTAAGGCGATTGTTGCTGAGTTAAAAGATATCTCTGTTCCATGTGAAGATGACAAAGCAATCGCTCAAGTTGGAACGATTTCAGCAAACTCTGATAAAGATGTCGGCGATATCATTGCAACAGCAATGGGAAAAGTTGGTAAAGAAGGTGTTATCACTGTTGAAGAAGGTTCTGGTCTTGAAAATGAACTAGACGTTGTTGAAGGGATGCAGTTTGACCGTGGTTACTTGTCGCCGTACTTCATTAACAATCAAGACAGCATGTCAGTTGAGTCTGAGTCTCCGTTCATTTTGATCGTTGATAAGAAAGTATCCAACATCCGTGAATTGCTTCCTGTACTAGAAAGCGTTGCTAAAGCTGGCAAGCCACTATTAATTATTGCTGAAGATGTAGATGGCGAAGCGTTAGCGACATTAGTTGTAAACAATATTCGTGGAATCGTTAAAGTTGCTGCCGTTAAAGCGCCTGGGTTTGGTGACCGAAGAAAAGCAATGTTAGAAGACATCGCTATCTTAACGGGTGCTAACGTGATTTCTGAAGAAGTGGGTATGTCCTTAGAAACTGCCACTTTAGAAGACTTAGGTACAGCTAAGAAGATCTCTATCACTAAAGAAAATACAACCATTATTGATGGTGCTGGTGAAAGTGCAAACATCGAAGCTCGTGTAGAAATGATTCGTCGCCAAATCGAAGAAACTTCTTCTGACTATGACAAAGAGAAGCTACAAGAGCGTGTTGCTAAGTTAGCTGGTGGTGTTGCAGTGATTAAAGTTGGCGCAGCAACTGAAATCGAAATGAAAGAGAAAAAAGCTCGTGTTGAAGATGCATTGCATGCTACTCGCGCAGCGGTAGAAGAAGGTGTAGTCCCTGGTGGTGGTGTTGCTTTAGTAAGAGCAGCGGCAAGAATCGACGAGATCAAAGGCGAAAATGACGACCAAACTGCAGGTATTCACATTTTACTTCGCGCAGTAAACGCTCCTCTTCGTCAAATCGTTAACAATGCGGGTGATGAAGCATCTGTGGTTCTTAACAATGTTGCAAATGGTGAAGGTAACTACGGTTACAATGCTGCTACTGGTGAGTACGGCGACATGATCGAAATGGGTATTCTAGATCCAACAAAAGTAACTCGAAGTGCACTTCAACATGCCGCTTCTGTTTCTGGATTAATGATTACTACCGAAGCAATGATTGCCGATCTTCCTGCTGACGATGCTGCTGGTGCGCCTGACATGGGTGGCATGGGCGGTATGGGTGGCATGGGCGGTATGCCAGGCATGATGTAAAAGCCACTTAGGTAAAATTAAAAAGGCTCCCTAGGGAGCCTTTTTTTGTAGCCTATAGAAACGAGTGCGTTGGATATTCTGATTTCTGTGAAACGTCGCACTAGAAAAATCTCAAAAATTAAGTTTTGTCGGTCAATCTGCTCTATATTAGAAAAGTGAATTCAATTAATAATAACTAATTAGGAGAGAAGTATGTCAGATAACAGCCCTTATGAAGCACCGGAAAGCGATATTTCAGTTTCTGCCGGTCCGACAGTATTGTCGATCAAGGAAATCTATTTATCTTTTGAAGGCCGGATTCCACGCAAAGTTTATTGGTTATATGGAGTGCTTGGGCTTTTCATCGGTACTATGTTGGCAATCGGTGTAGTCTTTGGTCTCGCATCTGTTCTTGGTGATTGGGTAGGTGTATTGGCTATTCCTGTCTACATCATGGTCATTTGGGCATCTTTGGCAATTCAGGTTAAGCGGTGGCACGATAGAAATAAAAGTGGTTGGTGGGTACTTATTGGACTGATTCCAATTGTTGGTCCAATTTGGCAGCTTGTTGAGTGCGGCTTCTTAGAAGGTACGCCGGAGAGTAACCAGTTTGGTCCTGTTCCTGGTAATTACTAACTTGGCAAATGGTTTTAAAAAGAGGCTTTCGAGGCCTCTTTTTTTTGAATTCTAAATAGGTGTAGCGGAGAAGAATCCGAATATGAAACAATTTTCAGAGGCTTGTCAACGCAATAAGCAAGTTATATTAGAGACTATTAAGCCACTTCTAATTGATAAGAAATCGGTGTTAGAAATCGGAAGTGGTACCGGTCAACATATCGTTCATTTTGCTCAGAGCCTACCACACATACAATGGCAAGCTAGTGACTTGATGGAAAATCATCCAAGCATTAACGCATGGATAGCGGGTTCCAGCGCTAGAAATATCCTGACGCCGCTAGAGTTAGATACCACATCTAACGATTGGCCTAATACTAAATTTGACGCTGTATATTCCGCCAATACAGCTCATATCATGCCTTGGAATGCTGTCGAAGCTATGTTTAAAGGGGTTGCCATAATTTTATCCAAGCAAGGGCTGCTCATGTTATATGGCCCATTTAATTACAACGGAGAATTCACCAGCGAAAGTAATCGCCAGTTTGAAGTTTGGCTTAAGCAAGTTAATCCCTGTCGGGGAATTAGGGATTTTGAAGCGGTTAATCTACTAGCTGAGCAAAATGGACTTAGGCTTGAGGACGACTTTGAAATGCCGGCCAACAATCGATTGTTGGTTTGGCGTAAAGTTTTACGTGAGACAATATAAGAGAGAATTTCTATGGTAATAGAAAGGAACTTATAATATCGAACACATTATTCAGCTTCTGTTTATGATTCGATTGCTATTTTGGGAGAAGCTAACTGAACTGTATTAAAGACACTTTGGAGTACTAAACCTGCTAAGAGTGAATTTCGCAAAGACTATACGGATACGTGACGTAATCTTTACTAAATTAACGTATGAAGTCACAAATTCTGGGTTTTTATTCAGATTTAGTGAAAAATTAACAAGTATAGTTTTGGCAGATCACTATAATTATGCTTACCAAAGTCGCACCCTGACTTAATTTAAAAGATGGAATCACTGAATGAAAAAATTTATCCCTAACTTGGTTAAAAGTCTTCTTTTAGCCGGTATTTGCAGCTCAGGCGTTCATGCTAATCAATACAATAAGATTAAAGATTTGTCTTCAAATGACTCCCCCGCTAGCTTTCAACTTGAGAAGTCGCTTAAACATGCCGCTAAAATGACGGTTAACGATATTGACCTCAAGACTATTTCTAAAGAAGACTTATCTCGAGAGCGTCTAGGCCAACCTTATCGATTTGCGCTACCAATTAAACACGCTGGTGACTTAAAGCAAAAAGGTCGCTGGCAGATTAGTGGCGATACTGCAATTTGGCGATTAACCGTTTCGGGCAAGCAGGCCAAGTCCTTCAACATCGGTTTAAAAAATGTATTTCTACCTAAAGGGGCTAAGTTATTTTTCTACGCCAACAATTCTGACTCTATTGTGGGGCCTTATACTCATAAAGATAACAAGCATCATAAAGATTTATGGTCACCGACACTCGAATCTAACGAAGTCACCATTGAAATCAATGTACCCACTACTTTAAAGCAGCATTTATCGTTTGATATCGCTCAAATCAGCCAAGGATATAGAGGAATTCGATTGACTGAAGTTGCCAAGTCTGGAAGTTGTAATAATGATGTAATTTGTCCCGAAGCAGATGCTTGGCGCAATGAAATCCGTTCCGTAGCGCGTTACACAATCAATATCGATGGTTCCTCTTTTTTGTGTACTGGGACTTTGATGAACAATACCAAAGATGACCTGAAACCAATATTTTTAACTGCTGGACATTGTGGTGTAAGCCCAACGACAAGCTCAACCATGGTGATTTATTGGAACTATGAGACCTCCGCTTGTGGTGGCACTCCTGACGGGCAGTTAAACCAATTTCAAACTGGAACCACATTCTTAGCGGGCACGGATCCTTCGGGAGTTGTTGATTCAGACTTTGCAGTTGTCGAACTAGACTCGGCCCCAAGCGCTAGCCATAATGTTTATTGGGCGGGTTGGGATCGCTCTGAAAACAATAGTAGTGCTTCAGTTGCTATTCACCACCCTTCAGGGGATGAAAAAAGAATAAGCTTTGACAACGATCCGACAACAATCACCAATTACTCTTCTAACACCGTCGTAGCTTCTGGTACTCATTTACGTATTGGCGAATGGGAAGACGGAACTACAGAGGGTGGCTCATCAGGTTCGGGATTGTGGAACCCTGAGCACCGATTAGTTGGTACCCTAAGTGGTGGTGGTGCTTCTTGCCAAGCATTAGATGCTGCTGATTGGTATGGTCGATTATCGACCCATTGGGAAGGAGACGGCACGACTGATGGCCAAGCCAAAGTCTGGCTTGACCCAGACTCTACCGGTGCAATGACTCTTGATGGCAGAAATTCCTGTGATGCCCCGGTTGTGTCTATCGATACTAGCCCTGCGACCGGCGTTATTGGTGAATCTTTGAGTTTTAGCGCTTCAGCTTCTGGTGGTTCTGGGTCTTACACTTATACTTGGGATTTTAATCAGGACGCTTTAGACGATGCTACTGGCAGTTCACTTTCATTTACCTATAACTATTTATTTCAAGGCAACATAACTGTCACTGCAACCGACTCATCTGGTTGTCCTGGAACTGATACTGCTGCGCTTGTTATTTCAAACGCCGGAGACGAGTTGTTCCCGCAAGATGGCGCTATACCTGGTGACTGGTCTACAAGTGCAGGGGCGAATGCTGGTTGGAGTGTTGATTCAGTTACCAAATTTGAAGGAGCGTTTGCCATCAAATCTGATTCAGTGATAGACGAGCAACAAGCCGATATTGAAGTAACACAGACATTTGATGACCCTAATGAAAATTTCGTATCTTTCGCTTATAAGGTTTCCTCTGAGCAAGGGTATGACAAATTAGTTTTTTCGATAGATGGCGACCAAAAGGGCTCTTGGAGCGGTGAGGTCGATTGGAGTGTGGCTTACTATAATCTCGAAGCGGGAAGTCATACCCTTAAATGGTCTTACGTAAAAGATCAAAGTGTCTCTGACGGGCAGGACGCCGCTTGGATAGATGGCGTGACAGGAATAACTTTTCCGTTAGCCAACAACAACGCTCCTGTGGCCGCTGTTGCAAATAGCGCTCTTGATGTTGGTGAAGGCGAAGACGTAACACTAGATGCAAGCTCCAGCAGCGATGCGGATGGTGATGCGCTTACCTTTTTATGGGAGCAAACTGATGGCGAAACGGCCACAATTACTAATGCTGATATGGCTATTGCAACTGTAACGGCACCATCTGTGGTTGCAAATTCAGTTTTGACTTTTAGAGTGACGGTGACTGATGTTAATAATATTTCAGATACTGAAACAGTGATAATTAATGTGGCAGACTCTGAAAACAATGATAGCCCGATTGCGTCGGTGGCTAATGTGTCGATTGAAGCAGACGAGGAAACTCTCGTAACTTTGGATGCATCTTCAAGCAGCGATCCTAACGGTGACACATTGACTTATCTTTGGTCGCAACCTGGAGGTAGTACTCTATCTCTGCAGAATGCGAACAGTGCTATTGCGACCTTTACGGCGCCCAGGATTGATAGAGGAGATTCGGTTCCCTATAGATTTACTATAACTGTCACTGATGAAAGCGGGGCTCAAGATTCTATAGATGTCACAGTCACCGTTAATAATGTTGAAGACGAGCCACTACCAGAAGAAGAGAGTGGTGGCGGAGGTGGTAGCTCACTGCTAATGCTGTTCACATTGGCTTTGTTAGTTAGAAAAAGAATTTTTCTAAAAATCAATTAGCTCAAAACAAGGCACCTTCGATTTAATCCGAAGGTGCATACTTCAAAGCGATATTTTAAGGAAACCTATGAAAAGTGTATTTAAACTCGTGGTATTGCTGTTGGCTATGTCCTTAGCAAGCTGCGTTGGGAATGAACAGCGAATGATTGAGGATGAGCCAACAGATACAGCTAAAAACTATTCCGTTTCTTACCTAGGCGCTAATGATAAAGTGTTAGCAATAGTAAAGGGCGAACAGGCAGTCAGCAAAATCGAAGATGTACTTAAAGACCGTCAGGTAATGATGAAAAAAATATTGCCAATATTTGATTCTAAAATAATAGTAGTGCGAGGGGGAAATCGAGAAGAGTGGCTTTTTGTTAAACCGAATTACATAAAGCTTAACAGTAAAAAAGATAATACTATCTATGAAATTAATCAGAAAGTTAATTTAATAAAAGTTCTGGAAAGTTTGCAATAGATTACTATTAGTTCAAAAGAAAAAGTTTAATCAGAAGCGATGACCACCAGTTCGGGATTCGCTTTTTTTCTGACTAACAAGTCACTAAGACCCACTAATAAAAAATCCTGACTTATTTCTTCTAAATTGCTTCGAAGAAAGTCCAAAGTTTCGGGGTAAGGATGGCAAATAACAATAGCTTTACCTGTTTTCTTTGCAATATTTTGGGCGCGCTCAAATTGTTGGTTTATATTATTTTCAGCCCCCTTATGATCTAAAAAAATATCTCGTCCTAACGACGGTACTCCGTATTTTTCAGCCACGTCTTCAGCGATAGAAGAATCAGATGTCTTAGAATCTAGGAAAAGGAATTGCTTATCTTTCGCCTCGGACATTAACCAACTCATTTTTTCAATATCATTAGTGAGCAAACTACCCATATGGTTATTGATTCCAATAATATTAGGAATAGACTCTATATTTTGCTTTAACGTTTCAGAAAAAGTCGCTTGATCCATTTTTTGAAGTAGCGCTCCAGGTCCCAATAAATCCGGGCGGCTGTACGCTTCCATGGGTAAATGCATAATGATATCGTGACCGTTTTCAGAAGCAATTTTGGAAATTAGTTTTGCGTGTGGCGTTTGCGGCAAAATGGCCGCTGTCATTTTACCTGGAAGAGAAAGCATTTTTCTGGCGATGATCGAGTTGTCTCCAAGGTCATCGATGACTATGGAGATCTTTGGTTTTAAACTTGGCAAACTAGTCATAGAAGTTTTTTCTAGGGAGCTTGCGATAGAATGTTGGCCGAGCGTTAATCCACCCACTAATATGGCGCTGCCGAGCCATTGAATAACTCTCATTTTTTGGAAGTTTTAGAAAGTAATTGGTAGGCCTGCAGCAATTCGAGGTCATTCAGTACTTCTGAGTTTTGATTATTTTCTAAACCCGCAGTCTTAAACATGACATCTGGCTTAATGCCTATATCCTGAATTCGGTTGCCTTTTGGCGAATAGTATTTCGCGGTAGTGATTTTTAACCCAGTCTCTCTTCTTAAAAAGATTATTGATTGAATCGAGCCTTTACCGTAAGAAATATCGCCTAAAATGGTCGCCTTTTGATGATCTTGTAGCGCAGCAGCTAGAATTTCGCTGGATGAGGCAGAGTTTTCATTCATCATAACAACGACGTCAAAGTTCAGATAAGGGGCTATGCTACTTGCTCTAAATATTTCATTTGCATCGACTGTTCTTCCCGCGGAAGTTAATAGTATTCCCGAGTCAATAAACAAATCCGAAATTTCGATAGCTGACTCGAGTACGCCACCAGGGTTATTTCTTAAATCAATAATTAACTTATTGAGAGGACCGTCCGAAGACATACTATTGACAGCTTGAATAAACTCCACAGGACTCTTTTTAGTGAATTGTGATATGGCCAAATATCCAACGTTACCTGGTAACAGTTCATGTGAAATACTTGGGAGTTGGATAATTTCTCGAGTGAGGAGGTAATCTTTAGTGCTGGACTCTTTGGTTTTGGAGTCGTCCAGAATTGTTAGCTTCAATTGCGAGTTAGCTTTTCCGTATAAAAGTTTGTAGGCGTCTTCCGTGGAGATCTGTTTAATATCGATATTGTTGATGCGAGAAACAACCATCCCAATAGTTAATTCAGCTCGGTCTGCCGGTCCTGTAGGAACGATAGAGCTAATCTGAATGCCATTGTCATGATCGTTAAAGCTCAGCCCGATGCCAGCATACTCACCTTCGTTATCAGCGGTAAAATTGGCGAACGCAGAAGGATCAAGATACCTTGAATGACTATCTAAGCTGTCAACCATGCCACGAATAGCAGCATTAATGAGAGTTTTATCATCAACTTCATCGACATAGGTCGATTTTACATAATAAAACACTTCGCTAAATGAGCGCAGCTCTTCCAGTGGTAGCGGTTGCTTACTATTGCTTTCAGTCTCTGGCGATGCAGAGGAAGTTCCGCTACAAACCAATAAGGTAATAGCCGTTACTAATGAGACTAATTTCTGCAGGTTCATTCGATTCCTTATTGTTAGATTTGTCTTTAAAGGCGAATTGGGTAACCGCTATAAAGGAAACGGATTACACTGAGCCTATTGGCCGACTAGTTGATATCGTCTAATATAACTAACCCGAAATCGTTCAACAAACATAAATTAATCATAATGTGAATAAAACGCAATAAAATGAGTCAGAAATATAATTACTCTTTGTATCGGCAGAATGCTAAAAAACTGAAATAATTGAAGTTTTAATAGAGTTTAGCATGGAACAGAGCGCTATCGGGCGCAAATGAGATCATCGGATAAAGGACTTGGTTGATAGGGAGACAGACCAGAAGTGCGAACAAAGCTTAAACATTCAAGCCTAATCATATTAGTCGTGTTGATCTTCACTTATCTCGCGTCACCTTGGTGGTTAGTGTATTTGGCCAAGGGGTATTTACCAACTGAGATATCGGGTTTCCAAGCGGAAGTTAGCTATCCAAGTTTTACTCAGCTTGAGATCCAATCAACACAATTCGAACTATCCTCATTAGGATTGCAGGTTAAATTTGCGCAACTATCCAGTGATTATTCAGGAAATGAAATAACCATTGGATCTGTGTTTATCTCTAATATCGGTAAACCTAACCCAGAATTGAAAAAGCAGCCGCCAAATTTGGAATTAGCCTCCAACCCTATGGCGGTTCCATTTGATTTGTTAAACGATATATTTGAACAAGCCCAAGCAATAGAAGGCATTAGGCAGTTAAATATTGATAGATTAACTTATATATTCCCCGCGACGCTCAACACCCCTTCAGAACAAATACTCATAGAAAAAATTAGTATTCAACAAGCCAACGGTAAGATTCAAATAGCTATGCCGTTGCTGCACCTACCAAAAAGCATACAAGGTACGTTGCTCAAGGATACGCTTAATTCACCCAGTGCTGTAGATATAGAATTTGACTCAGTAAATCAAAGTCTAGTGGTAACTTGGATAGCTCAAGATCTAACACTTGGCTCGATACAGTATTCTAAAGAAACCGATAAGGAAACTATCCAGCTGAAAGCCAATTCAAGGATATTACAAAATTTGTCAAAAGATTCAATTTTGGATGATCTAGAAATAGAGGATGATTGGCTAATACTTGATGTTAATAAAATGCTTCAAACTAATCGAATATTACTGCAGTCGCAATCGACCTTGGGAATTGGCAAAAATAGTCTTAATCGATGGTTGTTATCGAGTACAGATGGATCAGAGCAAAACAAAGTAACAGGTCGAACAGAAGTGCGAAATGATATTGTCTCGAAGGTCGATTTGAAAGTTCGATTAAATGAAAGTAGAAACTGCCCCCTAGATAGGGCTTGTGAATTCTCCTTGTTGGTCAATTTTAATACCCCTTTAATCCTAAGTAATTCAGAAAACGAGCTCGTCGCTGATAAGGTAGAGATATCTTTTGACTCGGTATTCACATTCGAAGATATCACTTCCTTAAATTCATTATTCGACCTGCTACAAGGCGAAATGACCTTTTCGGCGAGTAAACTCCTTTGGAAAAAAGCTAGGGAACATTCTGAAATGGCACAGAGTCAGAGTTCTGATAGTCCACCTCATTCATCTCTAGAACTAACTTCACTAGAGGTAAAGACAACGCCTACATTACCACAAGCCTCGTTGAACCAAATACTGGACGGACATTGGTCAATAAAAGCTGAGGCAAGCGTTGGTAAGTTGGAGGCGTCCTACAGTTCGGATGAATCACAACAACAAAATAATGGGGCCACCATAAATCAAATCAGTATTAGCGCCGATGCAGGGACCACGGCTGAGCTGTATGTCATTCACCAAGAAAAAATCATAACAAACGGAAAATTAGAACTCCCCAGTCTCGACATAGATTCAACTTACGGGACGGCAAAAGCAAGCGGAACGATTACTTGGCAAGAACTTGACCAGAATTTTACGCTCGGAAAAGTGCAAGCCGAGTTAAAGTTGATGGCTCCAAAAATTTCTGATTTTACTTTTGATACAGCAGTGCTAACCGCCACGGCTCAACCGAATGAAGAATTCATAAAAGGTCAGGTCGGACTATCTTTTAATGAAATTCCTATGTCTCCAGTTGAGTACCAATACAACAAGAGTGATCAAACTACCGCTGTGCTATTTGCTAAAGAAGAGGTAAACCTTGAAGTGGTTAATCATCTATTATCCATTGTTGGTGAAAAGCAAAAAATTCCATTACAAATTTTGAGTGGCTCATTGACTCATTCTGGTGATGTTTTACTTGCGAAGTCGGCAATACTCTCTAGTCAATTGGATGCCGAAAAAATTACCGTTCTATTTGGGGAGAACAAGGTTAAAGGGTTAAAGTTAACGCAATTAGTGACCTCTATTGATCCGAAAGTCTTTAAATCCGATTTACAAATAGAAAGTATTGATTTCTCGAGTGGACTACAGATTTCTGATATCAGCGCCGAAATCAAAGGTCGATTAATCGATAATAAAGAAAATCTAGAATTTAATATGGTCGAAGCTAAACTGCTTCAAGGGAAACTTACTTCAAAATCGGTTCGATTTATTGAGCTAGATATGCAGCCTTCCCAAGTTGATATAACAGAACTGTCGCTAAAAGAGTTGATTAGTTTTTTGGATGTGCCTGGGCTTGAAGCGCTGGGTACTATCAATCTGGAAATTCCCATGAGTAGTTCAGATGGCCAACTTATAGTCGAGGAAGGAAAGTTTCAATCAGTTGGTAAGGGAACCATTCGATATTTAACGGGTAATGAGCAAACTCAATCAGAGCAGAATATCGTTTTTCAAGCGCTCGAAAATTTTCATTTTGACTCCTTTGATGGTGATATTTCTTATGACAAGGACGGACAATATCGAATTAAACTGCACTTACTTGGTCGAAACCCCGAATTCTATGATGGCTACCCTATTGACTTTACATTAAACCTTAATGGTCAGCTAACGGGTGTATTTCGGTCTCTTTTTCTGACCGGGAACTTTGAGCAAGCAGTACTAGACCAAGTTGAAGCGCAAAACATCCAAGAAGGTGTTGAGCCCTAATCAGCTGCCTAGAAAAAACACGAATTATTAATTTATAACTAAGATCAGCAGTAATTCACTTTCTATTCATCTAAAATAGACTAACATCAGAACATAATTAACCTTTTAGTGAGGAAATCGAATGCAGAATAGACTGATAGTGCTGCTCGCATTGCTTGTCTTAAGTGCTTGTAATCCGACGGTTAGAGTTGAAGCACCTAAGGAACCAATAAGAATTGAAGGGACTTTTACTATTAAACATGAAATTAGAATTGTGGTCGAAAAAGAAGTAGAAGAAATCTTCGAAGAAGACGATTTATTTTAATCAGCCTCAACCTCTATTGGGTTATATAAATACAGAATTGAAATTTGGAGATCTCCGTATGAAAATTTTAACTAAGCTAGTTGCTGTCGTTCTTTTAGTATTTGCTAGCGTGGCAAACGCAGCAGACTTAACTTCTGCCAAGGCTTCAGGCGTGATAGGCGAACAAGCTAATGGGTATATAGGTTTTGTAAAAAAGGCTTCGGAAGAAGTGCAATACTTAGTAAAAGAAGTGAATAGTAAGCGTAAAACAAAGTACAAAAAAATTGCCAAAAGCCAAAATATTCCTCTCAGTAATGTAGAAAAAATTGCTGGTAAAAAAGCAATGGGTAAAACTTTGTCCGGTAACTATATTAAGCCTGCAGGCAAGGGCTGGATCAAAAAGAAGTAGGCGAACCGAATAAGGTTTTTGTTGGCACTTTAGAGATTATTCCCCTAGGTTTTTACTAACTCAGTTTGGAACTTTCGAAGCAAGGACGCTTAATGTATTCGCCATGGAACCTAGCTAAATCTGAAGATTGCGATCGCCAGTCAAAATCGCCATGTCTGAAGTCTAAGTAGTTTAAAGCGCATACTAAATTAATATGTATAATGCAGAATTCTTCAGGCAGGCTCGACAGTCTTTTTTCAATTTCGGTTAAGGTTCTTTCTATCGCCGTTTGATATCTTTCCCACCAAAACTCAGACTTTAGTCCTTCTTTCTCGCGTAGTTTTTCTATTCGCCGATTGACACTCAAATCAATTAATCCCGAACACATAGAGTAAAACGTTTTCAGCTGCCAGTTAGCATAAACTTGTTCGAATAGCGCACCGCCACTGATGTTTGCGTCAATATAATCACAGATCACTTCGCTGTCTAAAATTGCCGCGCCTTCATCGATTAAGCAAGGTACTTTACCGAGTGGGTTAGCCTGCAAAAATTCGGGATTATTATCAAACGGTGCTGTTTCAACAAACTCAAATAAATGCTCTGCTTTAAGTTCACTGATAGTCGCTCGCACACATGCTGCGTAGGGAGAAGAGAGAGTATAAAATAGTTTCATGGAGTTTCCTTACGTATTTGGTATTTATTGCAGACTAGACTCGTCAAGTTTGATGATGGCCCAAATAAACATTAACCATCCGGCTATCATTAAGCTACCACCAATGGGTGTGACTGGGCCTAACCATTTAAAAGAGGTTAGCGCTAGACCATATAATGATCCTGAAAAAAACAGAATGCCCAAAGTAAAGCTGGTTGCGGCACGCTTTAGCCATTTCTGTGACTCTTTGAATGGCTTAAATTGTAGAAAAAGTATACCGCAAATGATCAGCGCAATGCCGTGGAACATTTGGTAGAGAACGCCCGTTTTGATAATGCTAAGTGCGTATTCACTGAGGTGATTTTTTAGAGCGTGTGCGGCAAACGCTCCGATGATCACCGATGTGACTGCAAACAAACCGCCACTAATTAAGATACGTTTTAGCATATTCTTTTCTTTAGTTTACTCTGGTATTGCGAGCATCGTTGTTTAAATGAGTTATTGTTGATTAATAGACTCAATGATTTTTGTGGTAGAGACACCATCAACAAATTGCAGGATTTCAATCGAGCCGCCATTGGCCATCACCTGTTGGGCTCCAGCGATCTCTTCTACCTGATAGTCTCCACCTTTAACCAATATATCCGGTAGTATTTCGGTAATTAATCGCTCAGGAGTTTCTTCAGAAAACTCGACCACCCAGTCAACCGAACCCAGAGCAGCCAGCACAGACATTCTTCGATCGCATGGATTAACAGGTCGACCAGGCCCTTTTAATTGTTGTACTGATTGGTCACTATTCACGGCCACGATTAGACGATCACCAAGTGCTTTAGCTTGTTGCAAGTAGGCAACGTGTCCAGCATGCAAAATATCAAAGCAACCGTTGGTCATCACGATCTTTTCACCATGAGCTCTGGCTTCCTCAACGGCAATTTTAAGCTGTTGTTGATTCATTGTGCCGGTACCGGAAGTGCCTTGTGAGCGAAGTTTTCGTCGCAGCTCATGAGCACTCACTGTGGCAGTACCTAACTTGACAACTACAATACCGGCTGCTGTATTAGCTAAAGAAACGGCTTGCTCGATTGGACTACCGGCAGCAAGTGCACTTGCTAGTGTTCCTATTACAGTATCCCCAGCGCCGGTTACATCAAACACTTCTCTGGCCAATGCGGGTAAATGCAATTCAGCTTGATCCGGTCTTAACAAAGTCATTCCTTGTTCGCCGCGAGTGACCAACAATGCGTCCCACTGATGTTGCTTTAATAATTGGTTGCCTTTTTGTACTAGGGTTTGTTCATCTTCACACTCACCAACCACAGCCTCGAATTCACTTAAGTTAGGAGTAACTAGAGTGGCGCCTCGATAACGCGCGAAATCGGTTCCCTTTGGGTCAACTAGAATGGGGACATTGTGCTCACGCGCGACTTCGATTAGCGGTTGGACGTTATCCAAAGTACCTTTTGCATAGTCAGATAAAATGACTGCACCGCAATCTTTTATTTGTGCTTTCATCTTGTCCAATAAGGCTTGTGTACCTCGTCCCTTAAAGTGCTCTTCAAAGTCTAATCGGATCAATTGCTGCTGACGACTGATGACTCGAAGCTTGGTTATTGTCGGTATTTCCGCTATTTGCTCAAAGTCGCAGTTTACCCCAGCTGCTGATAATCGGGTTTTTAGGCTGTCGGCGGCTTCATCTTTGCCGGTCACACCAATGAGTCGACATCGGCTACCTAGACTAGCAATATTTAATGCAACATTCCCGGCGCCTCCTGGTCGTTCTTCTATTTGATTAACATTAACAACCTGAACAGGGGCCTCTGGTGAGATTCGAGAACTACCGCCATGCCAGTAGCGATCAAGCATCAAATCGCCAATCACTAGTACGGTTGCGTTTTCAAATGCAGGAAGTTGGTTATTCATAGGTTTCGCTCAAGATTAGACGTCATTTTCTGAGCCGATATTATCATAAATGGTGACTGATAACCTGAGTTGAACGAAAGCTTTTTAGTCATCTTAATCATCGAAATCAAACTTGGTTATGGTTCACGACCATGGAATTTTTTTTAAACAGAGTCCTATTAGGCCACGCAAAGGCTGGGTATAACCAAAAGTTATTTGCAAAAATTCAATCATTTCGAGAGGATTCACCCATGAACGCGATTATTTCGAATATTTTTAACGCTGTTGCTACAGCTCATCACCACCATCATTTACGATGGCGGTGTTTTTGTGCGTTTGCGAAATAATTAAATAGCAAATTTATAAAAAGCCCCGCTTACTCAGTAATCGGGGCTTTTTTTATGCCTTTTATTTAACTAACTTAAGAGAAACCATCATGACTTTAAAGCTTGTACTACCCAAAGGACGGATCAGCACTAAGGTGCTGGCATTACTTTCGGATTGCGGTATTGAATTAATCGGAGACGATCGCAACTATCGGCCAAACGCTTACGGATTTGACTTAGAAGTTAAATTACTAAAAAGCCAAAACATCCCTTCGATGGTTGAATTAGGTCAACATGATATTGGTTTTGCGGGAATTGATTGGATCCAAGAGAGGCGTTGTAATGTTGAGATTCTAAAAAATCTTGGCTATGACCCTGTGAGAATTGTCGCCTGTATTCCTGAAGACTGGGATTGGGAAGAAATGAAAAAGCGTAAGTTGATTGTTGCCTCAGAATATAAAAATATCAGCGCTGATTATTTAGATAAGCTGGGACTAGACTATCAGCTGCTGCGCTCTTACGGGGCTACCGAAGTCTTCCCGCCGGAAGATGCCGATATGATTATTGATAATACGTCCACAGGAACGACTATTTTGGCTAACCGTCTAAAAATAGTCGATACGGTGATGACTAGCTCGACTCAGTTTATCGCCAACAGCGAGACAATGAAAGATCCGGGTAAAAAGAGAGATATCGATGACTTGCTGACATTAATGCAAGCGGTGATCAACGGTCGAGAGCGCGTTTTGCTCGAAATGAACTGTGGCACCGATGCGATTGAAACGGTGGTCGACTTGTTACCTTCCATGCGATACCCCACAGTTTCATCACTCTATCAGGACAAGGGATTTGCGGTGAAAGCGGCAGTTAAAAAAAGTCAGATCAGAGATCTCATCCCTCAACTCATTCAAGCTGGCGCAACTGATATATTAGAAATGCCAATCCGCAAAGCGATCTAGTCGAGAGATAATCATGAATAAGCCATTGAAGTTAGATTTTAATGAGAGGAGTGACAGGGTGAACCCTCTCACTGAAAAATTCAGTTATGGTGAGACTCTTTGGCAATATCCTGACAGAGAGCCGCTAGAGCGGTTAATCGCCAAGCAGAATCAACTCTTGCCAACCCAAGTGCTTTGTACTAATGGCGGGGATGAGGCGATCATGATTTTGATGAGAATGATCAAAGAGAATTACCAAATGATATTGCCACTACCGGCATTTTCACAATATACCTGGGGAGTCAAAAGTTGGCAGCAAGATGCGCTTGTGATTCCGCCCCGGGAAAATTTGGCAATCGATGTCGAGGTGACTATCGCTCAAGTTAAGCGAGCTAAAAACAGTGTCACTATAATCACTCGTCCAAATAATCCGACAGGCGAAGCGATTGCTAATGCCGATCTAATCGCCATTTTACAGGCCGCCCAAACGACCAATAGTTGGGTTTTTCTGGACGAAGCTTATATCGAATTTGCTGAATTTGATTCTGTGGTCGAAACCTTGCTACCAGAATATAACAACCTGGTTATTTTGAGAACTTTTTCTAAAGCCTATGGACTGGCAGGGATCCGATTGGGGTATATCTTAGGAAGCGAATCTTTAATTGAAGCGTTCCGAGTACGCTGCATGCCTTTTAATATCGCAACACCCAGTTTGCAAGTGGCAGAGCATGCCTTGCTCGATGACAACCAAAAAGAAATGCGCGACTACTGTGACTTGATAAAGAAAAATCGCCAAGTGTTGAGCGAGTGGCTAATTCAAAACAAAATAACGGTTTTTCCCAGCCAAGCTAATTTTGTATTGATTAAACTTCCGACTAAAATGGCCTCTGCGGTTAAAGCTTTTATGGCAAAACAAGGCATACTGATCCGTACCTTTACTGAAGAAGAGCTGGTCGATTGTATTCGAATATCGATCCCAACTAATCTCAAACGATTAATAAAAGCCTTGCAGCAATGTCTAGTTCCCGAGCTGATTTGTTTTGATATGGATGGCGTCTTAATTGATACCAGTGGTAGTTATGATCAATCCGTTTTAGCAACGGTTAAAGCTCTGTCTGGAAGGAACATCTCGGTCGATGATATTGAATTCTTGAGGCGGCAAGGTGGTTTTAACAATGACTGGGTACTGAGTCGACAGCTTCTACTAAATCTTGATGTCGATGTTTCGCTAGAGAAAGTCACCGATGTTTTCCAAACCATCTATCTTGGCGAAAACAATGACGGACTAGTCAACAACGAAACGCCTTTAATTAATCAATCCTTTGTCAGTAAAATCAATCAATCAAATAAAAATTTTACCATTGTCACTGGCCGACCGAAAAAGGAAGCGCTAGCAGGACAAGCGTTTGTAAATTTATCTTCATTAGAGCTAATCAGCTTAGATGATGTTCAACAAGGAAAGCCCTCGCCGGAAGGCATTCAAAAATTGCAACAAAAATACTCTGAACTTAGCTGGATGTGTGGAGATAATCCTGACGACATGCAAGCCGCGGTCGCTTCGGGGAGTTTCGCGATTGGCATCGGTAGTAACAAAGTTGAAGCTTTGTATCAGGCCGGTGCAGATATCGTACTGGATAATATTAATGAACTGGAGAAATGGCTATGTCGATAAATAACAATCAATCAATCAAGATTTCAAGAAAGACTAAAGAAACCACCATCGAACTTGAATTAAACATTCATGGTCGCCAGCAAGTCGAGATTGATACAGGCATTGGTTTTTTCAATCACATGTTAGAACAATTGGCAAATCACGCTCGCTGGGACTTGTCGATAAAAGTATCGGGCGATTTAGAGGTAGATGATCATCACACCGTGGAAGATGTGGCTATTTGCTTGGGCGATGCACTCCAGCAAAGCTGGCGTGCGTTAGACTCTATGAAACGCTACGGTCAGCGATTATTACCAATGGATGAGGCTTTAATCATGTGTGCGGTCGATATTTCTGGTCGAGGAATTTACGTGGGAGAACTTGAGTTTACTCGAGAGAACATAGGTAACATCAGCACAGAGATGTTTGAGCATTTCTTCAATACCTTAGCCAATAATGCCGCGTTAACTTTGCATATTAAGCCGATGTATTTTAGAAACAATCACCACTTAGTGGAAGGCTGTTTTAAAGCGGTTGCGTATGCACTTAATGAGGCATTGACCCCTGCTTCTGGTCAAAATACTACTAAAGGAAGGCTATAGAATCGTGAATTACTCCAATAGTTACAAGCTGAAAAGAATTCAGCGGATACGTCGAAAGCGTAAAGAGCGAAGACTATGAGCGGAACTGATTTAAACGCTAAACAAATTTTGATTGTTGACACCAAAGCGGGCAATTTATTTAGCTTGAAAGCCGCGATCGAACGCTTAGGTTTTGCGGTCACTATATTAGACAGACCTAACCAAGGCCAGTTTGACGGTGTCGTTATTCCGGGCCAAGGACGATTTGGTACAGTGATGAAAAATCTCAGTCAAAATGGATGGCCTGAATATTTGAAACAGGTTTATCAACAATCTATTCCTATGTTAGGTATTTGTGTCGGTATGCAGATTTTTTTTGAAAGTAGTCAAGAGGACCCAGAGGCTCGTGGATTGGGTTGGTTTAAAGGCAAAGTAGAAAAGCTAGATTTTCCTAAAAAGCCCATGGTGGGTTGGGCCACCTTGACCAGCCAAATATGGCCCGAGGCTATCGTTTATTTTGTTAATAGTTATGCTCTGCAAAGTAGCGATATTAGTATCGCCTCAACAACTTATGGTGAAACCTTTTGTGCAGCAGTTAGTTCAGGTAGTTTTGTTGGAATGCAGTTTCATCCAGAAAAATCGGGACGAGTTGGAATTGAGCTAATTAGTCAAGTGCTCGATGGCAATTTAGGAGATCAGACTAATGAGTAGTTCATATAATACTAATGATAGTTTACTACCGAGAATTATCGTTTGTCTGGATGTCGATAAAGGTCGAGTGGTTAAAGGAACTAACTTTAAACAACTAAGAGATATGGGCGATCCGGTAGAACTTGCAGTTGCGTATGAACAACAAGGCGCAGACGAATTGGTTTTCTTAGATATCTCTGCTAGTAATGAAAATCGTCCGACGGCGCTCAAGCTGGTGACAGATATTGCAAAGCATATATCGATTCCTTTTACTGTGGGTGGCGGTTTAAAGAAATTAGATGATGTAAAAGCGTTTCTCGATGCCGGTGCGGATAAAGTTGCGCTCAATACCACGGCGGTTCTAACCCCGGAAATCATTAACCAGACTGCTGTGGCTTACGGTAGCCAATGTGTGGTAGTCGCGATTGATGTTAATGCTGAGCAAGAACAACATCGGTTTTATATTAATGGTGGTAGAAAACTCGTGGAAAGTAACTTTTTTGATTGGACCAAAGAAGTCGCCGAACGTGGTGCTGGAGAAATTCTGCTAACGGCGATGCATAAAGACGGAACTGGAAGTGGATTTGATACCAAGTTAACTGCACAAATTAGTCAACAGGTGCCAGTACAAGTGATTGCTTCAGGGGGCGCTAAGAATGAACAACATTTTGTTGATGCTTTTAATCATGGCGCTGATGCTTGCTTAGCCGCTGGCATGTTTCATTCGGGTGAATATAGTGTGCAACAAGTGAAACAATACATGTTAAAAAACGGTATTGCCACGCGGTTGTAAAACTAGAAATACAGAAAATCAGAATTCTAAACGAGAAAGTTTAAATTTAATTATTAGGAAGTAAATATGTTAATTCCATCGATAGACCTGATGAACGGCAAAGCGGTACAACTAAAACAAGGTCAGGCAAAAGATAAAGTGGTAGAGAGAGAAGATGTCTTCGAGCTGCTCGAAGAATTCTCACTGTTTGGCGAAGTGGCAATCATTGATCTCGATGCTGCATTAGGCAAAGGTGATAACAAAAAACTGATTAAGCAATTGTTAAAAAAACGTGCGTGTCGTGTTGGAGGAGGTATTCGGGATTTAGCAACCGCTCAGGAGTATATTAAGGCTGGTGCGAGTAAAATCATCATTGGAACAAACTGTCGAAAAGATTGGGTTAAGAAACTTTCCAAAGAAGCGCTCATATTTGCCATTGATGCTAAAGGTGACTATTGGTCAACTCAAGGCTGGCAAACCACTGAAGGTGAAAGAGTACTCGATCTTATTCCTGAACTTGCAAAAAATTGTAGTGAGTTTTTATACACCCAAGTTGAAAAAGAAGGGTTGCTTGAAGGGCTTGACCGAACTCGTAATCAACAGGTCATCGAAGCTTCACCCATTCCAGTGACAATTGCCGGCGGAATTACCTCATTAGAAGACATTGACTGGTTCACTAAGCTGGGCGCTAATGGCCAAATCGGTATGTCGATTTACACCGGCAAGCTCTCTTTAATTGATTGCTTTTTGACTCAGGTCGACTTTGACAAGCTGCCACTCATACCAACCGTGGTGCAGGATGTTGATACCGACAAAGTGTTAATGTTGGCCTACTCAAATCGCGAGTCGTTGACCAATGCGTTACAGAGTCGCACTGGAACTTACTGGAGTCGAAGCCGTAGTCAGTTGTGGCAAAAAGGGCTAACCAGTGGCAATCAGCAGCAATTAGTTCAAATCGATATTGATTGTGATGGCGATACTTTGTTATTTAGAGTCAAACAAACGGGTAATGCCTGTCACTTTGAGCGTTACAGTTGCTTTGCATCGCAAAAAAAACCTTTTGATTTAGCGCGATTAACTCAGCTGCTTGAAAAACGAAAAGCTGAACTTCCAGAAAAATCATTCACGACCAGCTTGTTTAAGTCCGCTGAGTTTAGAGCGGAGAAAATACTCGAAGAGGCGCAAGAATTAATTGAGGCGCAAGATTTTGAAGATGTTCGTTGGGAAGCATCGGATCTGATCTTTTTTGCACTAGTTGACTCACTAGCTAAAGGTGTCGACATTAGTGATATCACCACAGAACTACGAGGCCGGTTTAATGATAATTAAGGCGCAAGACTGGAAAAGACAAAGTCTTGCCAGTGATCCTCAGATAGCGAATAAAGTTTCGGCTATGTTGGCAACAATAAAGGCGCAAGGTGATCAAGCAATCGAAGCTCTTGCCCTTGAGCATGACCAACAGTCAGTCGAAGAAATACCTTTAATGCCATTTGAAGATTATCAACTCGAGCCAGAACTTGCCAAGGCAATAAGGGCTGCTGCCAGTCGGATACAGCGATTTGCCGAGTTTCAAAAAGAGGGTGTGTGTAACCGTACCTTTGATGATGAATACGGACAATTTGGACAAATGGTTGAGCCTATTGAAAGGATTGGGGCATACATTCCTGGTGGGCGATTCCCTTTAATCTCCACAGCGTTGATGACGTTAATCCCAGCAAAAGTTGCTGGATCAAAAGTTCGCATTGCGTGTTCTCCATCTAACAATCCTGCATTGCTAGCTGCAGCCTCACTGGCTGGCGCAACAAAATTTCTCCGAATCGGTGGAGTACAGGCAATCGCTGCCCTGGCATTTGGTTACCGCAGTGAAGCGCCTGTCGATGTGGTAGTTGGCCCCGGTAATGCATGGGTTAATGAAGCCAAAAAACAATTACAAACTATCGTAAAAATTGACGGAGTTGCAGGTCCAAGCGAGTTGTTAGCTTTGTGTGATTCGACCCAACCAATTGACTGGCTGGCGCTCGATGCGCTTGCTCAGGCCGAGCATGACCCATTAGCCTGTTCAATCATTGTTAGCGATGATCGACCCTGGCTAGTTTCAATGCTTAGCTATTTGGAAGGCAATCAATCCACCAAAAAGCTGCTTAGTGGAAAGCAGGTAGAGCTAATTTATGCGGAAGACCCAATCCAAATGACGGCACTTAGTGAAAGTTATGCTCCGGAACATTTGATGTTATGTCATTCAGGAATAGATTCGAAATCACTATCGAATTATGGCTCTTTGTTTATGGGTGCCAATAGTGCTGTAGCACTTGGTGACTATATTACTGGCCCAAACCACACCTTGCCCACCTTAGGTAATGCTAGGCAGAATGGTGGGCTGAACGTTCTAACCTTCTTACGGTTTTTGACCATTCAAACAGTGAATGATCAAGGTCGAAAGGAGCTAGCACAGTTAGCAGAGCAAATAGCCACTGCTGAGGGGCTAATTTTTCATGCAGAAAGCTTGAAGGCTCGTCAATGATTTAATCGGGGATAGAAGTATTCTTTTAACCCCTTTATCCCTTTCAATTAAACAAAAATTCAACTATAACTATATCTATGAGTGAGATAATAAATAGCTCACTGGTTAAGTGATATCAATTTGTAAGCACATTAACTGGTGCAAGAATACACTCCATGCCTTGTCTTTACTGCTTCTCAGTACGATTGCTCACGCCAAGAATCCGTCTCATTTTGATCGAATAGATTCAAGTCTTGGTATTCAGTCTAACTACATCAATAAATTAATTCAGCGTAATGATGGTTTTATCTGGATGGCTACCGCTGAAGGAATTAGTCGGTTTGATGGTTACTCCTTTGTTAACTACTCAGTCGACCTGAATGACCCTAACAGTCTTCCCAGTGCATGGGCCGATGTTATGTTTGAAGATAACCAGCAAAGGCTCTGGATTGGCACCGACAGAGGACTAGCGAGGCTTACTGAAGATGAGCGATCTTTCATTGTTTTTAAGCATGATAAAACGGATGAGCATTCTATTTCGGGGAACATAATCCAAGGAATTTCACAAGATGCACAAGACAGGGTCTGGGTTAGCGCTGGCTTGAGTATTAATCTGTATCGTGAACAGACCAATGATTTCACCAGATATTCATTACCCGATATTACTGAGCAACTCGCACTTGATAATGCGATTAACTTCTTAAAGAAAGCCGACAATTTTGGTTTTTGGGTTGGTAGCGACTTAGGCTTATTCTATTTTGACACACGGGATAAAAACTTTACTAAGCATTCCGAAGTCAGCCAGGTAGGTCTTTCATTTTATGATTTGGATACAGACAGTCGTGGAAATTTATGGCTTGCGACTCGCGAAAATGGCGTTATTAAATACAATCCAAAAACAAAAAACATACAGACGTTCAAAGCAGACGAAGGTGACTCTAATTCATTAGTCAGCAATTTTGCTTGGAGGCTGTTAGTCGATTCCGATGATCAGATCTGGATAGGCACAAGTGGTAGCGGATTGAGCTTGTTCAAAACAGAAGAACAGACGTTCTATTCTCATCAATACAGTTTGGTTGATGATCGAACCATTCCAAGTGACTTAGTGACAGACATTATTGAAGACAGCTCTGGACTCATTTGGGTTGCTACTTTCGATGGTATAGCCTTGTATAAACCTAATCAGGTGGTCGAGAATTTAAGACCCATTCCTTACAATGATGAATCGCTATCAAGTGATTTACCTTGGTCGTTTGCGGAATCAAAAGAAGCAATTTGGATCGGAACAACTGAAGGTCTCAATAGAGAAGATAAATTGACCGGTAAAATAAAGCGATATTTGAACCTAGGAAATGATCTGACGCAACAGAACTTTACAGCCGTTTGGGCTATGCAGGCTCTCGACAATAACGCATTATGGCTAGCTACCGAGTATGGCTTGGCTCGTTTTAACTTGTCAACTGAGTCGTTCAAATTTTCCTATGACTTTCCGGTTATGTCGGCAAGTAGCCAAGAAGAAAGTCGGCTGCTAAAACGAACCGTATGGGCAATTCAAGTGCGAATGGATGGCTCGATTTGGGCCGGAACCAATGATGGAAAATTATATTTATTCTCGACAGAAAAAGGCGTGTTATTAGATCTATCAAAATCTATATGGGACACACTCGAGGAGAAAAATCGGCTTGAATTTAATAATATTATCGAAGATAGTCAAGGGAATTTGTGGTTATCTACTAGCACCGGTTTGTACTTTTATGATTTGCAAAAACAAGCAATAAAAACCGTTGTTGATTCAAGGGGGCAAGACCTATTTCCGAATGATTGGATTTATGCGACCGAACATCACAGCGACAATGATTACTGGTTTCTTACTCAAAACTATGGAGCTTTCTTGTTGCGGCTTGATAGCACTGGAGTAGCATCGGTTCAAGCTCACATCCACACCCATACTCAGAAATTCGCCGATAGTAGTTTATATAATGTTTACCCTATTTCTAAAGATGAAATTTGGTTTACAGCTTCAAAGAATATTTACCAATACAATTTGCTGAATAACCAATTAGTTAACTACGGCAGTGAGCAGGTCTTACCTGAGCTGGTATTTCATGAAAATACACAATTTCTTGACTCAGCAGGAAGATTAATATTTGGTAGTAGCAAAGGAGTGATACGCTTTTCGCCTACGGAACTAAGAATTGCAGAGCTTAAAAGACGAGATAATGTTCCACCACTGTATTTGACAAAACTCACGACTAATCTATCTAGCTATCAGTCTAATAACGCTAAAAAAAGTCGTCAACTCAATAACATTGTTCGCGATGATAGGGAATTGACTAAACCTCTGCATACTTATCATTCAATGCAGTTTTCTTACGAACACTCGGTATTTGATTTCGAGTTTTTGGCGTTAGACTATGCCAATACAAAAAACATTAAGTATTCCTATCGACTTAATGGCTTCAACTCTAACTGGTCTGAGTTTAGCCATCGTCGAAAATTCACTTTTACTAATTTACCTGCTGGAGAGTACTTGTTACAAGTTCGCGCCTCTAATGGTGTTCACCGCTGGGAAGACACTCCCGCCAATTTTAGGATTATCATCAATCATCCTCCATGGAGAACTTGGCCAGCCTATATTTCTTACTCTATTGTATTGTTTCTAATATCAATCTTTGGCTATAGGTTTTGGCGCAAGCAATTGTTGATGAAATATGCTCTAGATGATTCCAAAATTAAATTAGAGCAAGCTCTGTGGGGAAGCGGGGATGAATTATGGGAATGGAATATTGAAACTGGAAAATTGAATAAACAAAATATATTTGAAGAGTTTGTTCAAGTAAATGCGATAAACAAAGAGTCTCTCTCTTCTTTGATGACCCAGATACATCCAGACGATCGCCAAAGGCTGCGCAGTGATATTAGTGACGTGCTGACTGGTAAAAAGAATAAAATTGAATCAATCTATCGTAGAAAGACCAAAGACGGAGCTTGGGTCTGGTTGTTAGACAAAGCCAAAGTGAGCGATTATACCAACCAAGGAACCCCTTCAAGAATTAGTGGAACAACTCGAAATGTTGATAACTTGAAGCGAGCTGAAGAAAAAAATCAGCTTTTGGCATCTGCATTCCAAAGTACCAATGACGGCGCGATCATTCTTAATCAGAAACTTGAAATCATTGCCATAAATGATGCCTTTACTAGAATCACAGGGTTTGATTCTTCAATAGTCGGCGATGTGTTTGATGGAAAGAGTATTTCCAGTTCAAAAATAACAAGCGACGGTGAAATGTTGAGTGGTAAAATCATGAAAGAAATCCTTGCCCATGGTTTTTACACTAGCGAACTCTGGTTAAGAAACTCTAGTGGAAGAAAAATTCCGGTTGATATGAAAATGGCGGCAGTCGTTAGTGAGGCAGGGGATGAGTCAAATTTTGTGATAACAGTTACTGATATTAACTATCGTATCAAAGCGGAAAGGGAGCTTCGTCGGCTAGCAGACTACGACTCGTTAACTTCGCTACCTAATCGTTCAAAACTAACCATTCAATTGGAGCAAAGTATATTGCTCGCCAAAGAAAATGCTAGTTTGCTTGCAGTTTTATTCATCGATCTAGACAATTTCAAAAATGTTAATGATAGTCTTGGTCACAGTTTTGGTGACTCGGTATTAATCGCTGTCGCAGAGCGACTAAGGAGTTGTGTGCGGCGATCTGACATTATTGCCAGGCTCGGTGGTGATGAGTTCACTATTGCATTAGTAGGGTTGGATACTTTAGATGCTGTAGTTAAAGTAGCAAACAATATCTTGCTAGCGATGCAGCGCCCTTTTACGGTTGGAGAACATGACTTAGTGATCAGTCCAAGTATAGGTATTTCGGTTCTTGGTGAGAATGGTTCCGACGTAGAAACACTTCTAAGCAATGCAGATATTGCAATGTATCACGCAAAAAATCATGGTAAGAATAACTTTTCATTTTTCTCAGATTCCATGAACGAAAGGCTGATCAACCGTATCGCTTTGGAAAAACGAGTGAGACTGGGCTTGGAAAATGATGAGTTTGTTCTTCACTACCAGCCAAAAATAGGATTACTCTCTGGACATATTGTAGGTTTTGAAGCGCTCGTTCGTTGGAACGATCCTGAACGAGGTTTAGTGGCACCCAATGAATTTATTCCAATCGCGGAAGAGACGGGCTTGATATTACCTTTGGGAGCTTGGGTTCTTAATGCTGCATGCAAACAACTAAAGGAATGGAATAGTATGGGGTTCCAGACATTGAATTTGGCAGTAAATTTGTCAGCCCTTCAGTTTCAAGATAAGAATCTAATCGATACCGTTGAGCAGGCACTCACCAAACATGGTATAGCGATTGAGAATTTTGAGCTTGAGATAACAGAAAGTTCGTTGATGGAAAATATGACGCACACTATCAAAACGCTTAATCGACTACGCGAGTTTGGCCTAAAGCTTTCGTTGGATGATTTTGGTACCGGTTATTCGTCACTTAACTATTTGAAAAAATTCCCGATTCAAACTCTTAAAATCGACCGGTCTTTTATCAGTGACTTAACTCGCGATAAACGCGATGCTAAAATGGTTGCCTCGATTGTCGCGTTGGCTCATAACCTTGACCTTCGAGTTATTGGAGAAGGCGTTGAAGATCGAGAGCAGCTTGCCATGCTGCACCAATTTGGTGTCGATGAGGTTCAAGGATACTTGCTCGGTAAACCTTGTTGCGCTGTTCAAGCGACCAAATTGCTGCAGTCAAATTTAGATATCAGTGACTTGATCAAGCCCATTTCGGTCTAGGCAATTTTCTTTATCGTAAATGATGTTTTCAACTTGATTTGGTTAGTCATACTTCTCGCTCATGCAACGATATGACTCAGATATAAGCTCTTCTAAAACATCCATATCAACATCTGCCAGTTTGTTGATGTTTAGACATGATTTCCCATGCTTGTGTTTTCCCAGTTTGGCGAGAAGTTCATCGAATCGACTAAACCCATTCATCAAATAAACGCTGATATAGTTTTTTCTAGGCGAGAAACCCGTCTTCATCCAGTCTCCTTCTCGACCGCTAGCGTAAACATAATGATAACTCCCAAAGCCAATAATTGCCGTTCCCCACATGACAGCAGGTTCACCGGTTATTCGAGAAAAACATTCGAGTAATATGAGCGAATCCTGTTGGCGTGTTGGGTGCTCTATGGATTGAATAAATTCAATGGATGATTTTTTAGTGGCAGTAGTTTTAAGATCAGACATGTTTTTTTCCTGATGTGTTAGAACGAAGAGCCGGGTTGTGATAAGAATTCTAGCTCCGCCGCAGTGGACTCTCTACCCATAACCTGATTTCGATGCGGATATCGTGAGAATTTTTCGATGATATCTCTGTGTCTCTTTTCATAGTCGAGGTTATTCTCTAGTCCTTCGGTCGCGAAAAGCTCTAGCGCTTGATTGTGAATTTCTAATGATTCGGAATGCATATACGGCATATAAAGGAAGCTTCTTCGCTTTATTGGTATGTCTTTATCAAATCCTTTCTCAATGGCGTTTTGTGATAACGCTAAGGCTAACGCGTCAAATTCAAAGGCTTTTGCTGAGTCTCTAAAGAAATTGCGAGAAAACTGATCAAGAACGATAACTTCTGCAAGGCTTCCACCGGGAGTCTGCCGCCATTCGTAGAGCTCGCAACGTGTTGCCGCCTGGTAGGTATCCCAAAAGCGCTGTTTAAGTTGCCGGTCAAAGTTAGCATCTTTCTTGAACCAATATTTAGAGTCAATTTCGTTAAACCAGAAATCAATAATTTCTTGATAGCGCATGGAAAGCCCCTTTGTGCTCGAATTTCAAATTAGTCGCCAACTTGTTTCTTTGTGCTACCCGCTAATTGGTACTTATCTAAAATTAATAATAATGGTGGTAGTAATAAAAAATCAACGATTAGTGCAAATACTAGCGTGATTGCCATTAGCATACCTATTGCTGCGGAGGTATTCATATGTGAAATAGCCAAAATCATAAAGCCTCCGGATAATACAACAGTGGTTGTTAGTAATGCTTTACCAACTCGAGAAAATGTTGCTCTAATGGCTTCCTGCGAAGTTAAACCAGACAGTCTGGCCAATCGATATTTATGCAGGAAGTGAACTGTATCATCAACAACAATCCCAAGGGTCGAACAAGCTACTATTGAAAGTGAAATATCCACATAGCCATAGAGTATTCCCCAAAGGCCGTAGGCCATCGCTGCCGGAATGATATTGGGTATTAAACTGATCAAACCAAATTTCAGCGATTTAAATATCAAAACTAAAATAGCAGATATACCCAACAGAGCGAGCAGAGTCCCCGCTAGTAAACTGCTTATATTGCGTTGCGCAATGTGCGCAAAAACCATTCCCAAACCAGTCGCTTCGCTCGTTACAAGTGCAGGAGCATTTTGTTTTAACCATGCTTGTGCTTTAGTATCTAACGCCAATAATTCATCCGAACCAGCATCGGTTACTGAGACACTAAATCGAGTCGCATCTTTATGGATGGTGACTAAATTATTGAGTCCAAGTTCTGCTGGTAACCCGAACTCGTAAAATAGTAGGTACTGCGCTGCAAGCTCGCTAGTTTGCGGAATCTTATACTCAGAAAAACTATCATTATGCATCGTTTTGTTTAGGTCTTTCATTAGTTGGCTAAAACTGCTCACCTTAACGACCTTTTTTTGGGTTAGAAACCATTGTTCAAACTGATCCAATTGACTAATGTATTCGGGAGAAAAAATGCCTTGCTTAGTGCTGGAGCTAATCGAATACTCCAGCGAATTGACTCCGGTAAGGTAGCCATCTACCTTTTTAACCAGCTTCACGACTTCAAAACTTTGATCGAAGTATTGCGACCAGTTATCTGATAACTTGTTCTTGGGAATAGAGACGGTGAGAAAGATTACTGCTAATAGCATAGATGCTAGTATTGTTTTTCGGTGACAGATAATCCAATCTGAAAATCCTTTGAACTGCATATTTTCTTTCGATGAAAAAGGCTTGTTTTCTGGGATTACTATTAGTAAGGCTGGTAACAGAAAAATGCTAAAGACTAATGCCAACAGCACGCCAAATGCGACCATGTTTCCTAAGTCTTGATAAGGTGGTGATGAACTAAAGTTAAGGGTTAAAAAACCAATGATGGTAGTAACACTAGTCACTAACACCGGTGTATAGTTTATCGAGAGGCTCTTAGTTAGCGCGGATTTTTTATCATCGTCAGACGCTCGAAATTGGTAATAGCTGGTAATGATATGGACACTATCAGCAACCATTATTGACAGTAAAATGCTTGGCGCAAACCCTGCTATTGGCGTTAGCACCGGTGAAATCCAGCCAAAGAAACCAAATGTACTGACTAAGCAAGCGGTGATTAGTAAAAAAGTAGCAACAGTACCGCTGAGTCTTTTTAAGAACAAAACTAAACCAAAAAAAATAAGTGCATAACTGATAGGCACCAAAGTGGTTAGATCATTAGCTACCGCCCGAGCAAGAGTTGTGTTAAACGCGGTTGAACCACCATTATCAATTTCAAATTCTGGGAACTGTTGTCTTAGCTTATTTCTCAATGATTCCATTTGCAATGTCACTATGGTGGAGGCATTGTTGACGGATTTATCCAACCTTAAGTTGATAACAACCACGGTTAATTTGCCATCTGCAGTGATTAACGATTTCACTAAACGATTTTCTGACAAGGCAATTTCTTTTAACTTATCCAATTGAGAAAGTGTCATACCAGCAGTTGATTCGACCAAATAATTAGTTTCGATTTCATCATTTTGCGAGCGGGTATATTGGTAATTGGTGAGTGATGAAACTCGATAGGCACCATCGATTTGCCATGCTAACTCAGTAGCTTGTTCTATAAGTTGTTGAGACCGAAGGTTAAATAAATCATCTTGTTTATTTTCGATAACCAAGGTCGCTGAATCAGAACTGACATAGTTGTTTTCGAATGATTCAAAAGCGAGTAGCTGCGGGTTATCTTTACTCAAATAAACCCTAAAGTCGTTACTAATGGTTAGCTTGGAAAGTCCAATTGAAAAAATCATTAGTAGTATTGAGCTGACAATAATAATTTTGAGCGGGTTATTCACAATCCAAGAAAACAATGTCATCAGGCTCTTTGAAGAAGTATGCATAGAATGTGTTTTGTACAAAGAGAGTGCTGTGATAGTAACTCAATTCTATGCGCGGGCATAACCACAGGATTCGTGCGAAGTCAGAGCCGGTTAACCGACCAACCTTAGAATTGGTGCACAAAATCGCTAAATAGCGCTATTTAAGCCCAGTTTTGTGGATTATTTACAAAGATTTTGCGTTGCACAATAACTATACTCTCGATCCGTTTTTAAAAAAGAATCTCAATATGAGTTTAATAAAGCAATTCCCTAAATTTGGCTTGTTGACCATCGTGTCTCTTGCTGCCATCGGTTGTACCCATACGACTTCGGAAGTACAAGAAACTGAGCAGTCAACCAATCAACCTTTGGTTCGAAAAATCCCAGTCAAATGCAAACAACCGGTACAAGTTGAAGATATTTGGAAATTAGAACCTGCTTTAGTTCGAAGTGGCAAAATTAAAGAAAATATGAGTCAGGCCGAAAAGAAAGCAGTTATTTTAGCGTTTATCAAAGCCAAGAATGAGCAATATCAGCAGTGCTTGAAAAGTAACAAGAGTAAATAATCAAATGAAGAAAATAGTCCCAAATATATCATGGAAGCTTGCCCTAATAGCCGGCTTAGCGCCTTTTTCGCTGAGCGTTTATGCCGATGGAAGTTTTCCTAAATCATCACCAAAAGATCCCGGAGTAATCAATGAAGAACGAATCGAATATTGGTTAAAAAAGCGGGGTGAAATCAAGCCAAATGCGACTGAACAAGAAATTAGAGCTATTGTTGAACAATACAAAGCAAGAGCCACATTGAATCAACCGCTGCATAAATTCAGTCAGCCGGTTAAGCTCAATAATCAGCTTCAAAAGAAAACCAATGCCCCAAAAACGGTTAAAGCGCTCGGTTTATTGATCGACTTTCCTGATTTACCTTATGATGATAATCGTTTAGATAGCGGTGATACGGGAATGTATTACGATAACTATTCTGTTGATCATTATCGGCAATTGATGTTTTCAACTACCGGCTACACTGGTCCTTCAAATCAAAACCTCATGTCGGGTTATCAATTTTATCAAGAAGTCTCTGGCGGAGAATTTTTCTTTACTGGTGATGTGTTTGGTTGGGTAACAGCGGACAGTAATGCTGCGACTTACGGTGGCAATGATCCTGATAATGATGACAATGATCTTGATGCACCTAAGTTAATTGAAGAGGCGATTGCTAAAGTTGTCGCCGCCAATACTATCGATTTAGAGCAATACGATATCGAAGATCCCTATGATTTAAACGGCAACGGCATCGTCAATGAAGCCGATGGCTTTATTGATCACATTAACGTTTTCCATTCATCTGTGGGTGAAGAAGCTGGAGGCGGGGTGCTAGGTGATGACGCTATTTGGTCACATCGATTTTTTGTCAATCAAACAGGTAATCCAACCACTATGGGATACGCTATCCCAGGTACTAATAAACGAATTTTTGGCTATACCATTCAGCCAATTGATGCTGCCACTGGGGTTGTCGTACACGAGTTTGGTCACGACCTCGGATTGCCTGACGAATATGATACAGGTTCTTCCGATGATGGCGCACCAACTGGCAACTGGTCAGTTATGGCTGGTGGAAGTTGGACTGGAAGTCCATCAGGAACGATGCCTGTAGGTTTTAGTCCTTATGCACGAGAAAATTTACAAGCGATGCACGGTACCAACTTCTTGAATCAAGTTGAAGTACATTTAAACGACCTTTCTGGCACTAGTGAAAGTTATAACTTGGTAGAAGCGGTGAATCACGCGAGTGGTGTCAATCAAATAAAAGTTAATTTGCCAGAGCCATTGGTCGATTTTGGTGCGCCTTACACGGCTAGTTATCAATATTACTCTGAAAGAGGAGACAACCTTTCTAATGAGATGTCTTTCGATTTAGACGTACCTGCTGGCACAAGTGTTTCTCTTAGCATGAAGTCAAGGTGGGCGATTGAAGCTGATTGGGATTATGTGCAAGTGAGTGTTAACAACCAGGTTATTGCTGGAAATCATACCAATGCAACTAACCCGCTCGCCGCTAACTATCCTAGCTATGCCAGTGTCGTAAACTACATTTCCGGCAACTCGCTAGACATCGCTGGCGCAGAAGGCGCTTTAGGTTGGGTTGATCTCACTTTTGATTTAAGTAGCTATCAGGGGCAATCTGTCTCAATTAAGTTTGAATATATCACTGATGCTAACACTGGTGACTATGGTTTTGTCGTCGACGACTTGGTGACAATTGCTGATGGTAATGAAACGTTTATAGATGGTGCTGAAACTGCTGGCACAGCAACCTTGAATGGATTTGAACGAATCACTGACAAGTCTGCAGGTAAACCGCGTAACTATTACATTCAATTAAGGAGTCATAATGGTGTCGACGAAGGTTTATCAAGTCGTGGATACGATGGCGGGGTCGTTTTATGGTTCGCAGATTCCAGCTACTCAGACAATAAGGTGGGCGATCATCCAGGACATGGTTTTATTGGCGTAGTGGATGCTGATCAAAACCTAATTGGAACCCAGCGTTCTAGCGTTCAGATTAGAGATGCTGCGTTTAGTCTGTATCAGCAATCAAGTTATTCTCAGGATAATAATTTGACTTCTAACTCGACGTTCGATGACGCAAACGATTACTCGAGCCCCAATAAACCTGCTGCGGGATTAGTGCTGCCTAATTTGGGTTTTAGTATGAATATTGATGCTCAAGCCACTAATAATACAACTGCGACCATTACCTTGGCTGCCGGCAGTATTGCTTTGGCTGCAGATTTCTCTACCAGCTCATCAGAAAGAAGTGTGACCTTTGCTGATGCTACTACCGGTGGTTCTTTTAATTATACTTATGATTGGGACTTCGGCGATGGCGTGGGAGTTTCAACTGCAAGTTCACCGGTTTATCAGTATGCAACGGATGGTACTTATACGGTTACTTTGACAGTTACTGACACGGATCAAAACGAATCGGTTTCAACCAAGACCGTCACTCTTGATACTGCACCACTAGCGGAATTTTCGTCTGCAATCGCCAATGAAGTAGTTACCTTCACTAATACTTCTACCGGTGGAGTTGGCGGGTTAAGTTATGCTTGGGATTTTGGTGATGGCGAGAGTTCAACCAGTGCATCACCTAGTCATACTTACACAGAAGATGGTACATACGCTGTAAGTTTGGTGATTACAGATGCTGAAGGGCGTTCTAGTACTTCTACTGGCGCAAATATTGTTATTGATACACGACCAGTTTCCGGATTTAGTGTCAGTACTAATAATTTAACGGCCACATTCACTGATACCACAACTGGTGGTCGCGGCTCTCTCACTTACGCTTGGGACTTTGGAGATGGGGCTAGTTCGACGGACCAATCACCATCCCACACTTATGCAGCTGCGGCGATTTACGTGGTTACTTTAACTGTGACGGATGGGAACGGTATTACAAGTCAAACTACTAGCAATGTGACAGTCCAAGAGCCACCAGCTGAGACTGAAAGCTCGGGAGGTGGAGGAGCATTGACTTGGTTGTCGCTGTCGTTGTTAGCACTTATTCGACGAACCAGACAAGTTAAGTAGTTTTATGATGCTCTGCTACCGAAAAAGCCGATAGATGTTTCTATCGGCTTTTTTATGGATGAGATAATCCGTATGACCCGTATGACCCGTATGTTTCGTATATTTTGAATAACGGTTTTATCTGATAGGCACTACTAACTGTGGCAAACCTTATGGCTTTTATGCTACCGATAACTGCGGTACTACCTACTTTACAGCTCAATTTAAAGGCGAAAATGATAAAGGGTTTGGAGATTACTCCGATGGATTTTCACCGGAAAACACTTCAGGACCTGTGGGGGTTGTTTTAGCAGGTTGCTTCGTAGCGGATGATTACCAAACAGCTTTAGGAGACCCAAATGAAGCCTTATTTAAAGCAGCTTTGGATTATCGTGAAACTGGCATGTGTCCCACTCCTAACGCAAAGAGTATTGAGCAAAAATCCGATAAATCAAATCGTGGATTAGAAGTAAGAGATACCAGAGCTAGTAGAGGAATATAAGACAACTTAATTCTTGATCGCCTCTAGGTGTACTTAGAGATATTTAACTCAAAAATTAAAAAAACCTGCTAATAAAAAGCGCTCTCTAGCCCTAGCTTCACTTACTGCTTGGGCTGGGCTTGCCACTAGTTGTCAATCAACGTCTTAAAATGAACTGAATCCAGCTCTTTTGACTGAATATTCCGTGACAACTCAAGCCTTAATAACTGAGATTATTTCCGGTGAATTATCGACACAACCAGTGAGAGTTTCTAAACGTGTATTTATAGACACCAGTTGGATACTGGTAGTTAAGAGGGAGCGTCGTTCGATTGATCATCCAAATACTAGTGCTATCGATACTCAAAAGCCGGTGAAATTTCAACTAATGAAGAGTGCGGAAAATTGCTACTTAGTACTAAGTAGCAATAAAAAGCGTTGGAAGTTAAACAAAGTAACCTGTCGTTACGAGTAGTTTTGCAAGTAATAGCTAGTTTTCTTCAGCATCCGGCACAAACACATAACCAATCCCCCAAACCGTTTGCAGGTAGCGTGGTTTGGCTGGGTCTTCTTCAATCATGCGTCGTAACCTAGAGACTTGAACATCGATACTTCTCTCTAAAGCGCTATAATCTCTCCCTCTAGCTAAGTTCATCAACTTGTCTCGAGACAAAGGTTGTCTAGGATTTGTGACTAGAGATTTTAGCACTGCAAACTCACCACTAGTTAGCGTCATAGGTTCGCCGTTCTTACACATTTCTCGAGTGGCAAGGTTTAGGGTAAACTCACCAAACTGTACCATTTTTTCTTCACCGCTCGGTGCTCCGGGCAGCTCATTGGTTTTTCGTCTTAGTACTGCTTTGACTCTAGCTAATAATTCGCGTGGATTAAACGGTTTAGCAAGGTAGTCATCGGCCCCTAATTCCAGTCCAATAATACGGTCGACGTCATCTCCTTTTGCGGTCAGCATTATGATGGGAATATTATTATCCATTCCACGTAGCCTGCGACAAATAGAGAGTCCATCTTCTCCTGGTAACATCAAATCAAGGACCATTAAGTGATAGTTCTCTCGTTCCAGAAAACGATCCATTTGTTCTGAATCAGCAGCAGCCTTGACGATATAGCCTTGCTCTTTGAAGTATCTTTCAAGCAAGCTTCGCAAGCGAAGATCATCGTCAACAACGAGTATTTTTTGGGTTTCTTCACTCATCCTATAGTCTCCTAATGAGAGTTTTTAATTTGCGCAAATGCTGTTGTTCTTTTCGGTAATTAAGATCTGACTGTTCAATGTCAGACTTAAACCATTATCAAGGTCATTCTGTTAGTTTATAAATAACTGATTGAAATGCCTAGCGATTTTATTGCGGAATTGTTACAGAGTATAACCTATATTAAAAATATTGCGGTAACACCTCGCAAATCTTTAAATATTGAGGAACATTCACCTCGAGGTATTGGCGAATTACCGAAGGTTTTTTGTGGAAGATAATCCACAAATTGACATGATGGTCATGCAATCGATATCTGTTTTGTATATAATCGCCAACCGCATTTACGGCGGCTTGAGCATCAATCAAGTTGCGAGAACTCTCAATTTATAGACTGTTTATTAGGAATACCCATGACAAAAATCGCTCAAATTATTGCGAAAGAGCTAGCTGTGAACGAAAAACAGGTCGCTGCGGCCATTTCGCTGTTAGATGAAGGCGCCAGCGTTCCATTTATATCTCGATATAGAAAAGAAGCAACCGGTGGCCTTGACGATTCTCAGATGAGAACACTTGAGGAGCGATTAGGTTATTTACGAGAGCTAGAAGATCGACGAGCGGTGATTATCAAAAGTATTGATGAGCAAGAGAAACTCACGCCTGAATTGAAAGCGAGCATTTTATCTGCGGAAACTAAAAGTGAGCTGGAAGATTTGTATCTGCCTTATAAGCCTAAGCGACGCACAAAGGCACAAATCGCTCGTGAAGCTGGGTTGCAGCCATTGGCTGAGTCATTGCTAAACAACCCAGAACAAGACCCAGAAAATGCCGCTACAGAGTTTCTCAATCCAGAGCTAAAAATTGAATCTGCCAAGGACGCACTAGATGGCGCCAAGCAAATCTTAATGGAACAGTTTGCGGAAAGCGCACAATTGCTCTCTGAGATAAGGAATTACTTAAAAGACAACGCATTCATCCGCTCAACGGTATTAAGCGGCAAAGAATCGGAAGGCCAAAAATTTGCTGATTACTTCGAGTACTCTGAAAAGTGGAACAAAATTCCGTCTCATCGAGCATTGGCTTTATTTCGTGGTCGAAATGAAGGTGTTTTGAGCATCGAGTTAGTCGTTGATGAGAAAATCCTAAAGGACGATAAAGAGTCAAATTACGCTCAATTTTTAATTGCTAAACAGGCCAATATTTCAGATAAAGGACGTCCTGCAGATAGTTGGCTACAGACGGTAGTGCTATGGACCTGGAGAGTTAAGTTGCATAGCTTTTTTGAAACTGAGTTGCTAGGGCAACTCAGAGAGCAAGCCGAAACCCATGCGATTGGTGTTTTTGCCAGCAATATGCGAGACCTTTTAATGGCAGCTCCTGCCGGTAACTACGTCTCTATGGGGCTGGATCCTGGCCTGCGAACAGGCACCAAAGTGGTGGTGGTAGACGGTACCGGCAAATTGTTGACTCAGTCGACTATCTTTCCACATGCGCCTCAAAATCAATGGGATCAATCTTTGGCCAAGTTAGCAACCATGTGCCAACAGTTTAAAGTTAAGTTAGTCAGTATTGGTAACGGAACGGCATCTCGTGAAACTGATAACCTGGTTGCTGAGCTAGAGAAAAAGCATCCCGAACTTGGCTTAAAGCGAATAGTCGTCAGTGAGGCCGGAGCTTCCGTCTATTCAGCTTCAAAATTAGCAGCTGAAGAATTTCCAGATTTGGACGTGACTTACAGAGGTTCGGTATCTATTGCTCGGAGATTGCAAGATCCTCTGGCTGAACTGGTTAAGATTGAACCCAAGGCGATTGGAGTCGGCCAATATCAGCATGACGTTAGTCAAAGTCAATTGAGTAAAACACTTGGTAGTGTAGTAGAGGATTGTGTAAATGCAGTTGGTGTCGATCTTAATACTGCATCCGCTCCATTGTTGACTCATGTTTCTGGGCTGAATAAAACCTTGGCTCAAAACATTATTAAATATCGCGAACAACACGGTCGGTTTGTAAATCGTAAGCAACTTAGCGAAGTTGAGCGGTTGGGACCGAAAGCCTTTGAGCAAGCTGCAGGCTTCTTACGAATTACTGACGGTGATAACGCGCTTGACCGTTCAGGGGTGCATCCAGAGACATACCCAATTGTGCAAAAAATGTTAGAACGTATCACAGGTGGTATTGATGCTCTCATGGGTAACTCAAAGGCTTTAAGTGACATTGACCCTAAATCCTATGTATCTGATAGCTTTGGATTACCGACTATCTCAGATATTTTAAAAGAGTTAGAAAAACCCGGTAGAGACCCCCGTGGAGAGTTTAAAACTGCCAAGTTCAAGAAAGGGGTTGAGAAAATTTCCGATCTGAAGCCGGATATGGCGTTAGAAGGTACAGTAACCAACGTCACTGATTTTGGTGCATTTGTGGATGTCGGTGTCCATCAAGACGGTTTGGTGCATATTTCTTTGATGAGTGACAAATTTATCTCAAACCCGAGAGAAGTCGTTAAAACTGGCGATATTGTAAAAGTTCACGTGATATCCGTTGATGTTCGACGAAAGCGTGTCAGCTTATCGATGGTAGGGCCACAAGCAGAAAGCGACAAAACCGAATCTAGACCTAAGGCATCTGCTCGAACAAAGCAGCACAAACCACGAGCAAAGAGCAGTGCACCAGCAAACTCAGCCTTTGGATTAGCCCTGGCTGACGCACTAAAAGGCAAAAAGTAGTTTGAAACAAATATTCGCTATTTGAGATAAAAAATTGGCCAATTTGTAAAAAATTGTTGCAAGCTTAATTTCAGTTTGTTATAAATGTGACCGCTAGCGAATAATAGAAGCCCGAAGTAACGGGACCTGCAGACTGGAAACTTTATAAGCCTCTTGATTGAGGCTTTTTTATGGGTGGTCAAAATCACCGACTTGCTTATAAATTTAACCCTTCCCGCTGGCGACACCGTTGTGCTAATTTTATTTTTCCGATAACCTGTTTAGGTTATCAAATTGACTACTAGTTGGATCTTAGATGTTCGAATCACGCGGTTTTAACCTTTTTATGGCATTTGTATGCCATCAGCTCTTGATAGCAGCATTCTATTTTCAATATGTAGAAGGAATGGAGCCGTGTCCGCTTTGCATTTTTCAACGGGTTGCAGTGTTCGTGCTAGGAATATGGTTCTTAGTGCATGGTATTCACAAACCGCTCTCTGCTAGTCGTTGGCATTACTTTTACAATATTGGTGGATTGCTAACTAGTCTAGTAGGGGCCGGTATTGCTGGCCGCCACGCATATCTGCAGAGCCTGCCGGCGGACGAAGTTCCTGCATGCGGACCGTCATTAGACTATCTAGTCGATATACTGCCCTTTATGGAACTGCTTGACGTGGTGCTCAAGGGATCTGGTGAGTGCGCAAAAGTTAGCTGGGATATGTGGGGGTTGAGTATGCCCACTTGGTTACTATTGTTTTTTATCGGGTGCATAGGATTGCTGTTGTGGCGTATCTATCGCAATGCCAAGCCTAGTCGTCGATTATTTGGATAGCGAGCGCGTTATTCAGACTTGAATGTTTAAGATGGGTTCTAGTGTTAACAAAACGACCCATTAGAGTGGTAACTCGATTTGTTCGTCATGGCTATCATCTTCCGCATTGTCCAATGACTTTATCAATGGCAGTCGAATACTAAATCGACATCCTTTACCCTGTTGTGATTCGACCGCTAGTTCACCGCTTAGTTGTTCGGTAATAATGAAATATGAAACAGATAACCCAAGTCCGGTACCCGTTTTCTCATCTTTAGTCGTAAAAAACGGCTCAAACACTCTTTTTCTTACTGATTCTGACATTCCAGGACCATTATCGATTACTTCAATAACGGCCATCTTTCCTTCTCTGCGTAGAATGATTTCTATTAGCGGTTTTTTCTGCTGATCTTTTTCAGAGGCGAGTGCTTGTGCAGCATTGATTAAAAGATTGAGAAAAACCTGCTCGAGCTGATTTTTTTGGGCGAATACCGCGCCAATATTCGGTGCATAGGTTTTCCTGATTTCGATATTTCTGAAGTCAAACTGCTTTTTTTGATTATAGTCTTTAGCTGACAATCGTATTGCAGCGTCCAATGCTTCCACCAAATCAACCTGACTTGAACGCGGAGCAATCGGCTTGGCAAAATTTAACATGTCGCCGACAATATTGGCTGCGCGTTCACCTGATGCCAGTATTCCATCTAAAAATGAGTCGATGCTTTGTTGCTCTATATAGCCAATGATCTGATCAACTTTTAAATTGTTATCGTGCGCAACTTTATGATTTCTTGGTAGATCCTTACTAATTCTTCGTTTTATATTTTGAGTGCTTTGCATAATAGCGCCGAGCGGGTTATTTATTTCATGCGCCATACCTGCGGCTAAGCCGCCCAGCGATAGCATCTTTTCTGTTTGAACCAGTGTTTCATCAATTTTTAGTTTTTCAGTGATATCATCGATTCTAATCACTTCGCCGCTAATCTCTGCAGGATTGTCGTAGATGCCATAGAGCATTACTTCTAAAGTTCGCATCGAAAGATTAACTTCTTGCTCAAATCGAAAGGTTAAATTTTGGCTTAATAAGTCACGCGAGCTTTTTGCTTGTCGAATCTTTTGATCAAGCATTGGATAGAGATCCGATAATTCACGGCCTATGGCTTCTTCTGGTTCGATGCCCGTCATTTCCTCTGCTTTTTTATTCCATTGTAAAACCCGATTTTCACTATCAATGGCAATAAGTACCGAAGGCATGGAATCAATTAACTTGGCTAAATAGGTTTGAATCGCCCCAAATTGCTTTTCAGCAATTTTTCTTCCCTTTTTTTGTTTCTTTATTTCGCTAGAGTGCTGTGCAATCCTTAGTTCGAGCAGGTTTCTCGTTTTTTCTAAAGCTTCATGGGAAAGATGCAGTTCTTTTTCGGCTTCTCGTCGATGAGAAATATCAGAAATGAATTCTATGTAATGAGGGTGTTCCAACCAACCGGCCATTCTGGCTCGGCACTCTACTGGAATTTTGTTGCCACTTTTCTGTCGATATATAGTTTCGTAGTATACATCTTCACCATTCACAATTGATTTTACTAACTCTGGACTTCGTTGTAAGTGGCAATCGATGTCCAAGTCGAGTGTGGACATATTGAGTAACTCTTCCTTGGTATAACCAAGCCGGTCGCAAGCTTTTTGGTTAACTTCTTTGATCAGGCCTTGTGGGTTGCTCACTATGACCATGTCTACCGCTTGATCCATTAGCAACAGAAAGTCTTCTTTAGTTTCGTCCCAGCGGGTTGCCTGCATTGCTTCCCAACGCAAAAGATAAAATGCTGGATAAGCAACTAGTGCTAAAGTCATGCAGGCCACTCCGATTTCTAGTGTTGCTTCATGCCAATCAATATAACCATCTAGCCAAAAATTTATGCCTAGCGCGCTGGCCGCAGGAAGTAATGCTGCGATAATAATAAGCGTTGCGGTAAAGCCACGAACAGACCAGTGTTTTGCGAATTGGACTCTTGTTGAGTGGGTTGTCTGGCTGTTTGAATGCATGCATCGTCCGAATTAAGAATGTGCGGCTTTTGGTCAAGAAATAGGCTGTTGACGAAAACTTTAGTGTTTATTTTGCGAATTGTAAAATAATTCCATTCAAATAAACCAAATTAGTGTTTTTTATATCACTAGAATGTGGTAAAAATGTAACTAAATAACTATAGAAACCAATTGTAGTGAGGCGGTCGAACTATGTTAGATACACAAACAAATAAAATAGATGACATAGATAACAAAAGCGAAGCTGTTAGCAACTGGTTAGCTGAGCGGAGTCAGGTTATTGTAATGTACTGCCGTTTATCTGGATTTAGAAATCAAACCAAACTGCCTGAGAACGAGCAAATAAATGGATTCTGCGACGTACTTATCGATTATGTTTCCGCGGGACATTTTGAGGTATACCAGCAAATAGCTAATGATTGTGAAATAAACGGGCCGACCAGTCTGCAATTGCTAAATCGACTTTATCCAGACATTTCCAAAACCACTGACATTGTGGTCGATTTCAATGAAAAGTACTCTAAAATGATGGCCAATGATTCTGAAATGATGACTCGCTTTGACCAAGACCTTTCTATTTTAGGAGAGGCGATAGCGAAACGTGTAGATCTAGAAGATAACCTCATTGAAACTTTGCGAACTAATCACTAAATCCATTAGCAAATCATTTTCAGTAAAGGGCGAGTTGTTTTATAATGATTCCCTAAAACTCGTTCCAATAACTATCTGCAAGAAACATCGTTGAAAAAGTATAAGGTTACCCCATCATGATCAGAGTAATTATTGAAAGACAAATTAGTGAAGGCAGTATTGATGATTACCTTGAGTTAAGTCGCAGAGCGAGAAAGCGGGCTAACACTATCAAAGGATTTATCGCGGGAGAGTTGCTGCAAGAAAAAGACAATCCTAACCTTGCTGTAATCATATCGAGTTGGGAAGACATCGAATCATGGAATAAGTGGTCTGACGCAAAAGAAAGGCTAGAAATTATGAAAGAAATGCGGCCATTGTTATCCAGCGACGAACGAGTCGTAGTGCTCGAAAATAGCAATATTCTAGGTTAGAACCGACCCCAACAAAATCATACTCAGCTAAATTATATTTTTGTCATGATAGTCGCAAGTTCTTTTGCGGTTATCATTAGTTGTTTGTCCGACTCGTGATTTTGATTTTGATTTTTATCCGTTAAATCCAGTAGAACGCCATTCACCCCCAAATCTCTAATTCCTGAAACCAAAATTGGTAGCACTCGCAAGTCTATTTTGTCACCAACCAAATGAATGATGAGAGGTAAGTGTGTCAGATTTTTCAGTTTAGCGATACTTGCTAAATTACTTGGTGTATATTTTGAGTAGTCTAATGCCAATTCCAACACGACCTGTTGATTTCCTTTCCTAAGAATATACTCGGCAGCATTTAATAGTTTTTCGTAGTTGTCACTTTGCGGTTGTTGGATGATTACAGGCGATGTTTGGTTACCAACTGAATCTAACAAATCTAGCTGTTCGAGTTTACTAACTGCAATTCGTGGGATTCCATTATTGGCTAAAACTAATACCAATTGTTCTGCGCTGGCGATATCCAATACAAGTGATAGTTGATTTTGTTTAGCTAACGATACCACTCTTGATATTGAGTGTTCATCTAAGCTATTTCTACTTTTGTCTGTCTGCAAGTTTCGCAAGTTAGTTATCCAGCAACTACTAAGTCCGCATTCAGCGATACTGTTAAACAACTCCTCCAAGTCATGTTCCGAACTCAGGTTGTGAATAATGGCACTTAGCACAAAACTATTTTTTCCTATAAGAGTTCCGTTTAAATCCACTATCGATTCTTGCAAAGTCTTGCTCGGAGATATTCTCATTAAGGATTTAGATAGCTCGGCGTCGTCGACTAGTTTTGGGGGAGATGTCGGTGTTGCAGAAGTAGTATTTAACTCAGCTCTTTTTAGACTAGCGTGTGCAACACTATCTGCAGATACTTTAGTTGCAATAATGTTCTCACTGGGATAGCTACCAAATATTTTGAGAAATTTACATAGACTAGATAGTGAAGCTAAGGTTTCAGCAACATGTGGTTCGTCAATATTTCCTTGTAGATCAATATAAAATAATTGCTCCCAAGGTTTCTCAGGGATTGGTCTTGATTCTAGCTTACTTAGTGGAATGTTGGCATTTTCAAAAAGTGCTAACACCTTTGCCAGGGAACCCGGTTGCTGACCTGTTGAAAGGGCAATAGTTGTTTTGCTCGGTACGGTTAATGCAACCGGAATAGCGTTTTTTGCGAGCACCATAAAACGAGTATAGTTGCGCTCCTGATTCGTAATATTTTTTTTCAATACTTGCAGATCAAATAATTCGGCTGCTTGCTCGCTAGCAATAGCAGCGCTATCTGAATTTTCTTCTGCGGCAACCGTTGCTAATGCATGGGCTGTACTTTCACATAGCGAGATTCTTGCTTTGGTAATTTTTTCTAGATCTTGACTACATTGTCTGGCGGCTTGCGGATGAGCGACAATGGTTCTAATCTGAGTCAGTTCTAATTGTTTCTTAGTGACTAGACAGTGATTGATAGGAAGTTTTTCTTCACCAACTATTTGCAGTTTAGAATTTAGCAACAAATCGTAGACTTCAGTGATCCCACCCGAAGTAGTGTTTTCGATAGGTATCACTCCATACTCAGTGACGCCTCTTTCTACTTTTTGAATAATTTCATCGAACGAATCGCAAGCATCGTACTGGTTATCACTTTTCGCGAAAAATTGTTTTGCAGCTAAATGCGAGTAAGCTCCAACGCCCCCAAGTACGGCTACAGACTTCGATAGGTTATTTTTAGTTGACGGGGTAATCTTTGCTTGCACATATTCTTGTTGATAACGAACAGAATCTTCAATAATGGCGGTAAAAATTCTAGTGATGTAACGTGACTCAATATTCAGCAAACTCGCTTTTTCAACTAACGATTCTAGTAATTCCTTCTCTCTTATTTGATCTCTAAGAGGCTTATCTATTGCCTGTTTGATATCAGCGACATTGATGCTTAACTTGCGTCGCTTTGCAAGAAGGGATATTAGCGAGTTATCTATCTCACTGATTGCATCTCTTATTCCTAGCAGTTGCTGTTTATATTTGGCTGTTGAATTGTTTTTGGAATTCATGGTCACCTTCAATTAAAGCAAAAAAAAACCTCCCAATTTGGGAGGTTTTTAATTACCGAAAAGCCACTAGCAATTACCCCTCCGAAATGGAGTCAGTAAATATCGCAAAAAATCTTTCTAGTGCTTGAGTGTTTTTCATTGCTAAGTACTTTAACTGCTTTTTTCCGCTTTGGTCAACTTTTTTTCTTTTTTACATATAACACTAAGTTATGATCAATTAGTTCATATCCATGTTCTTCAGCAATTTTGTGTTGTAAGTCTTCAATTTCTTTATTTACAAACTCAATGACTTCATTGGTGTCTACACACACCATGTGGTCGTGGTGATGTTCACTACTAAGTTCAAATACAGCATGGCCTTCTTCAAAATTATGACGACAGACTAAACCTGCAGATTCAAATTGTGTTAACACTCGATACACCGTAGCCAATCCGACATCCTCTCCCGCAGCGAGCAATAGCTTATAGACATCTTCAGCGCTTAAATGCTTCTCTTCTGCTTCTTCTAATATGTTGAGAATTTTTAACCGAGGTAGGGTGACTTTCAGGCCCACCTCTTTGAGTTGTTGATTGCTCAATGCCAGCTCCTAATTAAATTTCACTTTCTTTTGAATTATATTGCAATAAAATTGACTATAAGGAGGCATTATAAACTTTTTTTACCCCGTTTTGCATAATTTCATATAGAATACGCGCTATTCAACAGCTTTTGTAATCGTGCAATGGCTTGGTAGTGACATCAATAGGTTCGAGCGAACAATAGCTTTGAGCCTGAGTTTTTGGTAATTATAGGTATTTCAATGGTTAGGCTGTTTTGTTTATTAATAGTATTGTTCACCACTTCATGTGTTTATACCTTGGATATTCAACAGGGAAACATTCTTGACCAAAAAGAAGTTGACCGTCTAAGAGTCGGATTAAGCAAGAATCAAGTTATTTTTGTGCTGGGAAGTCCGGTGGCTGACGACAGTTTTTCCGATAACCATTGGATTTATCTGTATACCTTCACAAATGAAAATCGCAGCGTTAATCGAACTAAGAAGCTTGAGCTATTCTTTGAAGAGGAGAAGCTAGTTAAAGCACGTGGTGATTATACTATTCCACAAGAGCTTCAATTTGAGGCAAAGCAATAACCTAAGTTAAACTCAAAGTCTGATTGAGGATCAATCTTTCACTTGGTGATTTCGTTAGGCTTGTTCAGAGAGGCTATTTGGTACCGTGCGAAGAGTCACTACAATGCAGATCTCGGTACTTTTCTTCAACATTCTTCTTAACTTCTTGATTTGGTGTTACTTGGCTATCCATGGTTGTAATGGTTCTACTGGATAACTCCATTTGGTTAACGTATCGCGCGCAATGCTTACACATTAGTACATGGACTTTGTGTTTAAACCACGCCATGCCGGTGAGTGGTTCGTCGATCTTTTCGGAGGCCTGCTCGGCTATTTGTTTGCAGTTAGGCAACATTAGCACTCTCCTGTCACTTGGAAATGGTCAATAACACGTAAAACTTTATCTCTAGCTCGGTGTAGCAAAACTCTGACATTAGAAGAACTTACCTCGAGGATGTTACATAATTCATCCATCGACAGTCCGCCGGAGTCTCTAAGCCGTAATGCCGCCAATTGGTTTTCAGGTAGCTTTTGCATATTTTTTTCGATGCACTCTCTTAGCTCGTCGGCTGAAAGTAAGTCTTCGGGCGTGTCGCCGTGCCACTGAGAACTTGGGTTCTTCCAACCAGAGTTTTCTGAAAACCTTGGGTCTGTAGACCAACTATCTTGCATCGCTTCTAATGAAACAGAGCGGTTCTCTTTACGTCGTCTGGTCTTTGCTTCATTAGCAACAATTCGAATCAGCCAGCTTTTAAGTGAAGAACGACCTTCAAATTTAGGTAGTGCTTTGAGTGCAGAAACCCAGGCTTCCTGCACTACCTCATCGGCTATCACCGGTCCTGCTATCGCATAAGCAACCGATTGCATTGAACTATAGTATTGACTAAAGACTTGTTGAAACAGGGCTTCATTACCTTTCAGTAATTCCTTTAGTATTTGTTCTTCAGACATCGTTGAGAGTTCAGCCATTCTTTACTCCAGTTAATCGAGCTTTAGTATTTACTCGAAAAAAATTATAACATAGCCATATTGTCTCAAAAACAACCACCTTAAGTTATCGCAGAATTATCACATTTATGCGAAGTTTCGCAAATAAACGTGCCTTCTTATTATCCGGTTCTATTTCTGATTGGGTCTAACCGACCATTTTTCCCCAAAACCTGCTGAACTTTCTGAATATACGTACTGATCATTGTCAGAAAATGCGACAGAATAGATGATAGCCCCGCTAGGCTTCCATTGTTCTCTGGTCCTAGCCTGCCACTGCTTAATGCGCTTTCCTGTATTGGAATCCCATAGACTAATATCTCTAGCAGGTGCACCAGTAACGAGGCGAGTTTCATCGTTCGAGAATCTAGCTGCAGTGATCACGTATTCCCTTTTGGCTAGATCCAGACGACTAATTTGTTGACCAGTGGATAAATCCCATACAAACGCGTTGCCTTTAGTGCCTGCGGTAAATGCTCGCTCTCCTGAATTACTTAAACGTAGCAGCGTGACTCTAGTCTGATGTTCAAATAGACGCTTAGGTTTGCCAGTTTTGGTATTCCATAAGATAGCTCGATAATCGGCGCCACCAGTTAATGCCCAGAGACCATTAGCAGACAAGTCAACATCAGCGACTGCTTCTTCTCTGTGCCCGGTGAACTCAAGCCTTCTTCCTGTGTTCATGTCGATGTGAATTGCGCGACCATCTTCTAAGCCCAGTAATACGTATCGACCCTTGTTGGATAAAGCGACCGCTCGAATTTTAGCCGGTGCTTTCCAGAAACCATATGATTTACCACTGTTAGTATTCCAAATACTGAAATTGCGATTATCTGCGGTAATTGCGCGACTGCCATCAGGAGAGAGGTTAGTTGCGATGATTTCTCTGGTAGGGTCATCTCCGTGAGTCCAATTGTAAAGCAACTCGTTACTTTGCAAGTCCCAATAACCCGTTCCATGATTAACTGACGAAACAATGGCATGGGAAGCGTCCCTAGATATAACGGCATCTAGAGTCCCAACGGCGGTGTGTTTAGCTTCGGCTATCGAGCCTTCATATTGGTCACAGCCACTGAAAAAAGCGAGTATCGTTGCCAAAAAGGCGATTTGAAAGAGAATTTTAGTCGTCATTGAGGTCAAGGGTCGCAATTTATAAGTTTTAGAGCGCTTTGCTCTGTTTTTTTGACTAGTTAAAGTATAGACTGCTTGGCTGTTTTAGGTAATTTATCTCCGAGATTTGGGTTAAGTTATCAATTTTATGGATAATTAACATATACGAGGCATATTGTGGGTATTTGGGATTTAAAAAAACAACTTCTAGCGATTTCTGCGGTTTTATTGTTGGCGTCTTGCCAGCAAGCTAAACAAGAAGATAAAGATTCAACAGATGCAGCAAAAAGCGAACAAAGCGCTAAAGAAAGCGTTAAAGACGAAGATAAGATTGGTTATGCGCTGGGCGCAAAAATGGCTACCTTCATCAGAAATGATTTAGAGAAGTATAAAATGCAAGGTATCAATAAAGAATCTGTTGCTGCCGGTTTCGAAGATGCACTTCAAAATCAATCTAAGCTTGATCAAAAAGAAATTGAGCAGCAGTTTGCTCAGTTTCAACAAAAAATTCAGGCTGCACATTTAGTCGCACAGCAAGAAGCGGAAGCTCAAGCTATGGCTGAAGCAAAAGAAAAAGCTAAGCCAGAAATTGAAGCTGGAGATGCGTTTCTTGCAGAAAATGCTAAGAAAGAAGGCGTCAAGATTACAGAGTCGGGTATTCAATACAGAGTCGTAAAAGAAGGTAAAATTGGTGCGGCAAAACCTGCGGCTACTGATAGAGTAAGAGTACATTATCACGGCACTTTTATTGACGGTAAAGTGTTTGACAGTTCAGTTGAGCGTGATCAGCCAGCCGAATTCGCTCTAAACCAAGTTATTGCGGGTTGGACCGAAGGGCTACAATTAATGTCTGTTGGTAGCAAATATCACTTTGTTATTCCTTGGGAGAAAGCCTACGGTTGGCAGGGACGTCCAGGAGCAATTCCCGGATTTTCGGTTCTTCAATTTGAAGTAGAGTTGTTGGATATTAATCCTAGTAGCGAGAAACCCAAAAAAGCAGAAACCAAAACTAATTAAATCATTAGTCGAGTTGCAAGCTATCTTTAAAGCCCCTTTTTGGGGCTTTTTTATTTTTGTCGAAGTCGACTTTAGTGGAATTGGTTTAATATATTTTGTATGGTTGTTACAACGAAGCCTTTAGGTCATTTAGCCTGAAGGATTGAAAGTACCAACTAGATTTCAAAACTAGAACGCTAAATTGGGAGGTAAGTGACCATGTCAGAGCCATTTAAAGTAAGTGAAGAACGATATCAAAGCTTCGAAGCATTTTGGCCTTATTACTTATACGAACATCGATTGATAAACTGTCGAGCATTACACTATTTTGGCACAGTATTATCGGCTGTGTTACTGATCATTTTTCTATTCAATCAAATGTGGGCGTGGTTACCAATAGTATTGGTGGCGGGTTATGGACCTGCATGGATTGGCCATTTTTTTATCGAAAAAAATCGCCCTGCAACATTCCAATATCCGCTTTGGTCGCTTATGGGAGATTACAAGATGTTCTATATGGCATTAACTGGAAAACTTCGTCCAGAGCTCAGTCGATTGTTTGGTAAACAATCTAAAAGCTCTGAACATTCCAGCGACGATTAACCCTTTATCTATTGTGAATAGCGCTTAAGGAATCAACGTGAATCCATCGGCTTGTAATTGGGTTGACGTTGTCATCGCCGAAAGGGCTAGTTGAATTTGAGGCGCTAGTTCGGACTTTTTGTGCTGCATAAAATAAAGACTTTGGCCGCACAGGTAAAACTTAACGCCTTTAGCATGTAACTGTTCAATCAAATCAAGAGTAGGATTCTCATCCATATATTTTTCTTGATAAGCCTCTTGATTTAATGCATCTCTTGTCGCACCACCGTGCAAAACAACGGCGATTTGCATATCTTCTACTTTAACCCCGTTCATCGCGTGCATATTGATAAAACGAGCGACGCTTTCAATCCGCCGATTAAGATTGAAGGTTTGTTTTGCCGGTTCGGTTACATCAAAGAAAACTTTGTACTTGAAGTTCTTTGTCAAAGGAACGTCTCTGTCTTCCATCTTAAAAACTGGTCCATATTCGGTAAAAACCGGTCCTTTCACTGGTTTAGGTTGGTCGTTACTTTCGGCGTAAAGATTGAGATGTATACTTATTGTCAAAAGAATTAAAGCTGAGGTAATCATTTGCTTCATAGTGTTCTCCCTGATGAGTGATGACTTAAAAATCTTATTGGTTAGACCAAAACTTTCGTTCGATCCAAATTAGGCTACTACATACAACTATTAGCAACCAATAGTACCAGTCATTTATTGGCTTTTGGTGGTCGTTTTCAAAAGTGGCTGGATTCCAAGTGGCAATTCTAGTTTGAGTGGCATTTAAGCGAGTGTTTTGTTGAGCTGCGAGCCAGCTGTTAGCTGGATGAACGTAAAAATAACGATCGATACCGGAAACTATGACTTTTTGCCATCCGCTTGCGGAGGGCCAGTAGCTGCCGCAGTGCTTTCTTGAATTCATTATTGTAGTCCTCAGGTCAACCTTGACAGAAGTTAATGAACTCGACAGATTGAGAGTTCTAATCTCAGCGGCTTCTTTTATCTTCATATTGCTTTTTGAGAAATCAATTTCGCTTGATTCTGCAGCAGATTGCTTTTCTGTAAGAGGATCTGATTCTCTGCATAAGTCTATTTTGTGATTTTGCAGAATGATACCCATTTCGTTTTCGATAGTTATCTCAGGAGCGTTGTATGCCCTTGCAGTATTTTCAATTATATGACTCCATAATTGACTATGTGCTTTTGCTTGAGAAGATGTTCTTAATTGGTGACTCTGCTTAATTACGCTTAATGAAATTTTTCCCAAGCCATAGTATTTTTGTGCCACCACGACATATCCCTGCGGTGTAACAATCAGTGGAGCAAGATGCTTTACTGGTTTTTGAATGTTAAATAATGGTTCAGCGCTAAGCAGGACACTGTCAGCAAAGATGCGACTATCGTCTAACTGATTGTGGGCGATTAAATCTACTCGAATATCTTGAGTAATCGGTTTAATACCAAACCGTGACAAAAAATCCGGTAGTTGATCGCTATCTTCAGAGCTCAATGAACCATCGGTTCTTACTACGATGCCTAAGCCGTCTTTTGCGGCCTTGGCCAAGTTGCCTATTTCTTGTTGATCAAAAAATTGCAATTCCCTAGCATCCAGAACTAAGACATCAAATTGAGTTAATACTTTTTCACTGATTAGAAATTGAGGTTTTGACTTCAGTGGTTGTGAAAAGTTAGTAGAGCGAGTCATAAATTTATCTTTACTAATTCTCGTTCTGATCAATATTTCTGCGCCTATTTCTCCTGCCCAATTTTGGATGTGTTTTGATTCGAAAGATGGTGCAGACTGAACGATTAGGATTTTCGCTGAGGTTGATTGGTTTACTACAATAGGTATCGATTGTTCATTAACAACGTTTTCAGTTTGATCTGATATGACTAATTGATACAAATGATTTCCTGTAACTTTTGGAAGAGCATTAAGCACAAAATCATCACCATTAATTACGGAAACTTCATCTTCAACTTGCTGTGCAGGATTAATTAATTTGACTCGATAAATTGATTGGTCACCACTTTGAAAGGTTGCACTAAATTCGAGTTGGCTACCTGCATCTAGGTTTGGCTGCCAACTAGGATAGATGACTCCAGTAGTCACCGGGTTGGGTTGGATGCTTAATTCTAAATGATGAAATTGTGCCAATTGAGAAGGGAGTAAACCATCTCCAATTATCAATAAGCGTTTAAGCGTAGGCTGCTTAAGTAAAACTTGTTCGGGTTGATAGATGATTTTTTGTCGATAGCGAGCTAAATAGTCGTAATCTAACTCTACATCGTCTTTTAAGTATAAGTATTCATTGCTTTTTAATTCTTTAGGTAAGTTTCCTTGATTGGCGATATAAATTGTCGCTAATGTTGGTTCGCTGCTTGGAAAACTTGGCTGTAGCAATAACCCTAGCACTGATAAACTAAATATAAGATTTAAGGAACTAAAAAAAATTCGATAACTTAAAGGCCTACTAGCCTGTCGTCTATTGAGTTTGACCGTAGAATAGCTAAATGTTGACACTACCAACAATAAAATGACGAAGTTGGTGGTTGAGTCAAACAGAATATTCCAGTCGATCATAAAGCATCACCACTTGCTTCGATGAAATGTTTTCGCAAACCATCACTAATGTTACTTCGCTTATTCGCTCGCATAGGACGGCTGAGGGGCGTCGGAATAAGTTGCCATAACTTTGCTTTCAGGTCGGAAGCGCAGCTATCGCAATTTTTCAATTCCAATGTTTTAGCGAGGGCTAGCTTTTCTGAAATAGCGGCATATTTAACTAGAACCGGTCGCTTCTCCGAAAGAGCCAGCAATCTTTGACTTGTGTTAGATAAAGTTGATTGTTGTTCCTTAGTTAATACGGGCTCCCTCAGCGCTTCCAATTTATTCAACATCTGATAGGTCGTTCTAAATAATTCGGAGTCTGAATCGCTGTCGGTTGAATCGACTTGTACCAAGTCATACTCTAAAATCGCCTTTAGTTCTCCCGTTAGTCGACGCTCTTCTGATACGGGGGGCGGCTCGAACCCAAGTCGTTTCGCATAAACTCTCTCAGCTTGGCGAGCCAGTTTTAAATACTTGTAGGCCTGATACTCATACGGAAGGGCTTTAACTGGTTCCGACATCATCAGGTGGAGTTCTGCTTGCCACATTTCATTCACGGCCATTTTCATCCAACTTTTAGGGTCTTTACTCGATAGCGGGGCTACTTCTATCGAGGAATGGTTGTGTCCGAATTGATCGATTAGTTGTTGTGCACCGCTTAAATCGTTAGACGTACTGTTGTCGTCATCATGATGTTGATGTCCATTCTCGGAATCGCTTAACTGATTATTTTGCGAATGGCGCTCTTGTTCAAGATCATGGTCTTCGCTATGTTCTTCTCCGCTGTGTGAATCTCTGTCATTTTTTTGGTTGGCTTGATCTAATCCTGCTGATGCTTCCCCGGACGACATGGTTTCACCACCATGATAACCATCCGCTAGACCGAGTTGAGCTCCTTGACCTTCACCAAATTCATCGCCTAAATATTGTCCGTATTTTTGTTTTAGATCACTTTGAGAGCGACCTAGGTCGGTTGAAATTTCTTCAAATTTGTCGCGATTAAAATCCTTGCCGTCAGCAATTAGTTGTTCCGTCTCTATAATAATTTGGCGTTGACTTCGAAAGTACTCAGGAATGAACCTTATTTGAATTCCTTCAAGCGCCAGTTCAATGTCATCATCATCGAGCCAACGGACGATAATACTACTAGACTTACTAAGTTGATGTTCGGGTTGCTTATTGTCTAAAACATGCAAACTAAAGTAGGCCTCGTCACCTGGTTCCATTTGCAGCTCGTTTAGACTCCAAGATTTTTGATAGTTAGCGTTTTGAAAGTAGCCGTTAGTTTTTGCGTCCAAATTCTCTTGTGGAGTGATATCGGTAGCTTTGAATCGAAATATTTTATCTCTGAACTTGACCGCTTCTCCAGAACCCTTAGCAACGGACGCTAATATCTTTACATCACTGACTCCAAAATCATCTTTGATATTGGCATTTATGGAAAATCGTGGTGTTTCTGATTTACCAAATTCTAGCAGTGTTGTACGTGGTTCGATGATGGTCACTTTAGCTGCCGTATCTCGGATTACGGTAATGGTGTAAATGCCGTCTAGTTCGACTAATTTATCTTGCGCTTTATAACTGAACTTGTACAACGCGGTTTGATCTGCTTTGTCATGAAAAGTGAATTTAGACTGCTGTCTAGTCATAGCGGTCGGAGGCTTGCCTGAGCGCGAATAAAAGTACTCCAATTCTGGTCTACTAAACTCTATTACCCCCTTAATGTTGGAACCTTGTAGTGCCTCAATGTCAAGCTGGCTCGAGGATATTGGCGCTTTATTGGTATAACTCGGAAATTCAATATCAATTTTATGGCTAATAAGGGTAGGTGTTGGCGAGTTTTTTTGGTTTGCTTTGTCCTGATTTGTGGCAATGTCACTATTGGTATTCTGGCTGTTATAACTTTCAAACAGGCTGCGCAGTTCATCTCCGAGACTAAAATTTATTAATGAAAAAATAAGCAGTAGAAATGGCGTGAAAAATTTTACTTGGGGTTGCAAAATCTGTAGTTTTCCAGTCGTTAAATCTTTGCGGAATTGCTCCTCTACTTTCTTTTTTTGAAGTAACTGTAGGGTGGATAAACTATTGGTTGCTTCTAGTAGTTGAGCGCTTTCTTGATACTCGGGACAGCTTCGATTGATGTGTTCAAGAAAGTCTCTCGAGCTAATCTTCAAAAATTGTTTGGTTCTCAAAGAGGTTATTAAAGAGACTACAATACTTGCGATTGCTGCATTGATCGCCAAAATATTACTCAGCCAACAGACAGAGGTGAAAACAAACAAGCCTAGTGAGATTGCGATTATTAAGCTGTTTGCGAGAGTCGTTCTCTTATAAGTTAGAAGCAGTGAATTAATCATGATTATAAACCCTGCTTTCGGAAAGGACTCTTTCTAGTAACCATACTATCATAAGTAGTAGGACAAAAAGATTTCTATGTGTTGCAAAACTGGAAGAGAGGTCTTTGTCGTCAATGGGTTTATCGTTCCAATTGACTAGCAGCTCGGTATCAGAAACCGTCACGTTGTTATTCGTATTAGCAAGCGCTAGCAATTTTTCTAGCAGTTCTAAAAGAACCGCGCCTTGTTTGAGGTTATTCCAATCGGGGTTAAATCGACTGTGGAATTGGTAAAGTCGACCTTTACCCAATGGTTGAAAGCTAATAACTGAATTGTCCGGACTGCTCCAAATTGGAATGAAGTCTTTATTGTTACGTTTAGGCAATTGATGATAGATGTTAAAATCGAGTCCTTGAACAGAAACATGCGTTTGCTTGTTATTCAAAGCAACTAAGTTTGAATCATTAAACAATAAACTTCCTTTCCGAATTTTTTGTTGTAACGCTTCGGGAACAGGCTTTGAACTCAACCAAAAAAACACCTCTGATGTAGTGTCTTCTGGTACTCTATTATCAAGCTGTCTAAAGAGCTGGTCACCTGAACTTTCTGGTAAAGGAAGATAACGAATTGAGAGTTGAGGCCTTGTTGTAATGAGGCTATCAAATGCTAAATGAAGCAACTTATAGTCTGCCGCTCTATCTGAAGAATAGAATACGCTTATGGGTATCGCTTGGTTGTTATTAGGGGAGCTTTCTTCTAATTGAACCCACTCGATAGAAGTTTCTTTCGTGTTTATTGCAAACGATGAATTCCTGTTTAGCGCTAAAAAATCTGTTCGCTGATTGAAGTAGATTGTGTTTTTAGCGGCTAGTAGGTGTTTAGCGGAAGCTTCGCTAAGTAAGCTATCTAAGGAGTAATTATCGAGTGGAAAATCTTTTTGCTTTGAAAGTTGGGTAATTGATTTGAAACCGGGAGTCATCAAGTGGATGGCTTGCTCCAAATGCGTCGATAAAACTTTTTCCTTTTCTTGTTCACTCGCTTGTTGAAGCCAAGCAGGAGTAACAAAAACGGCTTGATTTTGCTCTTCTGATGAAGTCTTAGGAAAGATTAGTTCTATAATTATCAATGTAAGAATACTAAGGAAGGTTAATCGAGTTGCAAGTAATAACCATTGCCTTAGTTTAACTTCTGTTACGGTTTTGTTTATTGCTTTTTTTATCAATTGCAAGTTGCCAATTAAAACGGTCTTACCACGATTTGGATTGAACAAGTGAATCAATATAGGAACTAGCAAGCTAATAAATCCTATACTTGCAAGCGGGTTGCTCACTATGAACTGGGAGACGGCGCTCATTAACTCAAACGCCTTTGACGATGCTTTAAATAAGCAAACAAGCCTGCATCTAATGGCTCATCAATATTCAGTTCGTAGTGGCTTATATTGCGTTCGGAAAACTGTTGTTTTAATTCAGTTTTATAATTGCTCAACGCTTGTAAATAATTCTGTTTAGCTGATTTTGCAGAGACTAATATCTCTTGTTCCGATTCGAGGTCTTTGAATCGAATCGGTCCGCTGTAATTAAAGGTTAACTCGTCGTGTGTATTTAAAGGAAGAGCTATTACTTCTGACAAATTGGAGTTTAACTTAGAAACAAAATTTGTGATTTCGTTATCTTGTTGGTAGAAGTCGCTTAAAACAAATATGATCGAAGGCCTATTCATTTGTTCGAATATTGGTTTGAGGAGACTTAATTTCGGAAAAATAACTCCTGACTTAATATTGCTTAGTTCAATTAGTAGACGCTGCCAATGGCGTTCTCCTTTACCGCTCGGAACAAAGGTTTTGGTTTTAGGGGATTGATCAAATTGTTTGTCATTTAAAGAGACTAAACCAAAGGAGTCACCTTGTTTATTGGCAATATAACTTAGGCTAGCTATCAAGTGCTTGGCATACTCTAGTTTATTGAGCCCACGGACATCACCGTTCGGTTCCGAATGCTGCAACATAGAAGCACTACTATCGAGTAAGAACCAAACGTCTATTTCACTTTCTCGCTCCGCCTCTCTGACGTAATATCGATCACTTCGAGCAAATAGTTTCCAGTCAATGCGATTAAGCTCATCGCCTTCTTGATATGCCCTATATTGACTAAACTCTAGTCCCACGCCACGCTGGGTACTGGCTTGGTGTCCGATCAAAAATCCCTCAGCGATAGTCTTTGCGACAAGCGGCAGATCTTTGATTCTTGCTATAGTCTTAGGATCAATTAAGCGGTGCATGGTTAACTGGCACTGACAATTTAGAGTTTACTGGCTGGCTTGGCGACTTTAGCCAGCAGTTCGCTAACTAGTTTGTCGGTTGATATTCCATCCGCTTCAGCTTGGAAATTGGTGAGCACTCGGTGCCTCAAAATTGAAGGAGCTACAAATTCAATGTCGTCGAGCGTCACTGCAAAACGTCTATTAAGTAGTGCTCTAGCCTTAGCACAAAGAATCAATGCTTGGCCAGCTCTAGGACCTGCTCCCCAACGAGCATATTCAGTTATCATGGTTACCTGTGATTCATTTGGACGAGTTTGTCTGACTAGTCGGGCAACGTAACCTAGCAAAGCATCCGACACTTCCACTTCCCTCGCCAAAGACTGTAACGAGATGATTTCTTCCGCATCCATAATACTGTGTAGTTCAGTGCTAGTCGTTCCTGTCGTTCTCTTTAGGATTTCCACTTCTTCTTGTTCTGTAGGATAACCGACTCGGATAAACATCAGAAAGCGATCTAACTGAGCTTCTGGAAGTGGATAGGTTCCGGATTGTTCGACCGGGTTTTGGGTTGCTAAAACAAAAAAAGGTTGTGGTAAAGTGTGAGTCTTTCCAGCATAACTGACACGTTTTTCTTGCATAGCTTCTAAAAGTGCAGCTTGAGTTTTAGGTGGCGTACGGTTGATTTCATCGGCGAGTAAAATATTAGTAAACACTGGGCCTTGTTGAAATTTAAAAAAACGTTTTCCACTGGTGTGATCTTCTTCTAAAATTTCTGTGCCAACAATGTCACTGGGCATCAAGTCAGGGGTAAATTGAACTCGATGAAAGTCTAACTCCATTGTTTTGGCTAGCGTGCTAACTAATAAAGTCTTGGCGAGCCCCGGAACACCCTCAAGTAAACAGTGACCACCGGCCAAGATGCTAATTAGCAATTCCTCGACGATTAACTCCTGCCCAACAATGACCTTGGCAATCTCTTGCTTGACCAATTCAAGTTTGGCTATTTTTTCTAGTATCTGTTGTTCGTTCATCTTTTAAATCCAAGTATTTTAGCTTTTGAACAATAAGGCCTTTAAAGCGCAGAAATTAACTGGTGAAGTCTAGTTAGGATGTCATTGCATACACAATAATATTGACCGCAAATTTGGTATTATCTTCCGCGAGAAATCGTTTATTTCTAAAGTCGTAGTCCCATTCACAGCCTAAATCTTTATTGCTGTAAAGTACCGCAATTCGACCATCAATTTCGATGGCTTTGAGATAATCATGAACAAGATCGTCCCCCCAGCCATTGAGCTCAAGTCCGGTATCCGGTGGGCCGTCAAATTCAAAGAAAGAAGAATAAATCGGATGGTCGTTAGGTATTTTCTTTAAACTGTCTTTGCCAAATATTTCAGCCATTTGTGCTTCAAAAGTTTGTGCAAAAACACCATCAATATCGTGATTACAATCATCAACAAAAACGAAACCGCCATTATTAACATAGGTTTCGAAGTTTTGCTTTTCGGCGTGGTTAAACTCGACTAGTCGATGTCCTGCTAAATAACAAAAAGGTGCTGACAACATTGCAGGATCAGCAAGCGGAATGATTCGTTCATTGAGATCGACTCTAATGGTAGTATATTCAATTAATGAGTTAAGCACGTTTGCTGGCATTCGTTCATCAACATCCCAATCTCCTGACTCATAACTTAACCGAGTAAAATAGAAATCATAATATTCTTGAGAATAAACACGAGCCATAGGTAAAAAACCGGCGGTGACACCAGTAAGAAGAAGATTTTTGATGAGTTTTCTTCTATTCATTTAGGTTCTCAAGAGTTTAGAAGTTCTGCTTGTTATCACGTAAGTCGAAATTGCTATTTAACCAAATTAAAGTTCCTAAAAAAGGCGCATTAATGCGCCTTTTTTAGAGTCTTGTTTAATTCAGTATTAGTTACAAATTAATCCTATACTGCATCAGACAAACTACTGAAAGTGAAGTCTCTCACTTTCATTGGCGGTACCATGTTGCCGTTGATTCTAACTGGCTTGCCAAGTGCTTCGATGTTATTGAGCATAACAATTGGGCTTTCGTTAAACCGAAAATTCTTAACCGGGTACTTTATCTTGCCATTTTCGATGTAAAAAGTACCATCACGAGTAAGGCCAGTTTGTAAAAGTGTTTGTGGATCTAGCTGGCGAATATACCAAAGTCTAGTAACAAGAATACCACGACGAGTATTTTTGATCATATCTTCTAGGCTTTCATTCCCACCTTCCATTATCCAGTTGCCACCAATAGCTGTAGGGTTGTACTTACTACCTGTTTTCTGAGCCCAATAGCGAGAATTTTGGAAGTTAACTATTTTGCCGTCCTGTATCCACTCCGTTCGTTCGACGGCAGCGCCATCGCCAGCAAAAGTCGCTGTAGGCACTTCTGGATGGTGGGGATCTGAGTAAATGCTAACTCGCTCGTCAAACATTTTCATTCCCAATTTATTTTTTGGTGGGTTTTTCTCTCCTTCTTTAGGCTTATAGCTTAGAAAACTTCTACCTTCGTCTGCAGCGCGTTGACCCATAGCGTTTACCAATCGGCCTAATAGACCAACACTGGCAGCGGGCTCCAAGATCACGGTATATTTACCGGGCTCCATTTCCTTAGCATCAACTGAGCCAATAGACTTGTCGATTGCTATTTTGGAAGCTTTAGCTGTGTCCATTTTATTGACGTCTGAATAGTCTCGCGTTACCCACCCAGAACCTTTGCCATCAGCGGTACGAATGGTTGCTGAAAAACTTACATTAGTGGCAACATTGTAGGCAAACAAACCATTGGTATTCATTACAGCCGTCATGGTGTGAGAGTCTGTCAAAAAGCCGCTGGCCACTAAGTTTTTCTTTTTGGATGGAGTGATTCCGTCATCAGCTGCCTTGGCTCTAAACTCTGGACCAACATTGGCAGTCGACTCAAAATAAGTAGCCATTTTTGAGTATTTTTGTGGCTTTAGATTGGGCATCATTTCTGGATTATCTGGTGCCAAACGAGCTAGTTCTTCCGAGCGGCGAACCACTTTTTCAAGGGACGCATCGTCAAACTCATTAATCGTAGCAACACCCATTTTCTTGCCGAAAGTCGATTGTACCGCTAATGTTAAATCGGTTACTTCGCCAGCCGTAGTAACAGTGTTTCTAGCATATCGGATATTACCGGTTAGTTGCCCATTGAGATTACACTCACATTCATCAGCTTTTGAGAACGCCAGTACTTTCTTGAGCAGTTTCTTTGCTTCTTTTTCAGTTATTATTGACATTTTAATCCTCGCTTATTCTTCTCACTGAGTCTCTATACTTTACGTTTAGTATTGAGAACATTAATGTTGTTAAATCGGGTTGTTGGACAACCATGAGATACCGCACTAACTTGCGATGGTTGACCTTTACCGTCAAAGAAAGAACCGCCAACTCGATAGTCTGATTTACCGGCGAGTTGTGCACACGAGTTCCAAAATTCTTGAGTATTGGACTGGTAAGCGACGTCTTCAATCTGGTCAACAATTTTACCATTCTTGATTTCATAGAATAATTGTCCGCCAAACTGAAAGTTGTAACGCTGTTGGTCTATTGAGAACGAGCCACGTCCAGCGATATAGATTCCGTCATCGACACCTTTTATCACGTCATTGGCACTTAAATCTTCTTTAGGATTTGGTTTTAGCGAGACATTTGACATTCGCTGGAACTGAACATCGCGCCAGCTTTGCGAATAGCAGCAACCGTGTGATTCGTTTTGATCAATCATATGGACTTGGTCGCGAGTTGCTTGATAGTTTACTAAGATACCATCTTTAACTAAGTCCCATTCTTTGGTTTTAACTCCTTCATCATCGTATCCAACATAACCTAGAGAATGTAATTGAGTTTTATCTGCAAACAAATTGACGATATCCGAACCGTATTGGAACTTCTTACTCTTCCACTTATCAAGAGTCGCAAAACTAGTTCCCGCGAAGTTAGCTTCGTAACCAAGCACTCTATCAAGCTCTAAAGGATGACCGACTGATTCGTGGATTGTTAACATAAGATGCGCCGGATCCAATACCAGGTCATATTTACCAGGTTTGACTGATTTAGCTTTTAGCTTTTTCTGTAGCTGTTTACCTGCATTTTTAGCGTCTTCGACCATGTCATATGAATTGTGATAGCCAATATTGGCTCCATCGATGTAAATTTTATCCTCTTTCTTACCATCTAAGTATTCGAAGCCCATTCCAACAGGGTTTCCGAGGCTTGTACGCTGCTTAAAGCCTGACTCTCCAACCGCACTAGCAAAGAAAGGGGCCCATAAACGATGAACGTCTTGGTCAATGTATGAGCCTTCGGTAGATGCAAAGTATTTTTGCTCATTTACTAAGAAGAAAATCGATGTGATGTAACTTGCGCCATTACTCATGGCTGCATTATTAACTTCTAACAGCATATCGGCTTTTTCTTTGATCGGAATCTCAAAAGCATTTTTAACAATTGGGGTTTTCCAACTGACTTCGCCGTAGCTTTTAACTGGGGCCAACTTCACTGGCTCTGTTTGAAATTTAGAATTGGCCTTGGCGATAGCGACTGCTTGTTTCGCGGTTTTAGCGATACTGTCTGGTGTCATAATAGAAGTCGAAGCAAACCCCCATGTACCGTTCGCAATGACTCGAATTCCAATTCCCGCCGATTCCGTATTCACGACGTTATTAACAACTTTTTCACGTGTGGTTATAAATTGGTTTAAGTAGCGGCCGATTCGAGCATCTGCGTAGGTGGCGCCAACGCTTTTTGCGGCATTCAGAGCGACGTCAGCTAGTTGCTTTTTCATAGCAACATCCATTGGTTTTTCGAGAAGTTGCGCTGCGGATACCATGTTTCCGGTGATGGGGAGCATTAACCCGCCGACTCCCGCTCCGGTTAACTTAATGAAGTCTCTTCTTTCCATTATTTTCACCTATTCTAGTTTAGGTTGTTGTGATTTTCTGATTGTGAAACCAGGCTTTATTATATTTATCCGGTCAAATACTCCCTGTTTGCTTAACAAAAGGCAAATATGAAAATGTAAGATTCTGTTCATAAACTGAGGCCCAGATTGGGAGCTAATATTATTTCTAATATTTTCAATGGTTTAGGTTGCTCTCAGAGTGTGAAAATTCACAGATATCTCAAAATGCGCTGCTATACTTAATTGAGTCAAATTAAGAATTAATTTAATGAGCCGTATTTTAGTTACTTTAATCCTTTTTCTGCTACTAACGGTTAGTCAGTCTGTCGAGGCTTCGCGCTATGTCAAACTCACTCAATTTAGTACAGAGAATGGTCTAAAAATTAATGATATCGTCAGTATGTTGCAGGATGACGACGGATACCTATGGATTTCAACCAATGAAGGCCTAACACGGTTCGATGGCTATCGGATGAGCACTATCGCTAGTCCAAATAATGATTTGGCTAATTATGGTGCTGAGTTAGTATGGCAGGATTCGCTTGGTACTCTTTGGTTTGGCTCTAACGCGGGCAACAATTACGCTTTGGACAAAGGTAAGAATTCTCTGCGCGAAATCAAACTTACGGTTCCAAGCAAATATAAAGTTGAACATCCAATTCTTACTCGGGCTGTTGAGCAAGAAGACGGAAATATTTGGTTTGCCAGTTATGGCGAATTATTTTATTTCCATAGAGGTAAAAATGATTTCCAATTTGTTTTATCGATTGAGGACTTGTTCGAAGACCCGGATCTAGAGCATTTAATACGCGATCTTCTCCTTGTTGATAATTATCTGATAATAGCAACCTCAAAGGGTGCCTACGCCTTTAATACTTTCACTCGGCAAACTAAGTTAATTAATCATTTGCCCGAATCAGCTCAATCAAAAGATCAAATGAATGTGAAGTCGCTGCACTTAAGTGACGGTCAACAGGTTTTATTTGGCACTGTCAGTGGTTTATATACGATGCAGAAGTCACAGTTAAACCTTGGCTTCGAAAAACAAGCGGGGATCGAATTAGTAGAAGATTTAAATATATGGGAAATCATTGAAAAGCGAGACTTCTATTGGTTAGCGACAGACCAAGGACTTTATCAGTTTAAGTTTGAAGGAGAGTTGCAACCTATATTTAAATTGTCGGATACCCCGTTCAGTACTAGTGACGATGACTTAGTGACAATGCTTGAAGATAGAGAAGGAGTTCTATGGTTTGGCACTAAGGCCGACGGAGTGTTTAAATGGCGCCCTAATTTTGCCATTAAAAAGCATCTATGGAGCAAAGGTCACAAGCAGTTTAAGCTTAATAACGATTCTGTTTACGCAATTCATAAAGATCAGGATGAAAATTTGTGGGTTGGCACGAGTAACGGTTTAACTTTTGTCAACACTGAGAACTGGAACTCGCAAACTTATCTTGTGAACAGCGATGAAAAAGCCGTAGGCACCGCAAGTAGCATTTATGATATCCATGAAAATAATGGCAAGTTATGGCTAGAAACCGGTGCTGGGATCAAAGTTTATGATAAACAGACCATGACTCCGGAAAAAGTTTTATTTCCTGAAACGAAAGAAAAACTTTTTAATAAGCATGGTGTGTCGTTGCATTTCGTTTCAGAGAAACAATTGATGGTGGTGGGATACGAGGGGATATATGATTATGACCTTTCGCGAGGAACGATCGACTTTATTGAAAGTACTGCCAATAAAGGAAATTACAAAAATAATTACTTCAACTTTTTCGATACTTTCCCGGCAAATCCCAACCAGCGTTTTATCGCAGGGGTCGATAAAATATATTTGTTTTCATTGGATACTAAAAAATCGGCAACCTTTCATCAAATTAAGTCTAATAAGGTCAAAGACTTGCTTCCTGCGGGAATCCATCAAGAAGGGGATAATTTGTGGGTAAGTTATCCTGGACATGGCATTTATCAATTGGATTACATCACCGGAAAAGAACTAAATTTCCTCAGTGAGAAAGAGCTTGGTGCCAATTCGGTAATGGATATCTTTTCTGATAAAAGTGGCAATTTATGGGTTACATCAAATGATGGTCTTTTTAGAGTTAATAAGCTAAACCTACAGGTTACTAAATTTGATCGTAACGATGGATTTGCCAGTAGCGAGTTTAATGGTGGAACGGCTAGTTCGCTAGACTCTGGGGAAGCTTTACTAGGGAGCGTTAAAGGTCTTTATCTTTTTGAACCGGAAAAATCCATCGACAAAAAAGTATTTCCTGTAAAACCGTTGATAACGGGGGTTAATTTACTTTCATCTAATATAAGTTCATCTCTCGCTAGTTTTAATGATAGAACCATCGAATTAAACCATGAGGATTTTGGGCTCAAAGTTGAATTTTCCGCAATGCTCCTAGACAAACCGGAACAAGTAAAATATTTCTACTGGATAGAAGGTGATTCTAAAATAGATAAAATACCGGTTGGCAAGAGCGAACTATTTTTCCCCCGATTTAGTCCAGGAAAAAATTCAATTTATATTAGTGCGGTAGACTATCGTAACGGACTTGAGTCTGAACCAGTAAAGCTAAATATTATTAGTTATCCTGCTTGGTGGGCGACCAATTTGGCACGGTGGAGTTATTTCCTAATTATTATTTCCATGATTGGTATTGGTGTCTATCGCCATAGAGAGAAACTGAAAGCGAAAGAAAAAGTTCATAGCAAAATTAAAAATAGTGAAGAACGTCTTAGTCTCGCGTTGCGAGGAAGCCAGAGTGGGCTCTGGGATTGGCACGCAGAAGACAACTCCGTCTACGACCCCCGAATACCGTGCGAACAAACTCAACCACAGGGGGGCAGTGTTCCAATTGCTCAAAGATTCCTTGCAATTCATTATAAAGATCAGAACAGTATCACCTCAAAGTGGCGTGATTTTTTGCGTAGCCCAACCGGGGTATTTAGTACAACCTATCGAATGAAAGACTCTAATCAAACTTGGCAGTGGTATCGTGATATCGCTATGGTTTCAGAGGTTGATTCTCAAAACAATCCCAGTCGAGTAACCGGAACTTATACCAATATTACGGAAATGCAAAAGGCTACTGAGAAAACTCGGTTGTATTCTAGTGCTTTTGAAAATACTTTAGACATTATTATAATTCTCGATAGACACAGGCAAATTACCGCGGGCAATGATGCACTAGAGAAAATTTCTGGTTGGAGTAACAATGAAATTGTAGGTAAGACTTTGGATGAACTACTTGTCAATGACAACCAAAGAAATATTACCAATAGTATTTTCGAAGAGATCGATAATAGCCGGCATTGGCAAGGCGAAGCTAGTCTAAATCATAGAAATCAAAGAAAGATTGCGGTATTAGTCAGCGCTACTATTTTTGTGGAAAATGATACTGAGCAATATTATGTTTTTTCGATCTCCGATATCAGTAAACAGAAAGAAGCCGAGCTAGAGTTAAAAAAACTAGTTAATTATGACCCGTTAACTAGCTTACCTAATCGCACATTACTGCTCGATCGAATCGCGCACGCTATCCCGCATTGTGTTCGCTATCAAAAACAATTGGCGGTGTTTTTTGTCGATCTGGACCGTTTTAAACAAGTTAATGATACCTTGGGACATGATGCTGGTGACCAGTTATTGATAAAATCTGCAGCGATTCTCAGAGAGTGCTGCCGAGAAGATGATACGGTGGCGCGAATCGGAGGAGACGAGTTTGTCGTAATGTTGGAAGATGTTGATAGCGTCAGCGTAATCAATCGACTACTTCAAAAAATCCTCAATCGCATGAACGCTCCAATGCACCTAGGTGATAATCGAATTACAATTTCAACTTCAATAGGGGTTTCCATCTTTCCACAGGACGCCGCTGATGCAACAACTTTGCTAAAACATGCTGACATAGCGATGTATCATGCTAAAAATAAAGGAAGGAACAATTTTCAGTATTTCCAAGATTACATGAACCGCGCCGCTAAGCACCGCTTAACTTTAGAGAACAAAATACGAGCCGGCGTTCTCAATCGTGAATTTACTCTAGCATATCAACCGTTATTTGATATTCAGACAGGAAAGATAAGAGGCGTAGAGGCGCTTGCTCGGTGGCAAACCAGTGATGGGGAAATAATTCCACCTTCTAGTTTTATACCATTGGCGGAAGAGCTCGGTTTAATAATACCTATGACGGAAAATCTGATTCGCCAAGCGCTCGACTCGTTAACTCGCTGGAATGATATGGGGTATGATGTTGTGTTGGCATTTAATATATCTGCAGCGCATATATATCACAAAGACTTTCTAAAATTTATTGGTGCTTTAGTGTCGGAATATCCTCAATCGATCAAACAGTTAGAGCTTGAGTTGACTGAAAGCGTTTTAATGGAGGATATAGAAAAAGCACGGGCCATATTTGAAAAAATTGATGATTATGGAATTGAGCTAGCACTCGATGATTTTGGGACAGGGTATTCATCTCTTAAGTATTTAAGTCGACTCCCATTAAGTAAGTTAAAAATAGATATGAGCTTTGTACAACAAATAGGAACAAGCTTTGAGAATGACGCTGTTATTAATACAGTCATTTCTCTCGCAAAATCATTAAAACTCAAAACTGTCGCTGAAGGTATTGAAACTCAAGACCAATTTGATTTTCTGAGAAGCGCAGATGTAAATATCGCTCAAGGATATTTATTTTCCAAACCAGTTTCAAATGATGAATTGGAAACAATGCTAGACCTAAATATCTACGATTCTGGAAAAGTATATCTAAATGACTAATCGTGTTTAGTTAAGGCTCACTACCATACGCTGACAATATGCTTGCAACTTCTTTTAGCTCACTTGCCGTAGATGTATATTTTTGGATCCTCTCTTAATGAATTCTAATATGATTTTTCCATCTACTAGTCTTTCTGTAATTAGATACTGATGCAACTCAGATTTAAGAAGCTTTACTTCTGTTTGCAGCGTTTTTATCTGTAACCTCATTGAAGCTCGACTAATCGACGTGGTTTTTTTACTAGTATGATTTAACGCGTGGTTTGAGTGTTTTTCATTTAACCAAGAGTATAGTTTTCGTTTTGAGATGCCATACTCCAAAGCAACATCCGCAATTAGCCTCTGTTCGACTTTAACAGCGTTAATAGCATCGGATTTTATGTTATCGAGTGTTTGCATTGTGGATTGCTCCTTTCTCACTAGTTTCATGAATTTGGATAATGAACCTATTGAAAAAAACGTGCCAACTGCTCGGCTTGGATTTTAAGAATTAATTTTACGATTATAAAACAGATAGTTAAGAATGAATCTTGTCTAGTTTCTATAAAATAGGAGGTTTTTAGTCATGCACCAGAGCGGTACTTTGTTGGGATGTGGGTACAATAATTTGCACCAAAAACTACCACTCTCGTAGTAATTTTTGGTAAGTCATCAATTGCTGTTAGCTTTCTCTAGCTATTGCCCGATATCCAATATCATCACGATAATAAACGCTATCCCAATGAATTGTCTTAACTCGTTCATAGGCTAATTGCTGTGCAGAGGTTACTGAATCCGCGAGAGCAACCACGCAAAGTACACGACCACCGGAAGTGACCACTGCTTGGTTATCTAAAGAAGTTCCAGCATGAAAGACCTTTGTGTCAGTAATCGATTGGTCTAGACCAGTAATGACGTGGCCTTTTGCATAACTGTCTGGATAACCACCCGCAGCCATTACAATGCCGACAGCAAATCGTTCGTCCCATTCAGCCGTTGCACTATCGAGTTTGCCATCAATTGCTGCTAAACAAAGCTGGTTAATATCTGACTTTAATCGAGACAAAATTGGTTGAGTTTCTGGGTCACCGAAGCGACAGTTATACTCAAGAACTTTAGGGATCCCTTCTGGCGAAATCATGATTCCAGCATACAAGAAACCAGTATAAGGGTTCCCTTCTCTGGCCATGCCTTCAACGGTCGGGATAATGACCTGTTGCATAATCGCATCATGCATCTCTTGGGTCACTACCGCTGCCGGAGAATAGGCCCCCATACCGCCCGTGTTAGGTCCTTTGTCACCATTGTCGCGGGCTTTATGATCCTGCGAAGTCGCTAAAGGCAAAATGTTTTTGCCATCGACCATAACGATAAAGCTCGCTTCTTCACCAGCTAAAAACTCCTCCACCACTACTCGATGTCCGGCGTCACCAAATTTGTTGCCAGCTAACATATCTTCGATAGCTGAAAATGCCTGAGCTTCATTTTCTGCAATGATCACACCTTTACCGGCAGCTAATCCATCAGCTTTAATAACGATTGGTGTACCCACTTGTTTGACATAGTTTTTCGCTTGGTCAATATCGGTAAAGTTGCCATAAGCGGCAGTTGGAATATTATTTCGTGCCAGAAAGTCTTTAGTAAATGCTTTGGAACCTTCGAGTTGGGCAGCACCTTTAGTTGGACCGAAACACTTAAGTCCTGCTTGAGTGAACTGATCAACAATTCCTAAACACAGCGGTGCTTCAGGACCAACGATAGTTAGTTCAATTTGATTTTCTTTGGCAAAGTTTAATAGAGCCGGAATGTCTTCCGCACTAATAGCAATGTTTTCTAGTTTGTTTTCTTGAGCGGTTCCTGCATTACCAGGTGCAACAAAGACTTTGCTTACGTTTTCAGACTGAGACGCTTTCCACGCGAGTGCATGTTCTCGCCCACCGCCACCAACAATCAATACATTCATTTTTATTTTCTCGCTAAGTTTATTTTTTAATTATTACTAATAATATTGAATTTACTGCTAATGTTTGAAATGGCGCATACCGGTGAACACCATTGCCATACCGTGTTCGTTGGCCGCATCGATAACTTCCTGATCCCTCATAGAGCCACCTGGTTGAATGATTGCACTAATGCCAGCTTCCGCCGCAGCATCTATTCCATCACGAAATGGAAAAAATGCATCAGAAGCCATCACACATCCTTTTACTTCTAGCCCTTCATCTGCAGCTTTAATCCCTGCTACTTTAGCTGAATAAACACGACTCATTTGGCCAGCGCCAACACCAATGGTTTGTAATTTGTTAGCATACACAATGGCATTCGACTTAACGCTTTTAGCGACTTTCCAGCAGAACAATAAATCTTCGATTTGCTCGGCCGTTGGTTGAACTTTCGATACCACTTTAAGATCGCCTTGGGTGATTTCACCTAAGTCCTTATCTTGTACTAATAGCCCACCGTTCACTTTCTTGTAGTCCCAAGCTGGTAGACTTTGTTGCCATTCGCCGCACTCTAACAAACGAACGTTTTTCTTTTCTGCAACGATAACTTTGGCTCGCTCGGATACTTTTGGGGCAATGATCACTTCGACGAACTGACGGTCTACAATTTGCTTTGCAGTTTTCGGAGTTAGCTCTCTATTAAAAGCAATGATACCGCCAAAGGCTGAGGTAGGATCCGTCTGAAACGCTTTGTCGTACGCCGTCAAAATATCTTCCGCAACTGCCACCCCGCATGGATTTGCGTGTTTAACAATGACACAGGCTGGTTGTTCAAATTGTTTAACGCACTCTAGCGCGGCATCGGTATCAGCAACATTATTAAAAGATAATTCTTTACCTTGAATTTGAACCGCAGTGCTTACCGACGCTTCTTGTGGGTTTAGTTCGGTATAAAACGCTGCCGCTTGATGAGGGTTCTCACCATAACGCATGGTCTGCGCTTTTTTGAATTGAACTGAGAAGCTTTCAGGGAATGCTTCGGGTTGTTCCAAATTATTAACTCGTTGCCCGAGGTAGTTAGAAATAGCGGCATCGTATTTTGCGGTGTGCGCGAAAGTTTTCCATGCGAGTTGGTAGCGGAGTTGATAGTCAGTACCTTGCTGTTGCTCGAGTTGTTGCAAAACTTTTGAGTAATCTTCTGGCTCCACGATAACGGTGACATCATTATGGTTCTTTGCGGCTGCGCGAAGCATGGTTGGGCCACCAATGTCGATGTTTTCAATTGCATCGGCAAGTGCGCAATCAGGATTTGCAATGGTAGCTTCAAATGGATACAAGTTGACTACTAGTAAGTCGATTCCTTGAATGCCATGTTGTTCCATAACCGCTTCATCGGTACCTCGACGGGCAAGAATTCCACCATGAATTTTTGGATGTAAAGTTTTAATACGTCCGTCCATCATCTCAGGGAAACCTGTGTAACTAGAAACTTCGGTGACTGGGACTTTATTTTCCATCAACAGTTTAGCGGTACCGCCAGTCGATAATATTTCGATATTTTTTTCAGCTAAAGACTGAGCAAATTCTAAAATGCCAGTCTTGTCGGAAACACTGATTAGGGCGCGTTTAATAGGGCGTAAGCTAGTCATAATTTTCTCGTAAGCGATTCAAGTTTGATAATACAAAAAACAAACGGGCAGATGCCCGTTTGTGGAAAAAGCTTGTTACTGAAACTTTTCTAGTTTCGGAATAATCCACTAACCAGTTTTAGTTTAAGCCATGAGCTTTTAGTTTCTTTCTCAAAGTACCTCGATTTAATCCAAGTACTTGTGATGCTTTGGTTTGGTTACCTTGAGTGTAACTCATGACAGCTTCCATTAGTGGAGCTTCAACTTCAGCCAATACTAATTCGTAAATATCTCGTGGCTGTTCATTATCTAATTGAGTGAAGTAGTTTTTCATTGCTAATTCGACACTTTCTCGCAATGTAAAACTGTGTTCTTGCGAAGCGAATACACTGCTTTCTCGTTGCTCTGTGTGAGTTGAGCTTTCGGTTCCTTCGAGATTGATACTATCTAGATTCATCTGATTTGCCTTAAAATAGATTGAGTAGGTTGTCCTACTTATTGTTTAAAATAATCCGCTAACGCACTTAGTTGTTGATCAGCGGATGATAAATAATTAAAACTCTTTTTAAATTCTTTCGCTCGCAAAGGATCATTTACCTGACCATCTGCTAAATACCAAGATGTGTGTTTTCTAGCAATTCTCACACCTTGGTGTTCCCCGTAAAAAGCATGTAACGTCTTAACATGCTCTGTCAAAATGCTTTCTATTTCTGCTTGAGAAATACTTTCAAGATGTTGACCGTGTTTCAAAAAATGATCAATTTCTCTAAATATCCAAGGTCTACCTTGGGCCGCTCTACCAACCATTAAGCCGTCGACTTTAGTGTAATCTAAAATTTCTTTAGCTCGCTCCGGACTGATAATATCGCCATTAGCAATCACTGGAATGCTGACCGACTGTTTAACTAAAGCGGTCGTATCATGTTCAGCGGTTCCCATATATTTACAAGCTCGAGTTCTTCCATGAATAGCTAAAGACTGAATGCCATTGTCTTCCGCGAGTTTAGCTATTTGCAACGCGTTTTTATTATCGGTATCCCAGCCGGTTCTAATTTTTAGTGTCACTGGCACATCGACTGCAGCCACTACCGCCTTAAGAATCTCTTCGACTAATTTTGGGTCTTTCAGTAGCGCAGACCCGGCTGCTTTCTTACAAACCTTTTTTGCAGGGCAACCCATATTAATGTCAATGACTTGGGCCCCTTTTGCAGCATTGGTAATTGCCGCGCTCGCTAGGATCTCTGCATCTCCACCAGCGATTTGTACTACTCTTAACCCCACTCCTTCCGGTTCAGTCGTTTGCTCGCTTGATTCGCCATCTAGGCTTTGCGCTAAACGCAGTCGCGTCTTTCGCGAGTTTTGTAGCAGCGGATCAGAGGTCACCATTTCACCGACTACCACGCCAGCACCCATGCGTTTACACAAGCGTCGAAAGGGTAAATCTGTGACACCCGCCATAGGCGCGAGAAACAAATTGTTATCTAGCTCGTAAGGGCCAATTCTCATAACTATTAAACCGCCGTCAGAATAGACGACAAAGCTGCGTCGAGAAATACTGATTGGTCAAGAAAGCGGCAAATTCTACACCTTTTCAGAACGGATGAAAACGGCATATGTCAGAAAATTGTGGTTTTTTTAACCAGTTATTTGAACGCTAAATGTTGACTTTTTATTTTTCTATATTAATCAAACATCTAGGCTCTCGGTAGGAGCTAACGATGAGGAAGCTCAAAAGTTTCAAGAAACGCGTTTGGACCTAGTCGAACCGGTGGGTGGAATAATTAGAATGACTAAGAGTTAGTTGAAATAACTAACTCAAATCAGCATAAAACTTAGACTTTTCAAAAAAGTCTTTAATAACAATAAGTTAACTATTGGCTTGCTTTTTGCTTTGCTATTAGTAATCGTGGTGAATTAAAACTGGCTCAGTATTAGGATTTCACATTGCTGTGCAATTTGAGGAGAAAATTATGATTGAATTAATTATTGGAATTATTATTGGTGCTACCTTTCATGAGTTTTGGGGACAGGTTTATCGTTACGCCAAGAAAAAAGTCTCCGAATGGACAAACGATCAAAAAACCACTAACGAGTAACTTTATTGACACTATAAAGGTAAGCAGAGAGTAGTTTTGCTACGAGGCTATTCTTTGCGTTTAACCTCACTTGCTCGGATTGAGCTGACGAGCACAGATTGATTCAACATGCGGAATTTTCGTAGCTAAGCCTGCTTCGAGCTGTAATGAGTTTTTACTCTGCCTCAAATGATTGTATTATTAATCACTTAAAGAGTGATTTACCCTCCGTAAGACTTATAAATAGAACAAAATTGAGGTCAGTTATGAATACAATCTTAAAATGGTTTGGAATTATTCTATTGGTGCTAGTGATCGTTGGCCTAATTATCCCAAATGACGTTAACGTCAGACGCTCGATTGAAATCAACGCGACTCCCGAACAAATTCATTATTATGTCGACAATCTGGAACAGTGGCCAAAGTGGGGACCGTGGGCGACTATGGATCCAACCATGAAAACCACCATTGGAGAGATTAAAAGTGGTGTCGGTGCGTCGCAGTCATGGAAAGGGGAAGGAGGTAATGGAAGTTTAAAGATAACGTCGTCTTCACCTGAGAAAGGAGTGGTTTATGATATGTCATTTGAGGGCGATCCTGGAGTTTACCAAGCAGGACTTTCTTACCAAAAGCAAGGCGATTCGGTGCTAGTGACTTGGTATATGACTGGTGAGATGCAACCTATAATTATAGGAAACTATTTTTCTTTGCTGATGGATTCGTTAGTCGGCGGAAGTTTTGAACAAGGGCTAAGTGCACTTAAACAAACGGTGGAAGAAAGCTAGCTATTGGGCTTGCTCTTGTGTAGAGCACTTTTAAAAAAGGCCTTTATATGGATGAAGACTATCGATATACCCAAGCCAATTTAGATGATGCGGCGGCTATCAGTCGACTCATTAGCTCGGTGGTAGAAGAATTTGTGATTCCGGATTTTTCCCCGCGAGGTGCTAAAAACATGCGAGCTATTATCAGCGAGCAAGCTATTAGAGGCTACATTGAGCAAGGTATCGATTATCATTTGGCGACTTTTTCAAGCCAAATCATTGGAGTTCTTGCGATTAAACAGCGGACCCATATCTACCATTTTTTTGTCGACAAATCACATCAAAAGAAAAAGGTGGCTTATAATCTATGGCGCAGATGGCAAGCGATTGATCCTCAACCAAGAATCACCGTTAGTTCCTCAAAATTTGCCATGGCCTTTTATCATTCTTTGGGGTTCAAACAGCATCAACCTAAGGTTGATATTAATGATATTGTAAGTTATCCAATGTTGCGGGAAAGGGAGATCGAAGGAGTAAAAGAGTAGCTTTATTGACAGTTGCCCAGATATTGAGTTGACACTTTTTGATTAACAGAGTGGACTAATCGTACAATTTGTTTTTTGGTTAATATCTGAGATTTGTAGTGTCACATTCGTTTTCTACAAAGTTCCCAAAAGGGGACATCTTTTTTGTTCTTTTTAAAGAACCAAATTAGATTCAATGCTTCGACTGCGCTCAGCAGCCTATTTAGTTTCTCAGCGTTGTTAAGGTCAAAAGCGTTTCGCACCGCTTCGCTTGCGTGCGAGTAACTTTTGGCCAAAGCACCAAAAGTAACCAAAAGTGCTTTTCGCTGAAAATAACTAGTGATTGAGTTACTGAAAGTTAGTTCAAGCCTGCACGGTCCTTATTGGTTGACAGAGAGGCAGCGGAAGAAAAGAGCTCGCTGACGCTCATTTACTTTTCTTATCTACCCGCTGCCTCATGAGTTTCACCAGTCCGTTATAAGCCGCTACGCAAGTATATCTTCGGCGAAATCATTCACGTCGCTGATTACGTTTAAAGAATGAATGCTCGAAGTAAGTAACTTTGGGATGGGCCTCACAGACGAGAAGGTGGTGGGCGCCCCACAGACAGTCACGATTAAACATTAGGCCAATTTCGGTCGCCCAGTGCGCAACGTAAAAGGCATTTTTGCGTTCTTTTGTTGCCAGACAAAAGAATGTCGCAGTCAGAGCGCAGCGCTGCGAAACCGCCCTTAAAGAAAGCCAAGATACCCTAAGTAGGTTGCTGAGCGCAGTCGAAGCATTGACTTTAAGTTTGGTTCTTTACAAAGAAAGATAAGATACTTCCGCTAAAGATAAACAGTAGCCCTTTGACGGTCCACTATCAAAACTGTCAGATCGAGTTTTGAATAACTCGCTTTATTCATCCAAAAGATATTCAACACCAGCACCTAAACTATTGGTCCAAGCTATTCTGGCCTTTAGGATAGGCGCGTTGTCATAACCTTCATCAGATTGCACCTCAAGTAATGTCCCAGCATCCAGCTTTGCGAGTTCCGGGTCCGAAATAAATATTCCACCGTCAGAAAAATCCTTGGTGACTACCTGACGAGTGCAGTAGCTTTCAGAAGTGATTTTCACTTTCATTTTGATGGGAAGCCGAATATGAGCTCGGCGAGATTCTTGATCCATAATACTAACTGATTGATTACTAATCATTTAATTATAGCCAATCCCCAATGATTTGCTGACTTTTAGGGGATTTTGAGCGGAAGTCGGGAATTATTAATCAGTGGGTGCAATAGTTAACCAGGCTATTTAAGGATGCCCTTCTCTATTGCAACCAGTACCGCGCGAGTTCTATCTCGAACGCCGAGCTTAGAAAGTAGGTTTGAGACATGGTTTTTGATAGTCCCCTCTGACTTGTGTAGTGCTTCGGATATTTCCTTATTAGAGCATCCACTGGCCATCAGCCCAAGTACTTCTAATTCTTTCGGTGAGAGAGTTTCTATGGTTGAGGGAGCCGAAAACTCACTTTTGATACTTTCTAATCCTTGTAACAATCTTTCAGTGATAGCGGGTTGAACCAAGCGCTTGCCAGAGCTAACGGTTTCAATGCCGCTGACCAAGGTGTCTAAAGAGACATCTTTGAGTAAATAACCCATCGCGCCAGCTTGGATTCCCTTGAGGATAAATTCATTATCATCAAAGGTGGTTAAGATGATGACCGGAATAGTTACTTGTTGGTTCTTTAACAATTCTAAGGTTTCAATACCATCAACCTTTGGCATCGAAAGATCGAGTAATATCACTTTTGGAGCGCAGCGGTTAATAGCCTCTATCACTTGACTGCCATCAGAGGCTTCACCAACCACATTGACCTTATCAGAAAGGTTTAACAGGCCTTTAATACCTTCGCGTACTAACATTTGATCATCGACCAACAACACTTTTATAGTCATCAGTTGACGTCCTTGTTATTTTGAGGAAGTTGAGGCTCTACGGCCAACGCTGAATCATAGTCTGGTATTAGAATTGAAGTGGTACTTGGTAATTTAGGTACTTCAATATCTATCTGCAGGGAGTGATTTTTAGTCCCAAATTCTATTATCCCATTAATACCAGCCACCCTCTCTTGCATACCTTTTAGCCCATTGCCTATTTTTATGGGATTCGCCAAATGTCCGTTGTCTTTAATGCTCAACCTGACCGTCTCATTATTGCTTAGAATTTCAACCCACAGGTCAGTCGCATTGGTATGCTTGAGAGTATTGGTTATTGCTTCTTGAATACAGCTTAATAGCTGCTTAGCTGACTCAATATCCTCTAATTTGAAGTCTGCTTTTATCGATTGATGAACTGTTAAATTCGGAAGGTGTGAACTTAATTGGCTAATCATTGATTCGAGATCAATCGAATTGTTTTCTCTTAAGGAAGAAACCGCTTCTCTCACATCACTCATCAATAGTTTAGCGAGACTATGGCATTGTGCTACCTTTTCTTTAGCTTCTCCTTGCGTTAGATGGTTAGCAATTTGTAGATTAATAGTAAGTGCGGTCAGGTGGTGGCCTAGTAAATCATGCAAATCTCTAGCGATTCTGGTCCTTTCATTTTGGCGTGTTGCTTCCGACAAAAGTTGCCTTGTTGAAATGAGTTCGGCATTTAATTGCAAAGCCTCTTCAGTGGCTTTTTCGGCTGCTTTGGCATGATGCATCATCAAAATCGCAAACATATGAAAAGACGCATAAAGCATCGCAGAGAAGAAAACATCTTCTTGCCAACGAAATTTATAAAGCCAAAACCAAGCGATAATGGTTATGAGCGTTATTACAACTGAGCGACTAATGCTGGTAACGTGCGGCAAAATAGAGGCCCAAATAATGGTTAATATGGGCAAAAAGGATAGCGGCAATATCCAAGATAGTGCAAAGGCACTTAATAGCTGAACTAAGAGTACGGTAGAGATTAAACTCTTATTGTTTAGTATTGGCTTGTCCCGAGTGACTAAGTAAAAACATGCCAGATAAATAATAAATAGCAAAGTCACTAAGGGTATATCCGAATGGTAACCTTTTGCCGTTTGAACCAACCAATAAAGACTAAGACCATAGACCATGGCCCAAGTGCCCATGCCGGCAAGATCGGTAAACTTGAGATTCAGTTTTTTCATATTGTTATTATGGCAAGTTTATCCATGTAATTGAATAGGCCAAAAGTCATGGTTTTAATTGATGACTTTTAGCACTGATTGGCACACTCAGGTTTAGCTAAAATAGCCTCATCTACTAACCGTTTTAGTTAAGAGGCGACAAATATGGCGACCATTCATCAAATATTGTTTTATATCCATGTGTTCTGTGGTTCCGTCGGATTACTAATTTTTTGGCTACCAATGTTAGCTAAAAAAGGCAGCCAACTACATGTCGTTTCCGGAAAGATATTTTCTAATGGTATGTTAATTGTTTCAGTCAGTGGTTTAGTGATGAGCGCATTTTTGTTACTAGACCCAATTGCTGTGAGATATCCGGACGGTGGCTTAGCGCCAGAAAAAGCTGCAAGAGTCATCGAGCAAAATCGAAACTTGGGTATATTTTTGTTAATGCTTTCGCTATTGGTTTTTGTCAATGTACGACACTCAATATTAGTCTTAAAGGCGAAGACCGACCGAAGTAAACTCAAAAATTTTAATCACCTAGGTTCGATAATGTCGCTTTTTTTAGCGGGTGTTGGAGTCGGTTTATTGGCTTTAGATAAAGGCAATGTTTTATTTGCCATCTTCTCTTTACTTTCAATGGCTTCTTCGATCGGTTTAGCTCGATATATTTTTAAGGCGGAGCTAAAGCCTAGAGAGTGGATTATCGAGCACTTAACTAACATAATTGGTTCAGGGATTGGTGCATATACAGCTTTCTTTGCATTTGGTGGTCGTCGTGTATTTGCGGAAGTATTTGTCGGACAAATGCAATTGATCCCTTGGGTTTTACCCGGTGTCGTTGGCGCTATTGCCTCATACTATCTCGCTAATAAATATCGAAAACAGTATCGAGTGAATTAGTTCGATGATATTGAAAAACTAAACACAAAAATTTACATAGTCCATTTTACCGCGACCGAGGTAAATGGTAGGCTGGAGAAATAACTAGAAATGAGCCAAGCGGTTTTGCCGTTTGGCTTCTCTACATTTATCGGAGCCCACTATGACCTCTAGAAGAAGTTTTATCAAAAATGCCTCGTTAACCGCTGCTGCTGTTTCAACTCTGCCTATCTCTCAATTGGTACTTTCTGGCGATAAAAAGCTTGATATTTTAGTGCTTGGTGGTACCGGGTTTTTAGGGCCCCATACCGTTAACGCGGCACTGGCTCAAGGTCATACTGTTACTTTATTTAATCGTGGAAAAACCAATCCGAATCTTTTTTCTGATTTAGAAAAAATTAAAGGTGATAGAAATAGTGAGGATATAAATAAATTAGCTGGCCGAAAATGGGATGTCGTTATTGACACTAGTGCTTATTACCCTCGTTCGGTGAACTTAGCGATGGAAGTTCTTAAAGACAATATTAAACAATACCTATTAGTTTCCACCATTTCCGTTTACGCGGATTGGAGTAAAGTCGGGATGGATGAATCTGCGCCAGTCGGTACTATTGATGACCCAACCACAGAAGAAATTACCGGCACCTCCTATGGTCCGCTAAAAGCGCTTTGTGAACAGGCAGCTGAGAAGCATATGCCGGGCAAAGTTACCGTCATACGTCCAGGATTAATCGTTGGACCTCGCGATAAAACCGATCGATTTACCTATTGGCCTGTAAGAATTAATAAAGGTGGACGAGTATTAGCGCCTGGCGATGGCAAAGACTATATTCAAATTATCGACGTCAGAGACTTAGCGGAATGGATGGTGTATTGCCTTAATCATAATATTGTAGGTGTTTATAATGCTCAATCAAATGGTGGGGATATCACTATTAAACAACTACTCGATACTTGCGTGAAAGAACTTAATCCATCAGCAGAATTAGTTTGGGTTGATACCGAGTTCTTGCAGCAGCATGAAGTTGCCGCTTGGCAAGAAATGCCAACTTGGATTCCGCCTGAAGGTGATTATTTAGGGAGTGGCACTATGAGTTCGAAGAAAGCCTATAGTAACGGATTAAAAGAGCGGCCGCTTAACGTGATTGTGAAGGATTGTTACGACTGGTTTGCGAGTCTTCCCAAGGAGCGGCAAGCAAAATTAAGAGCTGGAATCAGTCAAGAAAAAGAAGCGAAGGTTCTTAAAGCTTGGGATAAACATAAAGCAAAGGCTAGTTAGGGAAAGACAAGCGAATTGATTGTAAGAACCTGACATGCATCTTACATTCTAAATTTTAGTCTAATATAAGTATTTTTCTATCGGATGCTTAGTACATGCTCGACAGCCTGTTGTTGCACTAAAGTACGACCTACAATAAGTTTGAATCACGAAGCAATCCTTACTCCGTGGATTCCGTTCCCCCAGCGTTTCACGGGGCAAGCTTTGCCTCCGTGTTGAATAGTCTTTAGCCTTTTATTTTTTTAGAGCACTTTCAATGACGATCCCATTCTCTTTATAGAGCACGCCATTTTTCATCACCAATTTAACATCTGATAGCAGATTAATATATTTTAAGACATCGCCCTTTACCGCAATAATATCGGCATACTTACCGGCGCTGACGGTTCCAGAAACATCAGACTTACCCATCATTACCGCAGGCCAATAAGTGGCTGCTCGAATAGCATCCATGGCGGGAATATCCATTACATCCACCCAGACAGCCAATTCATTCCAAGTGCTTTGACAGTGAAATTTTGCAGGAATACCGCTATCAGTGCCCACTAGAAAAACAACCCCAGAGTTTCTTAGTTGCTTTATCTTTTTCTTAAGGGTATTCATACGAAGTGGTGTAAGTTGCATATACTCAATTTTACCTGGCTCGCGAAGAGAGCTTTTTATATCTGCAATGGTGTCGTCTTTTAATCCTCGATGCCAACAGTTAGTGTCTAGCTTTTCAGGGTTTTCGACCAATGACGTGTAATTCCATAAGCCTTCAACCGTTGGTGTCCAATAAAGTGGTCCACCGGCAACTCTGCCGGTAGCGGTTCTTTCCTTGAGCATTTCAATAATATCGGTCGGATATTCTGGTGCCGTAGTTAATCCCGTGTGTTCAAAATTATCGACACCAATTTCTAATCCTCGCCTAATTTCATTAGGGCGATGAGAATGGGCGACTACTTTTAAGTTATGTTTATGCGCTTCATCCACCACAGCTTGAGCAACTTTTAAGCTCATGTGATCTTGATCAATCAGCTTTATGATGTCGACACCAGCGTCGGCCAACTTGGCAACTTTTTTCTTAACGTCTTTAACGCTGGAAACGCCCCAGCGATAGGCATCAGTTCCAGGGTAAGCCTTGTGTTGAATAAAAGGTCCTGAAACGTAAAGTCGGGGGCCTGGGAGCTCGCCGTCATTGATGCGCTTTTTGATGGAGATAGATTCTTTAAGAGGTGCTCCCAAATCTCGTGCGCTGGTTACTCCTGCTAATAGAAGTTGCACAGCGCTGGCAGGCATAATTTCATTCTCAAAGCGCTCTGGGTAAGCCTTATGCCAGTGATTATAGTCTGCATGTCCATTAATCATTAAGTGAGCATGGTTTTCCCAGAGACCCGGCAAAACGTCCATGCCTTCAGTGGATATCCGCTGGTAGCTTTTTGGTACGGGTAAAGTATCCACTGTTCCGACTTTTTCAATCATGCCGTCCTTAATCAGAATCACACTATTATTTAATGGCCGGTGACCGAAACCATCAATCAGTCGACCGCCAACTAGTGCTTTTAATTCTGCTGCGAACAGTGGGGCAGAGCTCATCGATAGCAGAAGTGCGGTTATAGTTTTGAGTCCTATTTTGTGCAAAGCTTTGTTCATGATTTAATTTCCCCAGTTTAATTTTGTATTTAATTGCTCTTGGTTTGGCAATTGTTTTTTATAATGAATCAAATAATGATTTCATTTTTTGTCGTTCTGTTTGAGTAGGCAGTCGTCCTCGCATTGCTTGCATGTTGTCTTTCATATGCTTTACTTTTGAAGTGGCAGGGATTGCACAAGTGACATCAGGATGAGATACAATATATTTTAGAAAAAATTGTCCCCAACTATGACAATCAAAATCATGACACCACTCGGGAATCTTACTATTTTTTACCGTAGAAAATAATCGAGCTTTTTCAAAGGGCCGATTAATAATGACGGCAATGCCCTTATCTTTTGCCAGTGGTAAAATTCGCTCAGCGGCCTCAGTTATAGCAATATTATAGTTAACTTGAATAAAGTCGAGTTCCTGAGTTTTCATTACTTTTTCAAAATCTTTATACTGACCATTGAAGGAGGTCGTGATCCCAACGTAACGCAGTTTCCCTGCTGCTTTTAACTCGTGTAATGTTGGTAAATGCAGCTTCCAGTCACGCAGATTATGAACTTGCATCAAATCCATTTTCTCAATCCGCATTCTACGTTGAGTTTCTTTGACTGCTAACATGCCTTGCTTTTTGCCGTAAGTCCAAACCTTGCTTGCAGCGAAAACTTTATCTTGTTGTTTGTTTTGTTCTAGGATTTTCCCGATGACTGACTCTGAATTTCCGTACATTGGTGAAGAGTCGATTAGCTGCCCTCCGGCTTTAATAAACTGATGAATAACTTCAGATAACGAGAAAATTTTTGGAGAGTCAGATGCTACGTCGAATGTTCTTGATGACCCCATACCTATCGCAGCAATCTTTTCGCCTGATTTGGGGATAGATTTCAAAATCTTTGGCAAAGGTGTGATTAGATCGGAATTTGCGCTTAATAATGATTGGTTTAATCCCAATAAAGGGCTTGCGACTAAGGTCTTTAGAAGGGTGCGTCTAGATGTCATGAGGTTACTCCGATACCGATGCGAGTCAAAAAGGTATCAACTATTGACATAATAGGCAAATCTTATCCTTAGAGAAAGACCTTAAAATGCGCAATCATATTTTTAGATTGAGCTCACTGCTGTTAGTATCTGCTTAACAGTTTCAGCAAAAAGAGAAAATTGGAATGACCAACAACAATACTCCCGTGGTTCTTGTAACTGGTGCTAATCGCGGAATTGGCCTTGCTCTTTGCAAACAATATAAAGATATGGGCTATCAAGTTATTGCGACCTGTCGTAGCCGTTCTGAGGCGCTAGAAGCGTTAGAAAATGACGGTTCGGGAATTGAAGTAATAGAAGGTGTGGATGTGTCGAAAGTAACAGGCATTCAGGCGCTACAAGAACAGCTCAACGAGCGCCATATCGATATACTAATCAATAACGCTGGAATTTTAAGAAGTCAAACTCTTAACAGCTTGGATTTTGAAGAAATTATCGAACAATTTCAGGTTAATACCTTGGGACCATTGAGAATCGTTGACGCGCTAAGAAACAACCTTTGTTCTGGGGGGAAAATCGCAATGATCACCAGCCGCATGGGATCTATAGAAGATAATACCTCTGGTGGACAGTATGGTTATAGAATGTCGAAATCGGCTCTAAATGCCGCCAGTAAATCTTTGGCCCTTGACCTTCAACCGAGAGGTATTGCATTAGCTATTTTGCATCCTGGATATGTGCAAACTGAAATGGTGAACTTCGGTGGCGAAATTGCAGCAGACGTTGCTGCGGAACGATTAGTACAACGAATTGCTGAGCTAAACTTGGAAAATTCGGGCACCTTTTGGCATAGTAACGGTGATGTACTTCCTTGGTGACAAGTCACTAGTTTATCGTTAATCGGTAGCGAACAGAATGAAACAAATACTATACAAAGAAGTTATCCCAGCGGAAGAACTGAGGGAATACATTCTAAATTACTGGTATTTCGAATATACCGAGCAAACAGATGGTAATGAATCGCCACCCGTGCTTGAGCATTTAGTGCCTCCAGATGCCTGCGCATCAATCGTTTTTATGAAGAATACCGAGCTAAAAATTTCTCGCACATTTATTTCGGTTCCGACCATTAAAGAATCTAAAGTGAGTGTTCCTAGCGGCAGCGTTTTTATCGGTATTCGCATCATGCCAGGAATCTTTAGGTCGCTATTTTTACTAGAGCTGGATCAATATCATCCCAATCAAACCGAAAACATTTTAGACCGGTTGGGACTACATGCTTATGCGGAATTAGATAAGATTGGCGGCAGTCTATTTGAACAATTGAATCAAACAATATGCCAAAACGTAGAAAACAAAAGCATAGAAATTGATTCACAGATTCAGACAATCGTAAGCCAAATACTGGATTGTCGAGGAAACATTAAGGTGCGGGATATCGTTGACAAATACTGCATTAACGAAAGAACCTTACAGCGAAAGTTTTCTAAAAGTATAGGCTTGAGCCCCTCTGAATTTATTCGGATCCGTAAAGTGAGAGCGGCCATCATCGATTTTGTGCTTAACAACAAAGACTATCTGAGTATTGCTCATGATCATGGTTTCTCGGATCAATCTCATTTGATTAAGGAATTAAGAAGTATCACTGGAGAAACCCCTTCGACTCTAAAAGCCTACTTGTCACAAATCAAACACATTGGCGACATATCTTAACTGTCGGGAGAATACAAGAGCCAAGTGTTTTACTCAGTTACAATGAACAAGAATCCATAAAATAAGGATACTTAGATATGAAGAGAGCCGTATTCACACTACTGTTAGGGCTTTTCGTTTTTGAAGCGACTGCTAACTACACTAACCCAGAAGCTAAGCTCAAAATGAGCCAAATTGAATTCCTTGTTGGTAATTGGCAAGGTGAAGGTTGGATCTTGAATAAAGACCGTAAAAAAGAAACCTTTATTCAAACTGAGAAAGTTGAATGGCGGTTAGACAAAACAGCAATTCTTATTGAAGGTCATGGACGTGATCACCAAGAACAAATGACCACGCATCACGCGCTAGCGATTATTAGTTGGCAGGAAGATGAAAAACAATACCGTTTTGTTTCGGTACTCGCCAACGGAAAAAATGGTCACTTCAACGGCGAAGTCAATGACAAGGGACAGTTTGTGTGGACGATCAAGAGTGATAGCGGCGTACGACGTTTTATCATAGGAATCAATCAAAAAGGCCAGTGGCATGAAATCGGAGAGTTTTCTCGCGACGGAGAAAACTGGTATCAGTTTTTCGAAATGAGCTTAGATAAAGTAAAAGAATTAAGTGAGTAGTTAAGAACTGTCACCTGTGAACCGCTCTTATTCAAGAAACCTTTAATTACTCTGTATTTATTCCTAATGAAGGCGAGCTTTGAGCTGGTCTTTATACCTTCTAGACAGATTAAGAACTTTACCGTTGGTAAGCCTAACTTCGCTATCACCGCTATTGAGTGGCGTGATGGAATCTACTGCATCCAAATTGACCCCATGAGAGCGATGAATCCGACAAAACCCTTTTTCATCAATTTGTTCGATTAATTTTCCTAGGGTTGCCCTGGTAGGATAGATTCTTCCCTGTATATGTAGGTTAACGTAATTTCCGGACGACTCCAACCATTCAATATCTTTAACCTTAATGATAAATTCTTTGCCTAGCTTTTTGACTAATAATCTATCGCAGCTTTGTTTAGAGGTAGTTTCTTCACCATCTGAAATCAGATTGGCTTCACCTTGTAGTCGGCTAACAATAAATCGGTAACTATAAATAGCTGCAATAAAGAAGATAAATGACCAAAGGTCTTTTCTATATTCATACAACAATTCAAATGGTATGTTTCCAAGATTATAGGTCTTATCTAGCGACCAATAGACTAATTTTCGAGCCGCCCACATCATACCGATATGACAAGCAGAGTAGCCAACAGAAGCGGCTAAATAAATGAGCAGGGTGTATCTCACTTTCTGCCAATTAATCGGATAACGGCGAGTAAACCTCGCGATAAATGGGATTAAAACCATCATGGCAATGGCACTGGTGTACTCCCAGAGAAACGGCTCCCAAGCTTCAAAGGGTAAACTCGAGCTTTTGCGTTTGGCTTCCATTAGTACCGATGTCGCAAGAATCGTTCCATTGATTGAGAAAAAGCCGATGACAAATGCAACTTCTAGAAATAATTGGTTTTTGTGAAAAAAACTAAGTTTGTTCATGCTTCGAATTGTCGAGTGAACCCCACTCAAATGCAACTCCTTTATCCCATTATTCCACCGCTTATCCCTAGTCGTTGTTTTTTAAGCCTTTTTCGATTTTATTCTTGGCCTAAAATGGCAAGCTGAGAAAATACAAACCGACTGACAGGGCTATACCTCATGACTAACCAAATTGACACGAGACGTTACGATATTGACTGGCTACGAACCCTTGCATTTCTTTTGCTGATTTTTTATCACATTGGCCAGTTCTATGTCGCTGACTGGCAATGGCATGTCAAAAGCGAATACCAAAGTGACTTTCTCAAGAATATCATGCTGTTAGTTAATCAATGGCGTATGCCGCTGATATTTCTTATTTCGGGAATAGCATTAGCCTTGGTAGAACCAAAAATATCCGCATCGAAACTTCTAAAGCTTCGCTTCGTAAGAATTTATATACCATTAATTGTTGGAATGTACCTCGTTGTACCGCCGCAACTTTACTATGAACTAATTCAAGGAAGCGGGTATACCGGTAACTATTGGGAGTTTATGAATTTCTACATTGATATCAATACCGATCGATATCCGGAGAAACACCACGACCCAGTAGGGCTGATAACTTGGAATCATTTGTGGTATTTAGCTTATTTGTTCCATTACACCTTGGCTTATTTGCTACTTAAACCGTTGTTAACCAGGATTAATTGGGCCTATTTGACTCAAAACGTATCATTGTTCATTATCGTCTTTCTTCCAACTAGTCTTCTTGTTATCTATGATATTGCTTTGGAGGACGACTTCCCTAAAACCCATGCGTTGATCGATGATTGGTATAATCATGCCATCTATTTTACTGTGTTTCTATTGGGTTACATTCTGGCTAAGTCTAAAGCCTTATGGGATTCTATCATTAACCATCGTAAGTTATGGCTCACAGGTGCTTGTATCAGTTTCATCTTGATCATATTACGGTTTAATCGAGTAGGTTGGCTTGATGGTGTTCACGGAGAGTATCCTATTTGGGCTCAACTAAGTCTGACTTACCTTTGGGCTATTAATAAGGTGCTTTGGTTATTAACAGTAGTTTCGTTTTCTGGGGCTTATTTAAACCGCAATAGTAAATTACTGAGTTATATGAATGAGGCAATCTTACCTTGGTATATTTTGCATCAGACCATTATCATTTTTGTCGCAATGAACTTAGCCAAATACGCTTTGGGTGGAGTGTTAGAGTCGACGCTGGTGGTAATTATGACTTTCATTGGTTGCGGCATTGGTTATGAAATTATTCGACGTTTTTCTCTGACTCGATTTCTATTTGGAATGAAGCTTCTCCGCAAGACAGTTCAATCTAAATTACCAACTTCTAAAGAGTATAAGACTAAAGAGGGCTTGGCGTAGAATGCTTGATTTTCACTAGTAGAAAAAAGTATAAAGTGAGTGCGAGCTCTTAGTCAAGAAACTATAGAGCGACCCTTCTACTAAAATTCACGAAATAGTGAAACCTGGTAAACGATAATTGATATAAAATAAATCGTATTTTTTAAAACGTAATATTGCAAATAATTATAAAGACAAGCAGTTTTGGATCGGAGATAAAAGCTCTAACATCACTGGTTTTTCTGTGCGTCCGGCGGGTATTGGAAATAGTAATGAATATCCAAACAGTTTTAATGAAAAGGCATTGTTTTGGTCGAAATCCAAAGAGGGAGAAAATTTTGTTTGGAGTTATATTTTTGAAAAAGAAAAAATAATATTAGGAAAACTACGCAGCATTCAACTTATGCATTTTCAGTAAGGTGTGTAAAAAATAAGGTGGATACAATGCATAGATTACGGTATAAATCCTTCTTGTCTTTGTTCAGGACTATGCAAGAGGATAAAAAGTTATCGAGCGACTTATTTCGTAACCAAACTGTTTGAAAGCACCTTGTGGCTTATTGTCAACGGTATTGAAACTAAGGTAAATAATGAAAAAATATTTAATTCCCACTCTAATCTTACTTGCTTCTTGCTCAAACTTTCAATCGGAGAAAGAAAAGAATGTTTTAAAAAGCAATTATCCTGAAAAGCATGGTTTTGACTCTAAAATACTGAGTGAACTAGTGAAGGTGGTAAAAAACGAAAATATAAATGTGAATAGTATTTTAATTCAGAGAAATAACACTACCATTTTTAATACTAGTTTTTATCCCCAAAAAGCTGAATATAAACACGACGTTGCTTCAATAACAAAAAGCATTACTTCTTTACTTGTCGGAATTTCTATCGATAAGGGCTATATCGAAAGTGTTGACCAAAAGATCTCTGATTTTTTTCCTAACAATAAATCTCTTTTTAATACAGAATACAAAAAGAAAATAACTATAGAACATCTTTTAACGATGACATCAGGCATATGTTCTGACTTCTCACAAGGGGAAAACCTACGCGAGAGTATTAAAACAAGTCGTTTCCCGCTAACAGATATGCTTGTATCAAGATTATCAAATAAACCCGGAGAAAAATTTACCTATTGCTCAGCTGGTGTGCAATTACTTTCAATTATCATTCAGAAATCTTCCAAAATGACTATGGAAGAACTTGCAAAAAAATATTTATTTCAACCTCTGAAAATCGAAAATTATAAGTTTGGAACTGATTTAAGTGGGTTTACCAATGCATCTGGAGACATTTTTCTAACATCAAGTGATTTGGCGAAACTAGGGCAACTCATACTAAATAAGGGTATATTTAATAATAATCAAATTGTTAGTAAAAAATGGATTGAGCAATCTACAAGCACAAAAAACACAGGAAGTAATGAAGAATCTTACGGTTACTTATGGTGGTTGCGAAATGATTTAGGAGGTCTAATTGAGGCGCAAGGAAGAGGTGGTCAACGCTTAATTGTTTTGCCTGAGAAAAAATTAGTAATTGTAATGTATGGAACTGGTTTCGATCCAGGTCAAATAGGTGAATATATTGTGAAAGCACTTAAATCTGATAAACCTATTGCGCAAAATGTAAAAAACTATCAACTACTCCAAAAGGAAATTGAACAAGCTCAAAACCCAACTTTAGAAAATAATGATATATTAATATCATCCAAAGCAAATGAAATATGCAATAAGACATACAAGTTCGAACCAAATTCAATAGGCTTTGAATATTTTACGATTTGTGCTAAAAACACTGATTCTGCCTACATTAATTTGGGGTTAAATATCAAAAAATCAAACGAAGTTGGAGATAGGAAAGTGCCTCTTGGTCTTAAAGGTAAATATATAATTTCTAATGCTACTCGATTTAAAACACCTATGGCGGCTAGAGCCAAATGGATTGATAATTACACAATAGTAATTGACTATAACGAATTTTCGAACGCACATAAATATGTAATTACAGTGAAATTTGAAAGAGATGAAGCAGTTTTCATCCTAAAGGATGAAGCAGACTATGGGAATGAAACAAGATTGTTTGCAAAAACAGTAAAATAATGTCAAAACTATTCTAATTGCTTAACTGGATCGGACTCACTTCAGAGTGACTTGGTTTTAACGAATATGTGAAAAGTTAAACACTAGTGTGTTAAAAAATCGTGTTCATTATTAGTTGAAACTAAACCTGCATGTTATAACAAAAAAATATTTCCCTTGAATAAAAACGAATTTCTGTGTGCGGCAATGCATTTAGCTGCGTTTATATTTCAGGTTGCGATATACATTTTGTCATCCCGCTTTATCTCTATCCTGTACTATATTTAGCCATTTATTCTATCGTGTACAACTTAATACATGCATACGTATTCATAACTTTTGGTTTGATCTCAGTCAAATTATTGTGCCTAAATAATTCTAGCAAAACGCACCAGAACGAAAAAATATAACAAGATTGCGTACCGTTCTTACGGACAAAAAAGCTTCGTTAAGTGCCAATAAAATTTGCTTTCGTTACCTTTTCGCTAGCTAGGAAGCCTGCGTTGACGAATAATTCTAATTCACAATGGGGGTGAAAAAATGAAAGGGAGAAACTCTAGGTTCGGCAATGTCTTGTCGAAAAAAATATTGACCGCGATCTTTACTTTTTTATTGGCAGTTGTATCTTCACAGCTTCAAGCGAGAACAGCGTTTGTGCATTTATTTGAATGGCAATGGAATGATATTGCCAGTGAATGCGAAAATTTCTTGGGACCAAAAGGATTTGCGGCGGTGCAGGTTTCTCCTCCACAGAAGTCAGTTGGTGGTAGCCAATGGTGGACTCGGTATCAACCCGTTAGCTATTCGATTGAAGGTCGCCCCGGATCTCGGACAGAGTTCGCCAGTATGGTTTCACGTTGTAAGGCGGTGGGGGTCGATATCTATGTCGACGCAGTAATCAACCACATGGCAGCATGGGATCGTAATTTTCCAGAAGTACCCTACGGTCCAAATGATTTTCATAATTGCACTGACGGTATCGACTACGGCAATCGTTGGTCAATCCAAAACTGTGACTTGGTTGGGTTAAATGACCTTGATACCAGTTCATGGTATGTACAACAAAAAATTGCGGACTATCTTAATGACTTAACTTCGCTTGGTGTTGCGGGCTTTAGAATTGATGCTGCTAAACATATGTCAGCATCAGATATTCAAGGTATCAAAAATCGACTTTCGGGTAATCCTTATATTTTCCAAGAAGTAATTGGAGCCAGTGGTGAACCCGTTCAACCAGCAGAATATGTTGGCATTGGTGATGTGACCGAATTCAATTTCACTGATACCATTGGTCACTTTTTTAAATATCGCGGGCCCATTAGCGAAGTAAGCAACATCGGAACATGGGGCGGTTGGCTAGCCAGCGATAAAGCGATTACCTTTGTGGCTAATCATGACAACCAAAGACAAAATACCAATAACATTATTACTCATAAAGATGGTAACAATGCTAACACTGTTGCTCACGTTTTCATGTTGGGCTGGCCCTATGGTTATCCGAAAGTAATGTCTAGCTACGATTGGACTGACCATGACCAAGGTCCTCCATCTCATGGAGCGAGTTCGTGTAGTGGTGGGTGGCTATGTGAACATCGCCAGCGAGCAATTGCCAATATGGTTGGCTTTAGAAATGCCACTTCTAGCAATCAGTCAGTGACCAACTATTGGGATAATGGCGGCAATCAATTAGCTTGGGGAAGAGCTGGAAACGGATTTGTTGTTATTAATATGGAAGGGCAAGATCTTAATCGAAGCTTTCAAACGGGAATGCCAGAAGGCACTTATTGTGATGTGGTTCAAGGTGATTTCGATGGAACTAATTGTAGCGGTCCAACGATTAATGTCGACCAAAATGGTAATGCGCAGTTTAATGTATTCTTTAGAAACGCATCGGCGATTCATATCGATGCCAAGTTAGGCGGAGGTTGCAGCAATTGTGGCAATGATGTGAAAGTAACCTTTACATGTAATCAAGGTTACACCTACTTCGGACAAAGTGTTTATGTTGTTGGAAACCTTTCCGAGCTAGGTGGTTGGGACCCGGCTAACGCAGTGATAATGAACCCCAGTAGTTATCCAACTTGGAGTAATCAAATCACCTTGCCTTCGAATACCGATGTAGAGTGGAAGTGTTTAAAGCGTGATGAAACCGATCCTAATAGTGGTGTTCAGTGGCAAGCAGGTAGTAATAATACTTTTAATAGCGGATCTAGTGATTCTAGTGCGAGTGGCAGCTTTTAAATAAAGTATATTATCAGCGGTTGTACCGACTTAGACCCAATAAAATTTCACCTAAGTCGGTATTAACTCTAGCGCCTTTTTGATATAGCCTTCTAAAATTCTTTTCTTGGATTACTCTTAAACGATCTTTCTCAAACTGACTCCTCAGAGGTAAGACGTGGTAAAAATCAGACTTTGTTTGCTGGCCTTTGCGAAATAATTCTGGCTTAATTGGTTGATTACTCCGCAGAGACAGAGGAATAATCATGACCGAACAAGTGAAGTTTAAAATGACCGCGCTTCGAACTTGGGTTGAATCTAACAGCAGCGAGCTTTATTGGTTTCTTATTCTGTTAGCGATTTATCCAGCATTACGAGCTGACTTGTTATTTCCTCATACATGGCATGCTAAGCTAAGTTCAGACTTTACCCTAACCTCCATCGATAATCCATTTGGCTATTGGATGCTTGTATTTTCGTTATTGGTCGGCTTAGCTGCGATTGGTCAAAAACGTTGGTTGGGCGGAAGTTTGGCAACTCTGTCTTTTATCGTCATCTCCGTCATGGGATCGGAGTTTTCGCAAACATGGCCGTTGATTAATACTGTTTATATCGTGATGGCCTTCGTCCTTTTTATCTACTTTGTTGTAGTAGGTAGTGTCAGAATCATTTCTTTTTTCATCTTTGTAGTATTACTAATTGTCACTCAGTCAATTGACAGTTTGATTGCGTGGCCACAAATTATTGTCTTTATAGTCGCTTCAATGATTGGCTCTTTAGTCGCTGAGACTATTCGCCAAAATATACCACTAGCCAAAAAGCTAGGTCGAAACAGCGTGTTAGCTTTGAGTCGCCGAACTTTTTCTTTATGGTGGCCAATGCTAATTTTAATTGCAATTGGATTATGGTTAAGTAAGCGATTGACCGAAAGTGCAGAAGCCGGATTATATGCTCAAGACATTGTTACTCCCTATTGTCGCTTAGGCGCCGTCGAGCCAAATATTCTGAAGTGTCCCGATGGTAAAGCTGAGCTGCGAGAAGAACAACTTATTGTACCCTACGGATTAAAAAATAAGGAGCCTGCTGAATGTATTGTATGGCCGCAATACGGTGTCGAAGTTCAAACAGAGGCTCAACCTAAATCCTTTTTGTGTCCAACCGATCGAAACAAAGGAATGGTTTGGGAACTTTCTAGAGTGGGCTTTTTTGCGAGCCTTGATTTAAGTGTAGAGAAGCGGTTCGCAGACAAGCATCATCAAGCGATTAGAATGATAAATCACGCGCGCTATAAGCTAAATCGAAAAGCCACTAATGCTGGCGATGCAGCAAGTACTATTTTTGAAGTTGTGCCTGAAACGACTGGTATGAAAACATCTAAGTGCGGCGGATTAGAGCTTTCTTGCCACGCGGCAAATATCGTGATCACTGGACTTAACGCAGCCTATGTTAAAGCACGAAAAAACGCCAAACCAAAGTTTGTCAACAAAATGAAAGGCATGTCGGTTAAGACAAAAAAAGAAATAGCTCTTTATACTGAAGAAGCTAAAACTGCGATTAGTGCCACTTTGTTGGAGTTTGAACAACTAACTCGGACATCAATCAAGCGGGTACATACTGCGACCAATATGGTTCGCCAGGTTTTATTATTATGGTTAATTCTTATTGCAATCAAGAGCTTCCTATTCGTTTTTGCTCGGGTGATTTTTGATAAATCAACAGACATTGATGTTGATCTGCTAGAGCAAGATGGTGATGCCTCGGAAGGTACAGTAAAAAGTTTGCAAGAAATCAATATTCCTGGAAGCTATCCATTCAATATTTACTACAAAGCTAACTATCAACCGCTAGGACCCGCTCCGCGTTTCAATATTCCACAATGGCGATCATCACTATTATCGCGACTTCGATTTGGTGCGTGGAATATGAGCCAAGTCAAAATGCCGATTGAAGAAAAAGACGGATTAACGTTTAACGCGATTGAAGCAGAGCACTTAGTCGATTGGGAATTGGAGGAAGGTGAGGAAGTCGTTTTCAGCTATCGTCATTTTGTTGCTATGAATGAGAATATTCAACTGCGAACTGTGATTAGTTTAAGAGTAGAAACTTTACTGTTAGGCAGGATCGTTTTTCATACTGCCAAATGTATCGGTGGGCCGGGTAGACTCATTCTTAGAACTCGCGGTAAGCCGGCGACCGCTGAGCAGGTCAGGCAAAGTATTCCTGCGGCAAGGTTGGTCGCATGGAATCGATATGCAAAATTCTCAGTAGATAGCCATTTAACTAAGACTGATATGTTTTTGAATGGTTTTAACCTCAAACGTAGTATTAATGAAACGGAGCAAGAGCCACAAGGGATTCTGATTGTTGAAGCTGATGCTAGAGATGGTGGAATTCTGGTAGGGACTCTACGTTTTGCCAAAAATTTCTTATTGCCGGTATAGAAGAGTCTATCAAATCTTGTTAGGTAAATCCTTGAAATCATATACCATTACCTATCGACGATGCTATCGCCTATTTCTTCGATCTATACCGTTAGACTGAAGTTCGACCTACAAGGCATTATTGATTTGGAGTGCAATTAGCAATAGTGTGAACAGAAATAGGCTTAAGTACAGCTTTCCTATTTTTCTTAACTCAATGCAAGTGGCTGATAGGTTGTCATCGTTCAAACTATGCCAGTGGTTTTTATACAGAAACTTAAGTACTAAGAATTCGGCATTAAAATTTCTCTTAAATTTAAAATTCGGACTTCCGAGACGAACATACGTCATCCTATGCTCTTTTTTTAGCGAACTAAAAAGTCGATGACAAAGATAGAACCATCTAATCAAAAGAACTAGTAGCAACCCAAAGAATAGTAAAACCATTGAATCCAAGAAAAACTCCGTTTCGCGTAGGTCGGCCTTCAGACCGTCAAGCAGAGCTTTAAAAAAGCAGTCGTGTGATTCTATCTGACTCCCAATAAAATAAATACAAAATTATCTCAATAAAGTAATGAGTTTACTGAGATAAGGCTACTAGCAACAGCACAATCCCATAGCATGGACGCTATAAAGGTCCCTGCGTATTTAGTTATTCAACTATCTTTTAACAACATAAAAAGGAATATTTATGATGAACTGTAATCAAACAAAAACTAGACTTAACGCACTCTCCGTACTAATCAAGCAAAACTGTGGAAGAGCAGCCTTAATTGCTGGTCTATCGATGTTTGGCTTGTCTGCGAACGCGGCGGACAGAGATGAGCATGATGAAACAATTGGTCAGAAAGTCTCTCAAAAAGTGGCAGATACTTCAGATGCGACCTTGCTTGCGTCAGAAATAGGAAAGAGCCTAGAAGAAGTTGAAGCTTCACTGGTTTTTCAACAAAAATTTGAGAAGCTCTTTAAGGAACTAATGAAGAAGCATCCTGAGAAAATTGCTAGAGTGTGGTTGGAACCTGACGCTGGTCAAAAGGCAAACATTCAATTTGTTGGAACCGCTCCTAATATAAGATCTCGGCTAAATATTGATATCACGGATGGAGCTAAATACAGCTTTCAAGAACAAGAGGGGCGAGCTAAGTACCTATCTAAATTATTGACAGACAATGCCTATAATAATTTTCTGACTTATTTCGACCACAATACTGGTCAAATTAAACTAGAAATGAAAACCGCCAATCGCGCTAAAGCTCTAACGCGTCAGTCGTTACAGTCATTGCTGTCAAACAAGAATCGTTCTCTGGAAAGTGATGAAAGTAAAGCATTTGATAATCTCTCTATTGATGATATTGATTTTGAGGTGATTGAAGGTTCTGGAGAAATCTATCAACTGGAATTCGCTCGCGGTGGTGAATGGTTACGTGATGATGGTTTCAGGGAGTGTACTAGTGGTTGGGCCGTGTCAGGTCCCAATGGAAATGGTATAGTCACAGCGGCGCATTGCACGGGGCTTAACGAGCTTGAACATTCTTACTCTACAGCTAATGTTGATATGACTTGGCGCTCACAGGAGCGCGGTAATGGTGATGCTGAATATCATACAACCACACATACTGAAGTCGCTGAGTATTTTGCTACTAATACGGCGATTCGAGATGTCACAGGAATAAAATTAACTTTCTTGATGCTACCCGGTCAATCAGTATGTGAGTACGGTCGTTCTTCTGGTACCAGAACTTGCGCTCATACCGTTATAGCTAACAACGTTACAGCTACATTTACAGATGGTGTTACGGTCAGTAACTTAGTTAGAGTAACTGGAGATAACTCGATTGGTGGAGACAGTGGTGGTCCATGGTCATGGGGAACTATTGCTTGGGGAGTGCATAGTGGGTCGAACGGAACGACTTCATTATTTACTCCGGTTCAACGAGTACAGTCGGAACTCAATGTGACTATTTTGACGCAATAGATTAACTCTACAGGTACGACAAAAAAGCCCGATAATTCGGGCTTTTTTTTAAAACTGTTAGAGAGATTTTCTTCCTGAAAAAATATATTATTTCTATTGGTCTATTTATTCTTGTGATTAAAAACAGTTCTTTTTGTTGTATATATCTCATCTGAAGATACTTCATTGTTAAGTTACTAGCTTTTCTCAACTGGATATAAGCCCAGATTATTATTTGCTTTTTATTTTGTTCAATCAGCAAAAAAATTCGTGAATATTTCCAATCTAGAAATGAGATATTTGTGTCTTATTGCATTTTTATTTGCTTGATTCGAAGTACAATTCTTGCTCGCTTAAAAAATGACCAAAAGAATAAGCCTAATATTTACAGTTAACGAATAACCCTATTAGGCGCATTTTTTCCAAATCTTTTGATGGGAATGGTTTTTTCTAAAGCGAATTTATCCATCGCAGTCAATGAAACAAATATACAACATACAGTTAAATATTTGCTCCTTTTCATTAGGATGGTGTTGTTAATAAGTTTCATATTAATAGTCAGTTGCTTATGAGTATTCTACTTTTTTTGTGAAATATAATAAAAATAAATCCATAACACTCATAGTCACTCTGTGGACTATATTTTTTAAGAGTCCTTACGCCGATTAGCGCTAGTTTTGTTTGGCCATTGTTGTTCGGCATGAAAGAGTGTCTTTCCTTTAGATCTTAAAGAACAACTTGGAGAATAGAATGAAAGGTAGATCCAGTTTTAAATCTCGCAAAAGTTTCGCACTATCGGCAATTAGTCTTAGTTTACTGATTTCCGGAAATGCTTTTGCTGAACCGCCACAACGATTAATTGTCAAATATAAAGAATCACTATCGCAGTTTTCAACTGCCGCAGAACGCGGCATCAGTATGACTCAAAGCATCCAACAAACACATGGCGTTTCTTTGCAGCATGTTCGGCAGATGGCAATGCAAAGTCATCACGTTTTACGCTTAGACCAACACAAATCTAGAGCACAGCTCGATAAATTGATGGCGGCATTGCAGAGAGATCCCAATGTATTAAGCGTCGAAGAAGATATTCTATTGAAGCCAAACTTTGTTCCCAATGATCAGTTCTATAACTTGCAATGGCATTATCACGAAGCAACGGGTGGTATGAACGCGGAAACAGCTTGGGATACTAACGATGGAACTGGCGTTGTCGTTGCGGTACTTGATACGGGTTATGTAACTCATTCAGATTTAGGTTCTAATATTTTACCTGGTTATGACTTTATCGGTGATACCGCTGTTTCTGTCGATGGTGATGGACGCGATAATGACCCAAGTGACCCCGGTGATTGGGCTTCAGCTGGTGATTGTGGACCAGGAGAACCCGCGACTAATTCTAGTTGGCATGGAACTCACGTCGCCGGTACCATCGCAGCATTGACTAATAATAGTCAAGGTGTTGCAGGGGTTGCATATGACGCTAAAGTTGTTCCGGTTCGAGTACTAGGAAAATGTGGCGGTTACACTTCTGATATTGCAGACGGAATCATTTGGGCTTCTGGCGGTTCTGTTCCTGGAGCGCCGGCTAATAGTAATCCGGCACAGGTCATTAACATGAGTCTTGGTGGAGGTGGTTCTTGTGGAAGCACGACCCAAAATGCCATTGATACCGCTCGCGCTAATGGCACTGTCGTTGTTGTAGCGGCGGGAAATAGTAATGCCAATGCATCCGGTTTTACTCCAGCAAGTTGTAACGGTGTTATCAATGTTGCTGCAAATGATCGTCAAGGCAATAGAGCAAGTTATTCAAATTTTGGTACTAGTATCGATGTATCAGCACCAGGTGGAGAAACCAGCCCAACGGCTGCCAACGGAATCGCTTCTACACTTAATGCGGGAACCCAAGGGCCAGCAGCTGAAAACTATGTTTATTTCCAAGGGACCAGTATGGCTGCTCCTCATGTGGCCGGAGTTGCGGCACTATTAATTGAAGCTGACCCAACTCTAACCCCCGATCAAATCGAAACGACTCTAAAGAACACGGCTCGTAGTTTACCTGGTAGTTGTAGTGGTGGTTGTGGTGCAGGAATTATTGATGCTCGCGCCGCGCTTGATTCTCTTGGTACAACGCCACCTCCTAGCGGCGACGTTTTGACATTTGACGATTTCGAATCCGGACTTGGTAACTGGAGTAATAGCAGCGGAAACGATTCACATAACTTTACTCGAGATTCGGGTGGTACTCCTTCCAATAACACTGGACCAAGTTCAGGTTCTAACAGTACTTGGTACATGTTCCTAGAAACTTCAAGCGGTAGTGCAAATAGTTCGGGGAACGATGCCATCTTAAATAGTTCGACTATTTCGGCAACCGATGTTCGGTTTAAGTTTGATTATCATATGTACGGAAGCAATATCGGGACGTTGTCTGTTGATGTGTTAACTGGTAGCACATGGACTAACGATGTTTGGTCTATTTCCGGTCAACAGCATTCGTCTAATGGAGCCGCTTATACCACAGCGACAGTTGACTTGAGCGCATATACGGTTAATCAAATTAGATTACGCGCAACGGCTGCAGGCAGTTGGAGAGGTGATATCGCATTTGATAATCTTGAAGTATCTGGTACGGCTGGAACGCCTCCTCCAGGTGGCAACTTCTTTGAGACGACAACAAACGTTAACATTCCAGACAATAACTCGACAGGTGTTCAAAGCCCACTCAGTGTTTCTCGCACAGGCGCTTCTGGAACCGTGAACGTTAATGTCAATATTGTTCACACTTACATTGGTGATTTAATTGTCGATTTAATTCACCCTGATGGAACGGTTTATAATTTACACAACCGTACTGGAGGTAGTGCAAACGATATTAATCAAAACTATTCAGTCAATGTTGGTAGTAAGGACTCATCAGGAACTTGGAATCTTAGGGTTAGAGATTTAGCTAACGCGGATACAGGTCTAATTGATAGTTGGTCTATTACTTTTTAGTAGTTGAATTGGTAGGAGAAAAAACGGTTTGCTATGCAAGCCGTTTTTTTTGTTTAAGGGGGTTAAACCAATCATTCTTAGTCAATTTTAGTTTTCATTTCTCTATCGGAATTTTTAGTGCTGACTAAAACCAGAATAAGAGCGATTAATGCAGGCAGTCCTTGAGTGAATAGAATGCTAGTTTTTGCCGTCAGCCCTCCAAATATTCCGGCAACCACAACACAGGTTAAAAAGAAAACTTTAAAATCTGAGCGATTTTTTAATAGTCCCCAAAAAAGTCCCGCAGCCAAAAAGCCATTGTAAAGTCCCTGGTTCATTGCAAGGACTGCAGAAGACTCAGCAACTTCGGGAGTCATTGAAAATATCTTTTGTCCGATTGGATGATTCCAAAAAAACATTTCGAGGACCAAAATTCCGACGTGGCTGAACGCCACTATGGAAGTAAAAATGTTTGCTAGTAGTTTCATGAATTAGATCCTGTGTAGAATGATATCTTATTAAAAATTAAGCCGGCTAAAGTTAATAATTTTTCGTTTAAGCTGTTTTGATTTTTTGGGTACCATATTCAGCCACTCACTGCTTTGACTTTAAACTTAGACTCTTGTCTTTGTGTATAAACGGAACATCCATTTGTTGTGTGTAATTACTTTGTAGAAGTCTTTCGGTGCTTAGAAGATACCGACTGCTTTTGTTATCATTTTTCAGCTGATTCTTACGAAGTACTTGATACTCAGATGTCTTCATATAGAGTTTCAATTGTCTTTTATTGTATCTTTATACTGCGACTCATTTAACTCAGCCATTTCGATGACCTGTCCTTTCACCACTTTGAATACCAAGTAACTCTTATATGATGTTCGATGAATACTGGGGAGGTGAAAAGTACTTCCAGTTTCATCGATACCGCCAGTGAGTATTCCAGTGTACCAATTCATATAACGATCTTTCGGTTTCGGAAATATCTTCTCAATGATGGATACCGGTTCTAACAGTTTTCCTTCCCTGAATTGCCGCTCTAGCTCGATATTCGAGATGACTAATTGATTATCTAGTATCTTAAAGCTAGCAATGTATCCTCGATGATTGGCTGTAGATGGTATTTGGTTACCTCTTGCTGCAGTTAGCTTTTCTTTTAGTTTTTTTGAGTTATCAAAGCGCTTTTCCAAGGGAAAGTGGTGAATGGCAAGCGTCTTATCTTGAAATATTAACTTGTCCGGAATTTGATTGGTTGCTTGAGATTGCAAGCTAAAAGATAGAGTTGAGAATAAAGCTAATATTTTTAGCATGGTTGAATAATTCAAAGTCTTAAACTCTCCAAGTCAGGAATTGTTAAATCCTACCATGTTAGAATAGGCTTATCTTTCTATTTGATGCTACTTTACCTAGATTTTACATTGGAGGTTAACAATCCACAAAAAACGCAGTGCGTGGCCAAAGAACATGGAGTGTTCTATTGTCTGTTTAAGCCCTTATCAGTCCTACGAATAAAATAATTATCCAATAAACCAAAAATAAGTGCTCTAGAATTGGCAACGGTAGATATAATTTGAAAATTGTTGAATACAAAAAATATAACCTCCAATTTTTTTATGAAGCTAGAATTACGTAACATTCACCCCGTATATTGCTCTGTATAAGTACCAGAGATTTAGAGAATAATAACAAATGCTATCAATTGAAACTCAAGAAATACTTTCTACCATCTTCCAATGGGCAGCACTATTGCTGATAGTCTCGGTTGGATTTTTTATTCTTTATCTGTTCGTGATTTATTGGATTGATAAAACACAAACTGCCCAGGCAATACGCCGTAACTATCCAGTGGTTGGTCGATTTCGATATTATTTTGAACATCTTGGCGAGTTTTTTAGACAATATTTTTTCTCAATGGATAGGGAAGAAATGCCATTTAATCGTTCTCAAAGAAGTTGGGTTTATCGAGCAGCGAAAAACGTCGACAATACTATCGCCTTTGGTTCTAGTCGAGATACGACTAAGACGGGCAACGTGTTTTTTGTTAATTGTCCTTATCCAACCATGAAAAAAGATGCGGTCAAACCAACGGCGGTCACTATCGGGCCATATGCAGCTAAACCGTATACCACCTCTTCTTTTTTTGGTGTGTCTGCTATGAGTTACGGAGCGATATCTAAGCCCGCTATTCGAGCCCTGTCAGCCGGAGCAAAGAAAGCTGGAACTTGGATGAACACAGGCGAAGGAGGGCTATCGCCCTATCATCTAGAAGGCGGCGCGGATATTATTTTTCAAATTGGTACCGCTAAAAATGGTGTGAGTGATTTGGACGGTCAATTAGATGATCAAAAACTAAAAGAAGTTGCTGCGCACGAAACGGTTAAAATGTTTGAGCTAAAACTTTCTCAAGGAGCAAAACCCGGTAAAGGCGGGATCCTTCCTAGTGAAAAAGTCACTGCTGAAATCGCCAAAATTCGAGGTATAAGAGAAGGTGAGGATGCGATCAGTCCTAATCGCCACCCCGATGTAAACAATAACGGTGAGCTGCTTGATTTAATTGAAAGAATTAGAAAGGTTACCGGAAAGCCGGTGGGCTTTAAGGCAGTCATTGGTGCATACGGCTGGGTGAATACGCTGTGCGAGGAAATCAATAAGCGAGGGTTAGAATTCGCACCCGATTTTATTACCTTAGATAGTGCTGATGGAGGCACCGGTGCTGCTCCTATGACGCTGATGGATGATATGGGTTTAACCATTCGAGAAAGCTTACCGTTACTTATTGATACTTTGGCTCGTCATGGTTTGCGAGATCGTATTAAGGTGTTTACGTCTGGCAAAATGATTAACCCAGCGGATGTTGCGTGGGCACTTTGCATCGGGGCTGATTTTTGTAACTCGGCAAGAGGGTTTATGTTTTCCCTCGGGTGTATTCAATCATTACAATGTAATAAAAATACTTGTCCAACGGGTATCGCGACTCATAACAAAGAGCTGCAACGAGGTTTAGTGGTAGAGAACAAAACCGAGCGTGTTGCACATTACGCGGAGAATATGATGCATGAAGTGGGTGTAATTGCACACTCTTGTGGTGTCAAAGAACCGAGAGAATTGAAACGTTTTCATGCGAGGGTTGTGATGGCTGATGGTTTGTCTAAATCTCTCGATGAAGTCTATCCGACAGTTGAAGCGAATCGATAGTCGCTCTTATCTAAATTACCAAGCACTTTTGGTTCATTAGAGTACTAGTGTTGTCTAATGATGGTGCCTGAGAAACTTGGGCAGCACCAGTATGAATTCAACGCCTTGTCTATTTATTAATGGAACGATCATGAGTTGACATGAGCCTATACTCTCAACACTTTCTTCAAAAAGCTATTTGATTAGGTTTTTCGTTTGTCTCTAACCCTATATTGATTACCAGTAGTTTTCTTTAGCTCAAACAAATCAATCGCTTTGAATAAATCACTTAACTTTTTGAATCCGTAATTTCGAGAATCAAAGGATGTTTGATTTGATATATGCGAGCCAATTGGCCCTAAGGCAGCCCAGCCCTTATCATCTTCGTTGGCTTCTATAGCCTGTCTAAGAAGATTTATCAATTTGGCATCCCCTTTTAAGCTTTTAGTGCCAGATTTTTTAACTTTCTCACTACTTTCAGGTTCGTCTAAATAAAGAAATTTAGAACAGGCATTTACGAATGGCATGGGGGCTTTTCTTTCACCGAAACCAATAACAACCTTGCCTTCTTGCACAGCCCTTGTTGCTAGGGGAGTGAAATCACAGTCTGATGAGACTAAACAAATTACGTCTACATTTTTGGTATAAAGAATATCCATAACATCAATGACAAGTGCAATATCAGATGCGTTTTTACCTTTTGTTAAATCGAATTGTTGGATGGGCTGGATTGCTGACTCTAAGAGAGTGTCCTCCCAAGGTTTGATAGTCGGGTTCTTCCAGTTACCGTACGCTCGCCGAATATTAACTACACCGTACTTTGCTAATTCAGATAGAACAGTATCAATTTTATTTGCAGGTGCGTTATCAGCATCAATAAAAAGAGCAATTTTCTGTATTTCGTCCATCAACTAAATCCTCCTAAAATTAAGTGGTCACTATTTTACTCGATAATAGTTAGAATTTCTCTACTCGGCCAAAAGCGGATTATTTTTGGCAGTCCATAAATTCAGGATAAAACCACTTTTCTGCGTTGTACTTTAGTCCTACTTAATTGGTTTGTTAACACTACTTTAACTGTTCCCATTTCTTTCCCCACTCTGTCACTGTTTTTCTAGAGTTACTTTTTTCTAGAGGAAAAAATTTGCGCTTATATTTAACTCCGTTAAACTCGACAATTTCATTACTTTTTGCATTAGGGAACTCGTTATCCAAAGTCTTTTCGAGTACCTCTTTTTCGGTCAACGCGATTGTTCCGTTTGATTTCAAATAATCAGTAATCAATCGAACTTCTGCTCTTGCTGATTTAATTTGAGAACGGTGTTTATTAGGGTTGTTACTAGAGTCATTGGCAAATCTATTATTCCAATAATCCAGTTCTTCTTGAGCTTTCGATAAATCTTCTATTGAATACATAGGCTATCCTTGATTGTATTGCTAACAGAGGGTTATTGCGCACCATGCGCTTAATGTGGCTACTGTACCAAAATTACCACGATGCTGAAACAGGGTGATCATATTTGGTCAAAATCGGAGAGTTTCTCGACTAACCAATTTAATCGACACTGACCCTCTGGGTCGAATTAATTGACTCTGAATACCATTTCATATATATAGTGGTATCATAATTATTAGAGAAAGCAAAGAAAGGATTCGGTTTGTTACTACCATCAAGAGATTCATGCGAATCAATTTTTGTGATAGAAATCCTTCACTTTACTAGAATATGAACTTAGCGTCAGACTAAAAGTCAGTAGCTAAAGAAGGTGGTTTTTGGATGGATACGCTTTGATAATAAACGATACAGAAGATCTTCAGAATATACTCTCTGCTCATTACCCTGGTTTTCAAATAACCGGTGTTGCGGCTCCTTCAGGTCAACGTGTAGTTTACTTTGGTACTTTTTCCGATTTCGTTCGTCAGGAAGTCGATGGTATAAGGTCATATAACTGGGGTGCTTGGGGAGAGGTTGCTATAAAAGTTTCTAACGCTTCCAGTCCTGCAAGTATTGCACGCATCCAATGTGAAATTGATGCCCTAAATAGTATTAAATCCAAGTATTACCCAACTTTATATCACCATGAAATACTAACATTTCACCCAACAACAGAGACACCGTTAACGACCAAGTTATTTGTTACAGTCGAGGAAAAAGTGGAGTCAACACCATTGAGCGGATGCATGGAACAATTCGCTGATGAACAAGCAATACTTAGATTACTGACCGAACTGACACAAGCATTAAAAATACTTTGGGATCACGAGAAAAGGTATGTCCACAGAGATATTAAACCGGAAAATATTCTTATTAAAAATAATGGCGACATCGTAGTAATCGATTTGGGAATCATTAGAGAGGCTGGCTCTAAAGGAATTACAGCTACTGCTTTGGAATATGGTCCATGTACACCTACATATGCGAGCCCTGAACAACTTTGCAATGATAAACGTAATATTAATTATAAAAGTGACCTCTTCAGTTTAGGTGTGCTTGCATATACTTTATTGGCTGGTCAAAACCCATTTTTCGAAGAAGGGAATAGTTTAGAAGACATAATTATAAATGTGACTTCGTTAGAGCCGCCGCCTTTATGCGAGTTGGGTTTTTGTACTGAAGGCTTGAGCGCGATTATTCAAAAACTCATGAGTAAGCAACCTTTTAAAAGGTATAGAAAAATTGAGTCTTTATTTTCTGATTTAGACGGACTATCAAGGACATAAAATGTTATCTCTTTATCATCAAGTAGGACATAACTCGAATTGGAATATTGACTCTTTTGAGCAAGATAATTGTGGTGACGGCTTGATACTAAGCCCCGTACACCAGCCGTGTCTTAGAGTGGAGTCGTTATCTAGTCAGACTAAAGGAAGAGCATTTTTCGATCCTCAATTTTATTTACCTAACTCAACAAAACAAAAACTTCAGACTTATGAATTCTTCCCTGAGGTCGTTAGCGGAGGTTTCAGAACTACAGATTTCATGGCCCATGCTTTTGAATCCGCTAGGCTCTGTATAGATTTTCAAATATCTAATGGCTTCGATCGAATTATTATACCTGCTAGATATTTTGAAGATATGGAACCAACATATATCGAAAAACAAGAGGCATATACCTTAACACCATTTCTAGAAATACTAGGTTCTATGGAAATTGATGTTCCAGTTTATTTTACTCTTCCTTTAACTTCTAACATGATTAAGAGTGAAGAATATCGAACAGACCTCTTAAATTGGTTAACAGGATATCCAGAAATTGATGGCCTTTATGTATTTTCTTATGAGAAAAGAGCTACCAAACAAGTGCAGGATGATGAATACCTATATCAATACCTTGCTTTCTTACATGAGCTAAAAGAAGCAGAATTTGAGTTGATTGTCGGTTATAGCAATACAGAATCCATATTATATTCCTTATTGGGCGATGTATCTTTAACAATGGGTTCATTTGAGAATACCCGTATGTTTTCAATTGACAAATTTCTAGTTTCTGATGATGAAAGGAGAGGACCGAGAGCTAGAATTTATTTACCCGGACTCTTAAACTGGATACAATTTGGTCAAGCTAAAACTATAATGCAAGATATGCCTGATTTATGGCGACGTATTTACTCCCCTACAAATTACGCAGACGAGACTCTTGCTGCACCAGTTGATCCCACTTTCAATCAACCAAAATTGTATAAGCACTACTTTCAAAATTTTAGTAGTCAGATTGAGTCATTAAAACCGTTAACTATTGAACAACGGTACAACGAAATTCGTGACTCGATTCGGACCGCAATGGGTAACTATGAAGCGATTCAATCCAATGCATTTGATTTTGAGCGGCATGGCTCAATGGAACATCTACAGCCTTGGTTAGATGCTATAAATAGGTATTACCGAAATTTTATCCGTTAACTGTTGCCTGTCTAGCAATAACAGCATTGGCGTACCATTGAGAAACCGGAAGCTTTGGTATTTCTTCGTCTGGAACCCAAAGCTTTTGAAGCTGTCCTTCTGTGGAAATCGACGCTAAGCCTACGCCTAGAGCTTGAAACATCGACAAATTCTTACGTGCAGGGTTAATATGCTTTTCATCCATTACAACCCACGAGCGATTCGCATAGTCCTTATACCGGAACGCTTGTTTTAAAGCTCTTTTCCAATCTTTTAGTTTTGCTTCAACTGCATAGACTTTATTGGCGACTAGTTTAGGTTGTTTGTTTTTTATCCAATCACTGGGGCTAGTATGTTCACAATAACCGGCAGATTCGTAAGATTTGAGTACATTGAGGACCGTTTGTTTACTAGCTCCTGTAAGTTCAGCAAATTCAGACGCACTAAACTTTTTCCTATATGGAAGTTGAGTTAAAGCGTAAACCCATCTAGGGTGTATTTCGCCTAGTTTAGAGTTGCTTTTCCAGTCTTTTCTTAATTTATAAAACGCTATATCAGCTATTCCATTTGAACTCTCAAACTCAAGAACACTTTCAAACCCTTTGTTTAATATAGGTGCTACTGCCTCAAATAACTCTACAAGCTGATTTTCCGTAGCAAAACGGTTCTGTATATTCCTGCTGCTTATTCTTATAGATGTTGTCCGCATGAATGAACCTTAATTCTTTAAGGAGCTACCACCAATTGCGGTAGCCTAATGCTATATGGGCAGTATATTCCAACTAAAATGCTAGACAGCATAAGCATGATTATTCTGTCCAGCTTTGGCTACTTCAGGATATCATATTTTTTTATCCAATGTCTGTTTTAAGATAAAAGCAGATGTTAAAATAGACTAATATCCGCGTTCCAAATTCACCACAGACAACATTTTTTCCCCATTAATATACCGTCGTAAATTCTCTTCAACCAATACCATCACTCGAGGTCGCAATTTTTCTGATCGATACGCTACATGCGGCGTAATAATCACTCGAGGGGTTGTCCACAAAGCATGATCTTTAGGAAGAGGTTCTGGATCAGTAACATCTAAACCCGCACCTGCCAATTGTCCGGCTTTAAGTGCTGCAAGTAGATCCTCAGTAACAACACTTTTGCCGCGGCCGATACTAATAAAGTAAGCGTTGGGTTTCATCGCATCGAAAAATGCTTTGTCGTACATTCCCATGGTTTTTTCGGTCAGTGGTGCGGTATTAACAATAACATCGGCTTGTTTAGCTAGATCCAATAATTCATTAGATAGGCCGACATAGCTAACATAATCGGGACCGCTTCGGCTACTGTTACGAGTGGCAATCACTTTCATACCTAAACCGTGAGCACGACGTGCAGTTTCAGTTCCAATTCCTCCTAGGCCAACCACTAACATAGTGCGACCTTCAATTTCCCATATTTCATTCGGATCGGGAGCGATGCTTCTATCCCATTCTGACTTCGCTTGGCTTTTGCCGTACAGGTCGAGTTGTCTAACCAGAGCAAACATCATTGCAATGGAATGCTCTGCTATTTCTGGAGAAGATAGCCGTTGAGTATTGGTGACCAGAGCCTTACTCGCTTTGAGTGATTGAGAATTTGCACAGCCCTCAATGCCGACGCCCATGGATTGAATCCAGCGCACATTAGTTTTTTCTTGTAGTAATGCTGGAATACAATAACCAAGAAATACATCGGCAGTTTTTAAATGGGTTTTAGCTTGATTTATATCATTGGTAGCGACAATGTTGAGGTTTGGGAATCGTTTTCGTAACGGTTCAATCTGTGAGTCGCTTCCCCAAAAGACCACATTCTTTGGAGCTTTCCATTTGGGGTGTTGGTTGGAGGGGATTTTGCCTTCTCGCAATTGAAAGCGTTCAATCAATTCCTGAGCTTTGGGGTTGTCTTTCGAGCTCACCGTTAACGAAGCGCAAACTAAAAAAATTGCCAGTCCTAGTCGAATCACTCTATCCATCCTTTAAGTTGTTATTGGTTGGTCAATCCAACCAGTATACCGCGTTAGTCTTAAATTGGAATGTTGTCCTCCGATCAAGCCTGTCAACACTCGCTAACGAGTACGGGAAATCACAAATTTTTAAGAATCAGATAATTCGAAACTAACAAATTATTGAGACTCTCAACTTTTTGAGACTTGGTTTATGGTGTAAGTGTTAGAAATATAACGGTTTTATATCTTGGCACGCTAGCTGCAATGTGGTGAATGCTATCGCTAGCCGGTCATTGCATCAGTAATGACTGAAATCCAAAAACAAAGGAAAGCAAAAATGTTTTCAATTAATTCAATTTACAAAACTTTAATCGCAGTGTCATTTATCTTATTCAGTCAGTTCTCGTCTGCAGCGAATATTGATATGAATGCGAACGCAAATGATGTTGCACTTCACGGTTATGACACTGTCGCATACTTCACTATGAGCAAGCCTGTTAAAGGAAGCTCGATGTATAGCGCGACCTATAAGAATGCAATCTATCACTTTTCTTCAGAAGAGCATCGCGACCTTTTTAAAGGCAACCCTACCAAATATGCGCCACAGTTTGGCGGGTATTGTGCCATGGGTGCGGCTTTAGAAAAGAAGCTGGATGTAGACCCAAATGCTTGGGAAATTGTTAAAGGCAAACTTTACCTTAATCTAAATTTGGCAGTTAAAAAGAAGTGGTCAGAAGATATTCCAGGAAACATCAAAACAGCAAATCAAAACTGGCCAACCATCAAAACTGTTCCAGCTGAAGAGCTGTAATTAAATCGCTCAGTATAAATACACTATTTAAATTTTTTTAAAGAGGATTTTTACGTGAATAAAAAATTAATCGCATCAGCTGCGCTAGTTGCAGCACTCAATATGGCAGCATCTCTACCTGTTGCCGCCGCCGGTAAAGAAAAATGCTATGGCATTGCAGAAGCTGGTCAAAACGATTGTGGCAATTTAGCGGGTACTCATTCGTGCGCTGGACAATCGACTGTCGACAAAGATATTGGCGAGTGGAAGCTGGTAGCAAAGGGCACCTGTAAATCTTTGGGCGGCTACAACAAGAAAGAAGCACTCAAACTATACAAAGCTAAGAAAAACTCTTAGCAGCAACGAATGATAGGCGGGCCCATCATGAAACAATCAGTGATAGAAACTTTAAACAACGACCTAAAGGTAGGCGTTGGTTTGCGGCACCAACATTATGAGGATGTTCTCCGGCCGCAAATTAATGATGCTAATAAAGTCGACTTTGTTGAGGTACATGCTGAGAATTTCTATGCCGAAGGTGGGCCTGCTCTATCTATCCTTCAACAAGCCTCAAAACTCTATGAGGTTAGCATACATGCAACCAGTTTGGGGTTGGGGTCACACAGTAGAATTCCAATGAGCGCTATCACTTCGCTCAAAAAACTGGTCGATACAATTAATCCAATTCTTGTATCCGATCACGCTTGTTTTACATGGGCGAAAGTAAATTCGATTCAAGTTCACAGCGGTGACTTACTGCCCATTTTATTTAACCAAAAAACACTAAATCGTTTTATCGAAAATGTCGATCAAGTTCAGCAGATACTAGGTCGTCAGCTGGTGATAGAAAATTTATCGAGTTATGTTCAATTGAAAGGACACCAAATGCAAGAGTTCGAGTTTTTGCAAAAGGTTTGTCAAAGAACAGGCTGTGGCTTACTAGTCGATATTAACAATTTGTTTGTTAATCAAGTCAATTTTGCAGACTTAGCACGCAGAGATGAATCCTGTGCGAAATCTTCGGTGGCAAACGTTTTAGATGGCATTAGTGCAGAGTTCGTAAAAGAAATACATTTGGCGGGCTATTCTAAAGCTCTGCCAGGAGAAATGGTCATTGACGATCATAGCCGCGCCGTTTCAGTTGACGCGTGGCAAGTTTATCAATATGCCATTCAACATTTTGGCAATATTCCGACCACTATCGAATGGGATAATCAACTGCCGTCATGGAATAGATTAACCGCTGAAGCGTTAACTGCTAGAGCTATCGCTTCCGATCTAAACTGGGAGGCGGCATGAGTCAGTTTAACCAAGCTGATGCATCATCTTCTGATCTGCAGGAAGAGCTGATGGCTTCGATTCTTAATTTCGCTAGCAATCGAAAGGTAAGAAGTCTTAGTCAATTTGAGACTAAAGGGATCGAAATCTATCAGCGTAACTTAATGGCCAGTGCTAGCCGAGCACTGGCTATTAGTTATCCCACCATTGAGAAATTAGTTGGTAGTGAGTTATTACAGTCTCTCAGTAATCAATTTCTTCTAGAGTTTCCTAAAACCAATCATGATTGGGCGCACTGGGGTAGAGAGTTCAGTGCGTGGTTATCGACTCACCCTATTGCTGATGACTTGCCATATTTGGTCGATTGCGCGCTATTGGATTGGGTGATTCATAGAAATTTTAGTGTCGATTTATTGTCAGCCGAGCATCAAAGCTTGCAGCTTTTGCAAAGCGAGCCTTTAGATAATTTAAGGCTAGTTTTAAATCCGACTTTAACAGTGATTCATTCTAAGTACCCCATTGTTGATATTTATTTAGCGCATCAACAAAGCTCCAATCATCCGGACCAGATTGAACCTGACCTCACTATCGCTGCAGAAAAAATCTCAAATGGTGAAGGCGATACTGCGCTTATCGTTAAGCATGATTGGCATTCAATGGTTTTCTCTTTTAAGCCAGAATGGCGACATTGGCTGAATTTAGATGAGAGGTCAGGCAACCAATCTGAGTATTCAATTAGTGAATTAATAGAAAGCTCGCCTAAGTCGGCTATCAGTTTTCAACAGTGGCTACCACTGAGTATTGAGAAAAATATATTTTTAAAAATTCAAAAAATCAATTAGTACGCCGTCGCGTATGTCTAACAAAGGTACACATTATGAACTCTATATTTTCAAAACTTGAATGGCTTAATCAGCTATCGACAAGACTAACCTCAGGATTTGACTCTCTGGGATTACTGGCACTCCGACTTTATGTCAGTAGTATTTTTATCAAGGCAGGATGGCTCAAATTAAAAGATTGGGAAACCACTTTGTTCCTATTTGAAGAAGAATATCAAGTACCGATACTGTCGCCAGAAATTGCTGCATGGGCTGGCACATTTGGGGAAATCGTTTTTCCGTTGTTATTAATTTTAGGCTTACTAACTCGTTATGCCGCTTTAGGTTTGTTTGTGGTTAATGTGGTTGCGGTATATAGCTTGGCTGAAATCGCACCAGCAGCTCTGGCTTCGCATATTACCTGGGGGCTCGCAATGGCGGTTCTAGTGGTTTGGGGAGCTGGGTATTTATCACTGGATAAGTTGTTGACGCGATTTAGTAACAAGCCGGTAATAATATAGTCTACTTTCCCATTGACGGCTAAAACAAGGAACATGCAATGAATACAAGACAAGTCGATGTGGCGATTATAGGAACAGGAACCGCTGGCATGGTGGCTTATAGAGCCGCGAAAAAGTATAGCCAAGATGTTGTAGTGATTGAAGCGGCACATTACGGCACCACTTGTGCTCGAGTCGGTTGCATGCCAAGTAAACTCCTGATTGCAGCAGCAGAAGCCGCGCACTCAGTTGAGTCGACTGAACAATTCGGAGTTAACGTTGGCGCCATAAGCATCGATCGTAAGGCTGTCATGAAAAGGGTTCAGGCGGAACGTGATCGATTTGTTGGTTTTGTTATCGACTCAGTTGAAGACTTTGCTGAGGCTGATAAAGTATTTGGTTTTGCTCAATTCTTAGATGACAACCGTTTAGTGGTTAAGAGCGCACCTTCAAATAACGCTGGCGATTTAGTCATACAAGCTAAACGAATTGTCATAGCCACTGGCTCAACCCCCTTTGTGCCAGAAATTTTAAAATCGGCGGGTAATCGTTTAATAACCAATGATGATGTGTTTGAGTTGGAGCAAGTGCCCGAGTCGGTAGCAGTTTTCGGCCCCGGCGTGATTGGTTTGGAACTAGGTCAAGCGCTTAGCCGGCTGGGAGCCAGAGTAAAAGTATTCGGTCGCAGTGGTTCCATTGCAACGATTCAAGATGAACAAATTAGAGACTATGCCGAGCAAACCTTTAATCAAGAATTTTACTTAGATTCTAACGCCAAAGTAGAAGCCCTAGAAAATAAGGGGCAAACCATTTCAGTTAACTATCGCGATAAGAAGGGGGAATTAGTTAATGAAGAGTTTGAATACATTCTTGCCGCAACTGGGCGAAAAGCCAATGTGGCCAATTTGGGTCTGCACAATACTAATTTAAAATTAAATTCAAAAGGTGTTCCAGAATTTGACCCTTTCTCAATGCAGACTAGCCTTGAACATATATTTATTGCCGGAGATGCCAACAATGAAATCCCTCTACTGCATGAAGCGGCAGACGAAGGCAAAATCGCCGGCACTAACGCTGGGCGCTTTCCGGACGTGCGAGCTGAAATGAGACGAGCTCCCCTCTCGGTGGTGTTTACTGATCCGCAAATTGCAAGTGTCGGTATGAACCTTAATCAATTACAGACGGACATGCCAGACTGTTATGCGGTTGGAGAGGTGAGCTTTGAAAGCCAAGGACGTAGTCGCGTAATGGGCAAAAATAAGGGCTTACTCAAGGTTTACGCGCAGCATGGCACGGGGTTATTTTTGGGTGCGGAAATGTTTGGTCCTGCGGCCGAGCACATTGCTCATCTGCTTTCGTGGGCGGTACAACAAAAGATGACCGTGACTCAAATGCTTGAAATGCCATTTTATCATCCGGTCATTGAAGAGGGGGTGAGGACCGCTATTAGAGATTTAAGCAAACAGTTATCGATTGGTCCAAGCCTCCCTAAGAACTGCATGGATTGCGGGCCCGGTTGTTAGCTACCGCTCAGTTACTAGGTTTTCTGCTGAATTGTGATAGTCTTAGTTAAGCATAGCAATTTTGGTATACTGACTGAAATTGAGTCGCAGAGTAGTTTGTTAGGTCCCAATAGGTAATCAACTGGTGAAAAACGACAACTTACTAGTCAAGAGTTGGACGTCTTGTCCACACGAACTTGCTGATATTCGCCAGAATGTTAAAGCGGTTTGCACTAGGCTTCGATTCACTGAAAAAGATACTAACGAAATTGTCCTTGCAATTGACGAAGCTTGTACCAATATAATCCGCTATGCCTACAAAGACTGCCGAGATGGCAACATACGCCTAGAGATAGTCAAAAATAATCAACAAGTGATATTCCGATTACATGACCATGCCAAGCACGTGTCTAAGGATTGCCTCGAGCAAAAGAATAACGATCCTCTTAAACCCGGAGGTCTAGGTGTTATGTTGATGCAGCAAGTGATGAATTCGGTAAAGTTTGTACATACTAGTCAATGTAAGGGAAATATTTTGGAACTAAAGAAAGATTTACCACAGGAGAGCCAAGGCAATGAGCTTTGAATGTTCAGACCACTTAAATTATAAGGTTCTACATCTTACCGGAGAGGTGGATCTTTCAAACTCCTCTAAAGTGAGACGTTGTTTGTTAGACATTCTAGATAACGGACAATCGGTGATCGTTGATTTTAGCGACCTAACCTATATCGACTCTTCGGGTATGGCCACTTTAGTGGAAGGCTTAAATGCAGCCAACAAGAAAAAACTGACGCTTGCTATCGCCAATGCAAATGGCGCTCCATTACAAGTGCTGGAACTGACTAGGCTAAATCAAGTGTTCAATTTGATTGCATCGGTTGAAGATATAAAGGAATAGTCATTTTGTCTGATAACCAAACTCAGTCTAAAACCGCACAAGAACCGTCTAAGGATCAGGTTCTAATCCAAGTTAATCAGCTAGATAGTGCCTACGGTGAGCGTAAAATCCTAAAAGGCATAGAGCTGTCAGTTAAGCAAGGTGAAATTCTGGTCATCATGGGCGGTAGCGGCTCAGGAAAAAGTACCTTACTGAAAAACATGTTAGGGCTTATGCAACCCACCCGTGGCGAAATAATAATCGATAAAATGAATATTAATACGGTCGATAAACAACAAATGCTCAAGCTACGACGAACCATGGGGGTAGCTTTTCAGGGCGGTGCATTGTTAAGTTCGATGAGTGTTGGCGACAATATTAAATTACCTCTTAGACAGCATACTGATTTAGATGAAAGCACCATCAGCATAATGACTCGGCTAAAACTGGAGTTAATGAATTTGGCTGGGTTTGAAGATCTAATGCCATCGGAATTATCCGGTGGAATGTTAAAGCGAGCCGGTTTGGCAAGGGCGGTTATTATGGATCCGAAAATACTATTTTTCGATGAGCCTTCCGCTGGTCTCGATCCAGTTACTTCCGTTGAGTTAGATCAGTTAATTTTAGAATTACGTAAAGCTATGAATATGACCATCATCGTAGTGACCCACGAACTTGAGAGTGCATTTACCATCGCCGATCGAATTGCAGTGCTCTATGATGGTGAAATAGTGAAGACGGGAACTGTTGAAGAAATTAAGGCCTGCGACGATGAAAGGGTAGCAAACCTGATTAATCGTAAGCCACGCGAAGTTCAAATTGATGGTGAAAAATACCTTTCGAGATTAACTGAGGGGGCGGAATAATAATGTTCTCTAATATCGAAAAGCTGGGTGGCAGAACGATTTCAGTGATCGAGGAGCTTGGTCGTTTAGGCCATTTTTTATTGACCGTTGTCACAAGCCTATTTAGTCGACCGTTTGGGTGGAAGGAGCTTGTTAAACAGATCGCTTTTATCGGCGCGCGTTCTATGCCGATTATTCTGTTATCCGGTTTGTTTACTGGGATGGTGTTAGCCTTGCAGTTTTATGATGTACTCGCTCGATTTGGTTCAGTCGATCTGATGGGATCGGCAGTCGGACTAAGTTTAATTCAAGAGCTCGGCCCAGTGATGACCGCTTTGATGGTCATTGCACGAGTGGGCTCATCAACCTGTGCGGAAATCGCAATCATGCGCAATGAGCAGCAATTTGACGCGCTCACCTGTATGGCTATTAGTCCATACCGTTATGTGATGGTACCAAGATTTCTTGCTGCCGTTATTTCAATTCCACTACTGACAGCCATTTTTAATGTGATCGGAATTATTGGTGGGTACATTGTTGGAGTATTTATCAAAGATCTGAGTGGCGTTGCTTATATGCAAACCATTATTGACACGATTACTTGGTCTGATTTACGGATGAGTATTGTGAAATCTTTAATTTTTGCGGTGATCGTGATTTGGATTGCGATGGGCAAAGGGTTTTATGTTCATTTAGAAAAAGGTGTGTCTGGCGCTGAAGCGGTTGGTAGAGTGACTACTAAAGCCGTTGTCGCTAGCGCCATCACCATGTTATTTGCAGATTACATTGCAAGTTCGTTTTTGATTTAAGGAGTTTAAAGTCTGATGAAAAAAATATCGTTAGAGTTTATCGTCGGGTTGTTCCTCATCGTTGGGGTTGGAGCTATCACCTACCTCTCGGTCGTAGTGAGCGGTGTTTCGGGATTTAGTTCCGACGGCTATCAGTTAAAAGCTCAGTTTTCCAATTCCTCAGGACTAAAGCGTGGTGCAGTGATTGAAATAGCCGGAGTCAGGGTCGGACAGGTTGAAAGCATCTCGCTCGATCCAGCTACCCAAGAGTCGATGGTAGTGATGTTAATTAATTCGGGGGTTGAAGTACAAGATGACGCGATTGCTTCAATTAGAACCGCCGGAATTATTGGCGATAAATTTATTAAAATCTCTACCGGTGGCGGAGACCCATTAGCTGACGGTGGTGAGATTATTGAGACTGAACCTGCAATTAGCATTGAAGAATTGATCAGTAAGTACATTTTTGAGAGCTAGTAGACATTAGTATTCCGTAGCGCGATTTAGGCTTAGTAAGCTGCTTAAACATAGAAACCTAGCGTAACAATTTACTGATTGCAGCTTGTTATAGTTTTGTTAGATTGACATCACATTTGCTTATTAACTAAAAATGATTAATTGACGACGAATAGTTATGTGACGTTGTCTAAAATTGAGGATTACCCATGAAAACCTTATTAACGGCTAGTCTTATTCTATTCGTTTTCTTTGCTCAACAGGCATTTGCAGAAACACCAACTAAAGCTTTAGAGATAGCAGTAGACAAGATTTTAAAGGTTGCTAGCAACAAGCAGTTAGCTGAGAACGATAAGAAGAACGCACTCGCTGAAGTGTTGAAAACAGAAATTGATTTTGAAAACCTATCTAAACGAGTGATTTCTAAGCCTTGGCGATCGGCGACGGAAGATCAAAAGATCGAATTCAAAGCGCTATTCTTAGATGTTATGGTTGATACTTATGCCACATTATTAAGTAATTATTCGGGTGAAAAAGTAGAGTTTCGAGGAGAGCAAATAAAAGCCAACAAGTATGCGATAGTAGATTCGGTCATTATCGCTGAAGGAAACAAAAAAATCCCAGTTCGATACCGATTGATCAATGAAGGGAGCGGTTGGAAAGTATATGATTTTATTCCTGAAGGCGTGTCGTTCGTGTCCAGTTATAAGAATAACTACGCGCGAATTATCAGAAATGATGGCATTGCTGGCTTATTAGCTGAAATGAAAAAGCCTAAAACAGATTAACACTAATTAAAGAATGTAGCATGGAACTTATAGCTAGCCTAAGTAGTGATCAATCTTATAGTAATCCGCTATCGGTATTGTTAAAAGTTGTGCATACTGAGTTAGATTCATTTAAGTTGGCGATGATCAGTAGTCACAAGCTTGATCCCGCGAAGTTTCAAGTGACGGGATTTTGTGATGAGTACAATTGTCCTGTCTATACTGCCGAAGAAATGCTCAATGGTAGTCCAAATTTTCCAATTTTAGACGGTGAGTTTATTGAAGGGTGGAAAACCCACCACTCACCATTGAAGATTTCCTGTGAAACTTGCCCCGATCTATTTCAAGATGAACTTAGGTATTTCGGCGAAGCTTTGGTAATTCCAATTTGGATCCGCGGAAAGGTCGAACGTTGGATCATTATTGTCGATTTTCATTCTAATTCTCGTCGGCTCGATCTAGAGAAGCTAGCATTATTGTTAAACTATGCATTAACCAATATTTTAAAGAGTGAACAAAAACGACAACTAGATAAAGCTCGTCATTGGATCGATGAGGAACTGCAAGAAATCTCTCGTCTGCAATCGCTGTTACTACCTCGAGAAGATCTTCATATTAACGGGATCCAACTAGCGTTTAAGTTTGAAGCATATAAAGACGCTGGTGGTGATTATCTTGATCTATTTCAACTGCCTTCACCAGGCGGTGACCCTAATATCACACGTTGGGGAGGGATTATTGCTGACGTGACTGGTCATGGGCCAAGTGCTGCTGTTGAAGCGGCGATGGTTGATGCGATTCTTCGAACCTTTCAAGGCAGTGACTCTACTACACCTGCTGACGCTGCTAATTATCTCAATAAGAATTTCTTTACTCGCAAAGATCGGGGAAAGTTTGTCACTGCAATGCTTTTTTCGTATCGCAGTGATTTAGGCTTGCTTAAGTATGTTTCTGCAGGACATCCCAATGGCTATATCAAGCGAGATCGTCAAGTGATCGAGTTAAGTGAGTCGCAAGGAATCCCCATTGGTGTGTTACCCGATTATCAATGGGAGTTCAAAGAAATTAAATTACAAGCCAATGATATTTTATTTATCTATACGGACGTCGTATTAGAAACTCGTAGCCTTTCTGGTGAAGAGTTTGGCGAACAGAGGTTGGTAAGTGCTATCGAAAACAGTCCATCCGATCCAAACCTGCTGGTTGAGCATATTCAAAACGCGTTATTTGAATTTAGTGGTCGATCAGAGCTGAAAGATGACCTCACACTTTCGGCTATTAGACTACTTTAGTCTGCTGAATAGCGGTCTCTACATTTCTTAGTCTAATATTCAAGGCCTTAGGTTTTCGGTTGAACGTACATCTCTTGAGCCGTCTTATAATTTATCCACGAAGCTAAAACATATTTATCATTAGATATTGGAACGCATCCACGATGGGTATGAGTGAAATTTACTGGCGCAAGAATTAGGCTGCCTTTAGTTGGTTTCACGCTGGCTTGTTGGTAAAAGAATTCAGTCTCTCCACCTTCTTCGACATCATTTAAATAAATTAGCCAAAGTAATACACGATGCAAAGATTTCTGAGTTTGGTCGGTTGGGTGTGGATAGTGCTCGGAATGCCAATGGTGATAACCGCCGCTGCCCTTGGTATATCGCTGTAGATTGATACCATCGCATCGAAAGATTGCATTGCTCATATTTTCAATTTGTTGGTCGTTAAGGTTTGGAATATCCTGGTGAGTAATGGTTCTCAATTGTTTGGTTTTTGGATCCTGAATAGAAGGGGAAATTGCGCCTGTGATCAAAAAAGGAAACTGGCGGATATAAGCGACTGTTGCTTTAGATAATAACTGGGTTAATTGCTGACATTCCTGCTGCCACTCAGGCTGGCTACTAATGTGACAATCTAGACTATCCTTTTTACTCTTATCCACTCCCGCGCCTGTTCGCCCAGGTTGTTTCTTGGGGAAAGCTTCGAACTTTTGGATGAGTTGATCGCATTGCTCACTAGAAAGTGCGTTTTTAAATTCGATAATAAAGTTAGACATAACTATTTCTGCTATAGCCCCAAACCAGTTGTTATAGGTTGTTAAGTGGTTGATTATATGTGTAAATTGTTAGCATAAGCGATTGCAAAGAAAATACCAACCAGAATATCTAGTGATTTTTCCCACTTAAGTCGTCACTCGGCGGCCGAGTTAAGTACTGAGTCAATTGTGTTAATATTGCCAATTCACCGAGAATATTTATCAACCAATACAATATAGGAAGAAGAATGAAAAGGTTATTAGGCGTTATAATTTCGATAATTACACTGGCCGGCTGCGCTCCAGAAATAGGCAGCGAAGAATGGTGTGAAGATATGAAAGAAAAACCAAAAGGGGATTGGACAGCTAATGAAGCGAAGGATTTTACCAAGTACTGCTTATTAAAACTCGATAAGACGTAATCGGCATATTCGGTAAACTATATCTCAAATATACCGAGAACACTGGCAGCAAAGCGCCTTATTTTACTATTTTAACCTTTATATCTATACTGAGTAAGGAGTAGCGAAACAACCAGTAATGAGCGTATTTTCTAGATACAGTATTTTCACGGTTATGGCATTCATTGGAATTGAAAGCCATTGGCTGCTATCTAAAGAAGAAACCAAGCAAAGTCATCAGGTCTTAGCCCAATCAGAAGATATAACACCGCTCCCTTTAAACGTAGCTTATACTCAACAAGTCATTTCCGATCGGATTCAGGTTTTACAAAACGCCAATTCCATTGCACCGAGTAGTAAAATTCATGAGCTGGACTCGCTGATTCAAGTCAGCAATAATCACCAATGGTTTACCAATGTTGTGGGCGCTTCGGTTTTGAAAGCGCATTTGTATGCTGGATTGGAAAACATCAGTGAAACGCAAAAGGTTATTGATCTAACTCTTCCTTTAGCGAAAGAGTTAGAGCTCGAGCAACAAGTGACTCGATTAGAGTTAATAGAGATTAGTATTTCTGTCGGAAAAAAATCATCGGTTGATATCATTAGAAAAAGGCAGGCACTCACGCAAAAAGCGGATATCTCGGATGACCAAAAGCTAGCCGCTGAAATATACATGGTAGTCGGCCAAAGCGAATATGCGAACAATTTAACTAGCGAAGCACTAAAGCATCTTAAACTAGCCTACCAGCTTTCAAAACAGGTCGAGGCTCATAATATCACTGGCGAGACACTTAATACGCTTGCCAATATCTACATTGGTTTAGACGACCCGGAAACCGCGCTAGACTACTACAAACAGTGTCTTGAACTGAATAAACTGGTTAAGAGTCCATTAGCAGACTCTATTATTTTTTTTAATATGGGCAAAGCTTATTTAGCCAGTCAACGTTTAGATTTAGCTAAACAGCATTTCGAACTTTCGCTTAATAAAAGTATTGCCATTGATGATGAACTGGGTACTGCATGGAGCCAAATATCATTAGCAGAATTAGCCGTTGAAGAGCAGCGATTAAAAGATGCATTAAAATACTTAGAAAAGTCGACACAAGTTATTGAGAACTCTGGTGATAACCGGATTATCTTTCGTCTGAACCTCAATAAAACTCTAAGTTATATCGGTCTTTCCCAACTCAAAAACGCTGAGATGAGTATTAAGAAGCTAAAGGATTTGGCCTATGAGCAGCAAAATCCGAGTTATAAGATTAGCTATTTCTTTGCGCTGGCAAAATGGCTAGAAGCTAAAGGAGATTTTCAAGCTGCATTTGAAGCGCAAAAAACTTATTCTGAATTACTGCAAGAGAGCTTTCTAGATAAACAACGAAATATTGTGCAAAAATACCGTATTCAGTTTGATAGTGAGCTTAAAGAAAACCGAAATAAAGTTTTGATAAAAGAAAATGAACTAAAAAATTTGAGAATTGAGCAGCAGGAATCGGAGAAAAAATACTGGCTTCTTATCGTTATTTTGGCAGGCTTGGTCATTATAATAATTATCGCTGTTTTGTTTAAACAGATCGATATTCGCAATCAATTTAGAAAGATGGCATTGCGTGATTATTTGACTAAATCCCCGAATCGCAGAGCTATTTTGAGGGAAGCAGAGCAACGCTTTGAACTTGCGCTGCGATCTAATCAGAATTTCTCGATTGGTATTATTGACTTTGATAATTTTAAGAAGCTTAACGATAGCTATGGACATGATGTCGGTGACCAAGTCTTGAAAATTTTTGCCAAAGCGTGCAGCTCTGTGTTGAGAAATCAAGACGCGTTTGGTCGCTATGGTGGAGAAGAATGGCTAATCGTATTTTCAGATACTCAAAAAGAATACATTCACTCCATCTTCGAGAGGCTAACATTAGAGTTAAATAAAAGCCCTATTAAAGGTGTAAGTGAAAAACTGAATTTTAGTTTTAGCATGGGAGTCGCTCAATTAAACCCAGCTAAAGATTCTGATTTAAGAACGATGATTTCGCGTGCTGACGCCAACCTCTATAAGGCAAAAGAAAATGGAAGAAATCAAGTAGTGCTTTGAATCCTAACAGCTATTTGATTGTTGTCAGGTAGACACGCCGGTTGCCAGGATGCTGAACGGTAAGTAATAAATGGTGTTGGCAGCCTATTACTAAGCTGCCAAATAATTTGGCAGATTATTCCTTTAAACTAAGCCTTTTTTATTACTCTAACGATAGCCAGCAATACAACTGCGCCAACCGTTGCGGTAATAATTGAACCGATAAGTCCACCCGTTGAAATACCTAAGAAGCCAAATACAAAACCGCCTACGACAGCACCGACTATCCCAATAACGATATTCCCAATAAGACCAAATCCACCACCTTTCATAATGGTGCCAGCCAACCACCCAGCGACGGCTCCGATTGCCAAAAATATAATTAGTCCTTGTACATCCATTGAATCACCTCTGCTTATTGTTAAGATTAGTTCGCTAAGGCACTATATCAGGTAACCAGATGCTAACTTTGGGTCTCAGATAAAAAATAGAAGCCAAGCTTGAAGTGATAACTTAACGAATTTAGGTGAATAGAACAAGAAATTATCTTGTGGAAATCGCTTTAAAAAGGAGTTTATGTAATTTTTGACAATGAAAATTTATACATCGGCTAAAAAATGCGCTTCAATACATTGGTGCCCAAAACAGCAGTATCCATTCCATCAAATACAGGTAAACCTTGTTTTTCAAAGACTGCTTTGTATTCTTGATAAGGAACACCCGCATCGATTACCACGCCAATTAATCGTCCACTAAATTGGGCGAGCGCTTTTAATTCTTTTGCAAACAGTTCTGTTTTTGTTAACTGTCCCGTATCTAATTTCTCGGAGAGTGGAACTAACCCTAGCATGACGATACCTGCACCAAACTCTATCATCGATTTAACGCAATCAAAATACATTGATTCGTTGGCCATAGGAGTCAAATCGAGGGGATTAGCAGGAGCTACCAGTCCTTCTAATTGATGGCGTCGTATCACTTTAGCAAGTTCTTGAGAGTCACCTTGGTTGATCTCATACAACCGCCCCGAATCATTGTCTCCTAAAGTATCAACACTGCCAACGGTCTCATAACCGGCATTTGTTACTATGGCAAGTTTGCCCAGGGTATGTAAGTCAGGATAAGCTGAAGTCCATTTGAATACCGCATTAAATTGATTGAAGGATTCGGCAATGATTGCCCCCGCTTTGCTCAGTAATCTTTTTTGAATATAGTAGTCTCCAGTCATCGCGCCGGTATGTCCTGCCGCAGCAGTTTGACCTAATAGTGAACGACCTCCCTTGTAAATCACCACATGCCTATTTTCGTCTCTAAATTGTTTGACTAGTGTTGCAATGGCGCATACGTCATTACCAACAAATCCCTCTACATATAGCCCAACCACTTTGATGCTTTTATCACGATAGATTAAGGCCAAGAAATCAGACAGTTTCATATCCAATTGATTGCCGATTGAAAAACCATACTTAAGACTTAAGTTTGAATGGCGCGAAAGACGGGTAATTAAGAAGGCACCACTTTGACTGATCAAAGCCACTTGGGATTTAGGGTCAAAATTAACATTGAGCTTTTGTTGTGGAATAAATAGGCTGTTGAGTTTGAGTGGCGAAAGTAACATTCCAAGACCATTCGGCCCGACAATTGCTGGACACCATTGTTTTTGTTGACGCAAGTTCTTGATCAATTCGAGCAGTTCTTCACCATAGCCGGACTCGTCGGCACCATCGCCAATTCCGCCCGCGACGATATAGATAACCTCCGCTCCGGATCCTTGTTGACATAGTTGCTTAATGGTCGCTAAAGTAATTTTTGCTGGTAGAGCTAATATTAGAATGTCGACGGGATTGTTTTTAAGGTGACTAACGTCCTCGACACATTTAATCTCGCGAAATTTTTCTTCCCCAGGTTTTATCACCAATAGATTCTCCTTACCTAAAGTTGACTGGCTAAGGTTCTCCAAAATAAGACTACCGACGTTACCGGTTTTGTTGGACACTCCCGCTACCGCAATTTTTTTGGGTTTAAGAAAGCAGTTGTCTTTAATTGGCACCGATACAGTGGTCGGAGTTGTCTCAGAAAAAAGTCCAACACCATCCAGAGCGATAAACTCTTGTTGTTGATTGATCACAAATGGATTGACTTCAACTAATCCGATATTTTTTTCTTCCATTATCGCTTCAAGTTTCCAGAGCTTCTCTAAAAACTCCCTAATAGTTTGCTGTGTTACCAAGGGAGTTTGTTGCCGAATCCCACCCAACAATATTTTACCTAACCAGTGTGCCTCGAGTTCTTCGAGTGCTTGTTGTGGGGTATAAACGGCAGTGGGCCAGACTAATAAGGAGCGTTTGAGTTCGTTAGCCCACTCTTCGGTTAGGATCCCTCCAAATCCCAGGCTGATCACAAAGCCAGAATTACTATCTTTTTGCAAACTGACAAAAATTTCACTGGGTGCGTTGTCGGCAGAGACTAATTTGACCCGTTCGGTTACTAACGCACCGAGCCATTCATATCGTTTGCCTACAGAATCGGCCATTTGTTTGATAGTTTTTGAGGTGTCTTCTGGTTGGTAATCACAGAATGTTAAGGCGTCATTATCTGACTTATGCCAGAGCTCTGTTGCCATACCTTTGATAACAATTGGGTCGCCTTGTTCAAATGGTAAAAGGAGATCATTGGTATTAGGTCCGATGAAAGTGTGTTTTGGAGTGCTGATGCCGACTTGGTCGAGTAATTCATAGATTGTATGTTCTGGAATAAAAAAGGAGGACATTTGAGGGAAGCTCATTAGATGAGAGAAATAGAATTCTATTCTAAATGACTCTTACAGATATGATTTGACCTAGATCAGCCGTTGGAGAGCTCTACTTAAAGGCGTTGAATGCTTTCAAACTCAATAATCTGATAAAATAATCTCCAGTAATTGTTAGAACTCAGGTATTTGAGATTGAAATACCCCCGCCATTCCCTAGGTGCGTGGAGTTGTGATTGGCATATATTCTGCAAATATTTGTCCTATAAGTTTTTAGTTTCACACAAGGAATATTTTATGAATCTTAACCAAGTCACGTTACCTGTTTCTGATATGCAAAGAGCGGCTCAGTTCTATCGAACCATGGGGTTCTTACAAATCGTTGATACACCGCACTATGCTCGATTTGAATCTATCGAAGGAGAGGCAACTTTTTCGCTGAGCTTAGATGTTGATGCCACACCTCATCGAACGACCATTTATTTTGAACATCAACAGCTCGATGAGTTGGTAAGAACTTTGGAATCAAAAGGAATTGAGTTTAAACAGCAACCTACCGACCAACGTCACTTGTGGCGAGAGGCCATTTTGTTTGATCCGAGTGGAAATAAAATTAAGCTATACTGGGCTGGAGAGAATCGCTTAAATCCACCTTGGCGGGTAGAACTGAGTGAATAAATGAGCTAGCGGAAGCTAGCATCGATACTAAGAAGTTTTCAAGTACTCCATAAGGTTTTTATGCAAAAGAATATAGACAGGAGCTACGTCATAGCTCCGCAAGTTGAAGAGCAAAATAACAGGCGATTTTGGGTTATTAGTTTGGCTGTGCTCGTTGGAATAGTGCTCTTAGCCTATCTTTTTGAAAAGACAGAAGTTCAGGTGTATGCCATTAGTTCAGTTGTACTTTTAATATTTTTCTATTTTCAATCGATAAAGTCTAAGAATGCTAATGCGTGGCAGGACTGGCCAAGTATTCATCTAACCAATGAAAAAATACAAATTAAGCAGGCTAACAGTTTGTTGTGGTCAAAAAATATAGAACAAATAAATTCGGCAGTCGTTGAAATAAATTCTGTATTATTCTTTTCTAGTAAGGCACTACTCATTATGTGTAATGATAATGACTCTTACTATATCAGTATCCCAAAACCTTACTCTATCGAGGCGTCTATAGAGTCTATTGCTGCAGACATCAACCAGAGGGTTAAGCGCTGTTCAGAACCAATGAGTAGTTGTACATGAACAATGCTTGGGAAGAATTGAAATATAGGGCGATGAATACTGAATACCCAAGGTGGAGACGGGGAGTGTCAACAGTTCTATTGATTTTGTTTTCTTTAACTCCAGTAATGGTACTTTGGTATTTGTATTTTACTAATGACAACTTACATTGCATCAGAGGCTTTGTCTATTTTTCGGTACCTTGGTTGGTCGTTCAGCTAATAGTGATAGCCCATTTGTATATTTCAACTAATATAAATGCGTTAGTGAGAATATCGCAGAAAATGCTCATAGGGTTTGGTAATATGTGGCTGATACTTTTTATCTTTAGTATACCAACATGTCCCTAATTACATCGTACGCTCAGAGTCGAATTCAATCAGTGCTCTAACTCACTAAATAGTTGCAAACTGAATTGCGGCCTCTGCTAACAATCTATTTGAATCCAATGTCGGTAAGCTTGAGTTAGAATCATCAATGATTAATGGGATTTCGGTGCAACCTAATATCACCGCATCGCAACCATCAGTTTTTAAATTGTCAATCACTGCTTGAAAGTAAGCAATCGACTCGGGAAGAAACTTGCCGTAAACCAGCTCATGCATAATAATGCGCCCCAAAGCTTGGCGTGCTTCTTCTTTGGGCCTGACCCATTCTAAGCCTGCCGCCTCAATCTTATTTGGGTAAACGTTGCTCTCGGTTAACCATTGAGTGCCCAAAACACCTAGTTTTCGAAATCCTCTTTGTTTCGCGCTTTTTACAACTTCCTGTGCAATGTGTAACCAAGGTCGTGGAGAATTCTGTTCAACATAATCAAAAGCCTGATGAATGGTATTATCTGGACAAATCAAAAAATCAGCGCCTATTGTTGCTAGCTTGTTGGCTGACGACAACATAATGTCACCAATCCCTTGAATATCTTGTTTGTCTAGGCAAACAACGTAATCTGCCATTGAATGGGTATGTACAGAAATCTCAGGATGAATATGTAACCCCATAGATTGGCTCGACTCTGTGCAAATTGTTTTATAGCAAAGCGCAGCACCTTCGGCCGAACAGCCTACAATTCCTATGTGTTTCCCTGACTTAGAATAATCTTTTTTTTCTTGCATAGCATCAAGTGCACTTGTTTGATTCGAGTTTAGCTTAACTTATCAAACTATATAGTCTGCTTTCAATATACAGATCGGCTAATTATCAAGTTAAAAATTTGTAGCCAATTAGCCTTCGTACTTGTTACATTGAATCCTTGCCACCAAATTAAAACACATGGATATAAACACTATGCTTGAAATGGCCGTAATTTATCTAGCCGCCGCAGTGATTGCTGTTCCGGTAGCTAAACGCTTGGGCTTAGGCTCTGTGCTTGGATACTTACTCGCCGGAATTCTAATTGGGCCATACTTGTTAGGTTTAGTAGGGGACCAAACCGATGTTATGCATTTCGCTGAATTTGGCGTAGTGATGATGTTGTTTTTAGTAGGGCTAGAGCTACAACCCTCTCGTTTATGGAAATTGAGGAATTCGATCGTTGGGTTAGGTGGACTTCAAGTGTTACTAACCAGTTTAGCGATATTTGCTACAGTTCTTTTGTTCACTGACTTAGCTTGGCAAGCGTCTCTTGCGATTGGCTTAATGTTAGCCCTTTCTTCAACAGCAATCGTTTTACAAACTCTAAATGAAAAAGGTTGGACAAAATTGACCGGTGGTCAAAACGCATTTTCCGTTTTACTTTTTCAAGATATTGCCGTCATTCCAATTTTAGCATTATTACCCTTATTGGCATTTGTAGAACCTTCCAGCATCAATACGGCAAGTTATAGTTTGATAGAACAATACCCCAGTTACATCCAAGTTCTAATTTCGTTCGCAGTGATTATTTCAATTATTTTATTGGGCAAGTATCTGGCCTCACCACTATTTAGATACATTGCTGAAACAAAACTGAGAGAGTTATTTACCATATTTGCATTATTTCTAGTGATCGTTATTTCTGTCATTATGCAAAAGATCGGGTTGTCGCCAGCACTTGGAACATTCTTGGCAGGTGTAGTACTAGCCGAGAGTGAGTTCAGACATGAATTGGAAGCAGATATCGAACCTTTTAAAGGGCTGCTTTTAGGCTTGTTTTTTATTACTGTGGGCGCTTCAATCGACTTTCCATTGTTATCACAAGAATTCTCATTGGTGCTTGGATTAGTCGCGGCGCTTATTGTAATTAAGGCCGCTATTTTATATCTATTGGCTAGTATTTTTTCGATGTCTAGTAAGCAGAAACTATTATTCACTTTGGCGTTAGCCCAGGGTGGAGAATTTGCCTTTGTTTTACTATCGCTCACCACTTCCTTAGAAATTCTTAATCCTGAGCAAACAAAACTCACCACCTTAGTCGTGGCGATTTCAATGCTAATGGCTCCGCTATTAATGATTGTTTATGAAAAATTAGTCAATCGAAGTGGAAGTGCAAAACAAGATTATCAAGACCCCGAAGAGATTGAGTCAACGGACAATGTGATTATTGCTGGCTACGGCCGATTTGGACAGATTATCGGTCGTTTATTAACTGCGCAGGGATATCATTTGTCCATCTTAGATCATAGCCCAAGCCAAATTGATTTATTACGGAGGTTCGGCAATAAGGTTTTTTACGGCGACGCAGCTCGAATTGATTTATTGGAAGCGGCCGGAGCGAGTGATGCGCAATTATTAGTCATAGCCATTGATGATGCCGACAAAATAATAGAAATGGCCGGTCTTGCTAAAAAGCATTTTCCTAAATTAAAGATTGTGGCACGTGCAATTGATCGTCGGCATGCGTATCAGCTCTTGAACTTGGGGGTTGAATCGTTCAAACGAGAAACATTTGATTCGGCACTTAATCTCGGAGTGGAAGTGCTTAAGCTTCTGGGTAATAGCGAAGAAGACTCTAACCGAGCCGGTGTACTGTTCGCAAAGCATGACGATGAAACAATGGAGGTGCTTGCCAATGTCTGGGGCGATGATCGTAGTTATGGTGTAGCTGTTAAGCAACGTTTGGAAGATCTAAAGCAAGTGCTGAACCAAGACAAAACTGATAAGGACCAGTTGAATACTTGTCAAGGAAGTGAGCAAGAGTGTAAAGATACTCAGTGAGAAGTGGATGATTTCGAGGAGAACAAATACTCTCGGGGTTGTCCCTTGGCCACCAAACCATGATCTTTGGTACAGTCTTATTTAAATTGAAAACCGGCTCTAAGTAATTCTTAGGATTGTAAGCAGGCTGTTTTTGTTTAATAATTGATTTTTGTCGTTTAATCATTCCCGAGGTACTTTAATGGATTACTTAATTTCGCTACTCAATGACCCTAATGCTTGGGCAGCGTTGATTGCGCTAACCACAATGGAAATCGTATTAGGGATTGATAACCTCATCTTTATCTCCATTCTATCGAACAAATTACCAGAAGAGCTTAGACCTAAAGCTCGTCGTATAGGTATTTCAGCTGCATTAGTTCTTCGCTTAGCATTACTGGGTGGCGTTGCTTTTATCGTAAAATTAACCGATCCCGTGGTAACCTTGTTTGAACAATCATTTTCTTGGCGAGATATTATATTAATAGCTGGAGGCTTCTTTCTAGTTTGGAAATCGACTTCTGAGATTCATCAAACGGTCGATCCTGATCCAGGGCCTGACTCTCTTAACCCCAATGTTGTTGTAACTAGCATTGGCACCGTTGTTGTGCAGATTTTATTACTCGACGCTGTCTTTTCAGTCGACAGCATTATTACCGCTGTTGGTATGACCGAACATATCCCAATTATGGTCGTTGCAGTAGTTTGTACTGTATTGGCAATGTTGCTTGCTGCCGAGCCTTTATCTAAATTTATTCACGCCAACCCAACGATTGTGATGTTAGCCTTAGGCTTCTTGTTGCTAATTGGAACGACTTTAATCGCAGAAGGTTTTGGAGCACATATACCTAAAGGATACATATATTCTGCAATGGCGTTCTCGGTGTTGATCGAAGGGCTAAATATATTGTCTAGAAGAGCACGTCGTAAGAAAGCTCAAAGAAGTGCTGAAAAAGAGAGCAAAGCGACAAACCTATAACCAAACATTTAGAGCCGTGCTCTCCTTAGTATTAGGAGAGCGTTTGGCTTATTCTTGTTCATCCGATGCTTGCATATTAACAACCACTGTGCCCGCCATATAGTCGTGGATTGCTCGTCTCTTGGCATTGAACAGCATGGTAATAATCTCTAATAAATGCCAACTCAAACTCACCACGGCAAACACCATCAGGCTGTTGTATATCAAAGTAGAATCGCTTTTATTTATATCTTTAGTTGAGAATATTAAGATAATGCTAGCAACAAAAATACTTGATAGCAGTGGTACACTATCTCTAATGACTGCTTGCCTAAAACCGATAGGTTTTTCGGTTTTAGCATCGAGTACTTTAACTTCTGTTATCATTTTTCCTATGGTTTGACCGAAAGTTCCGTGCATTAGAATTGAATAGACAACAAATAAAAATAGATCAAATAAGTCTACCAGCAGGTTGAGGCTTTCGCTGATCTGTACGATTATATAGGCGAATAAGAAAGAGATACCTGAAATTGCCAAACCGTCGATGATTCCGGCGACAAATCGAGCGCCGAAAGTTGAATATCTCTGATAGGGAGCTTCTGTGATTTCCTTGCGATTACCCTGTTGAGAAGCTATTCGCTGATCAAGTTCTATCACGCGATTTGGGTACTTATATTCATCAATAGATTGTCTTGCATCTTTTAATTCAGATAAAGAGTAGTTTGAATAGTCTATTTCCATATTAATACTCCATTTCGCGTAATTCTAACTGGTATATTTTGATCCTGCTTCGCTATCTTTTAATTCCAAACTGTTGCATTCTGTAAGTTAGAGTTGATGGCTTAAGACCTAAAAGTTTAGCGGCTCCAGATTCGCCCGCTATTTTCCAATCAGCGGCATTCAGGGCTCGAATTAAATTTTGTTTTTCGAATTCTCGAAATTCATTTTCGGTTAAAAAATCCTCATTTGATTGTAGCTCATCTTCCTGAGAGATATTCGAATCAATCAATCCATCTGGCATCGCTAAATCAAGCCTTAGTTTTTGCGCTTTACTCAAAATAACTGCTCTTTCAATGACATTTTTAAGCTCCCTGATATTACCTGGCCAGTCATGTAGTTTAAGCATTTCTATTTGTGCATTGGTAATTCTCATTTCGGGTCGGCGTAGTTCCTCGCAACTTAGATTCAAAAAATGCTGAGCCAATGGCGCAATATCTCTTGAACGCTCTCTTAGTGGTGGTACAGAAACAGGAAACACGCTTAATCGATAATACAAGTCTTCTCTAAAGTTACCAGCTAAAACTTCAGCCTTTAAATCTCGATTTGTTGCTGCGACAATTCTTACATCCACCTTAATCGTTTGCTCGTCACCAACTCGTTCAAATTCATGCTCTTGCAGTGCGCGCAGCAGTTTGCCTTGAAGCTCGATTGGGATTTCGCCAACTTCATCGAGGAATAAAGTTCCACCGTTTGCTAATTGTAGTCTGCCAACTCTATCTCTGTGTGCTCCGGTAAAGGCGCCTTTTCGATGTCCAAAAAACTCACTTTCGAATAGGTCTTTCGGAATAGATGCACAGTTGACCTTAACCAACGGTGATTGACGTCGACTACTTTGGCAATGGATCGCTCTAGCAATCATTTCTTTCCCTACTCCTGACTCACCCAATACCAAAACATTGGAAGGCGTGTCAGCAACGGCTTCAATTTGACTTAACGTTCTTTGTAAAGCGGGACTATCGCCGATAATTTCGCCAAAATTCGTCGTCACATTAATTTCATCTCGAAGATAATCTCGCTCTAATTCAAGTTCTTCTTTAAGCTGTTTTATATGCTGAAAATCTTGCCGTTGTTTATCCTCAAGCGCTTTACGCTGGCTTATGTCTCTGAAAACTATTACCGCTCCTTGGATTTCTTCATCTTCAATAATTGGTGTAGAAATGTATTCTACTGGGACACTTGAACCATCGTGTCGCCAAAATATTTCATCGTCTACCCGATGGACTTCGCCATCTTGAAGCGCCGCGTAAATAGAGCACTCTTCTTTAGGGAATGGTGAACCATCTGCTCGAGTATGGTGATGAATTTCGTGCACCGGTTTGTCGAAAAGATCTTCGGCTTGCCAACCTAGTATCTTGGTAGACGCTGCATTAGCAAAGGTTGCTCTGCCGTCTTTATCCAAACCGTAGATCCCTTCGCCTGCAGAATCCAGAACAAGTTGATAAAGCCGTCTCATTCTGTCGAGTTCATCTTTTGGTAAAGCACAATTCTTATCCAGTAATAACGCTATTAGCACTTTTGAGTTATCGGAATCAGGTTCTTGCCAAACAGTGAGCGAAAACGCCTTATCAAACGATTCACCTATTAGTACCACAGGCATTTCATTGATTGCTTGGCCACTAGTCGCTAGTAAGTCAAGGCTAGTTTTTAGGTCAGAATCATCTTGCGAGACAAATAATTGAGAAAGGTTCTTATTGGAGTCTGCTTTTTGCCGAGAGTTAGCAGTTTGTATTGTCTGCTTCCAAGATTTAGAGGCACTGAGGCATTGCAACGAGAGGTCGAATCGGGCAATTCGAAGTGGTGATTCAATGTTTATATTGGTCATTGTTAAAAGTCTCCATCTCTCAATATATTGAGAGTGAATATGCAGAAAATTGAGAAACACAACAATTTGAGAGTGCTCAAAATACCTAACTTATTGAAAGTTTACAAGTTTTAAATCTGGCACGGTAATCGCAATAGTCTGGCCAAAGACAATTAAGTCAATGGCGCAAATCCACCAAAATCGGTGATTTGAACTGATGCAGCTAAGAGACACGTCGTGATAATGAGATTACCAATAGCACCGCCGCTAGATCATGAGAAAGCCGCTGAATTTGTAAAAAAGCTGGAATCATTCTGGAATGAAGGAAAATCAAAACAGCTGAATTCAGTATTTTCTGAAGATTGTGAGTGGCGAGACAATGAACGTCAGTTAACTGGCAATACTGAGATCATGAATCTAATGAATGAATGTCGAAACGAAAAAGTTAACTATCGAGTACGGGGAGAACTTTGGAGTCATTCGTTTTTTAGGATCGCTGTCAGTTTTCAAAGCGAGTGGAGGGATTCTAAAAAGGATTCAAAGTTTCGCAATTGTGGTCACGTTTTCATTCGGTTAGATAGTTCAGGAAAAATTAAAGAATTCTGTTTGAGTTCTAGCGGCAGTCTCTCAGAGTGTCGAGATTAAAGTTGATTAGTTTTTAGGGGGGGAAATGAAAATTTTTATGAAGTCTGCCATTAGTGCGATTTTAGTTCGGCTGATTATATCGGTTGCGGCAGCGATGACGCTGTCACTGTTAGTTAATCAAATACATGACATACCGTCGAAAGCGTCGGTTAACAAGAGCGAGGCCGTGCCCATGCTTCCTTCGCAAGATTATGCATTGGAAGCTCATGCAAGCGTGCATGACATTAGTATTTAAACCTAAGTTAATTGAGTAAACGAGGAAAAAATGACCATTAGATATCCAATTCCGCCTTTTGACCAAGAAAAGGCAGAACAAAAAGTAAAAGCCGCAGAGGAAGCTTGGAATAGCAAGGATCCATATAAAGTATCGCTTGCTTATAGTGTCGACTCGAAATGGCGTAATCGTTCTGATTTTATTAATGGACGTAAGAATATTGAAAAATTCTTAGAAGCTAAGTGGCGAAAAGAGCGAAGTTATCGACTAAAGAAAACCTTGTGGAGTTTTACTGATAACCGAATTGCAGTGACATTTTTTTACGAGTGGCATGATGACTCGGGCAATTGGTTTCGATCTTTTGGAAATGAACTTTGGGAGTTTGACGAGAAAGGATATATGACTCAACGAATTGCCAGTATCAATGACCTAGTAATTGATGAACAGCAAAGACAACTCGGAGTGCAAGGCGCGTACTAATAATCAATTTCAGTGATAGTTTGGTTCTGCTAATCATTGAAAAAAAACATAGAACCATAAAATAACGGAGAAAATTATGTCTGCAATTAAGTTTTATCGTCATCCACTATCTGGCCATTCACATCGAGTTGAGCTTTTGCTTTCACTGCTTAAACTCGATTTCGAAACGATCGAAATCGACCTTATGAAAGGGGAACAGAAATCACCGGAATTTTTACTAAAGAATCCTAATGGACAGGTGCCAGCCATTGAGGATGGAGAAACTACCCTCTGGGATTCGAACGCCATTTTAGTTTACTTGGCAACTAAGTATGATACCAATAGAACCTTCTTACCAAGCAACGCTGGTGAGGCCGCCGAAGTACAGAAGTTCCTAAGTCTTGCAGCAGGTTCTATCGCATTTGGACCAGCCGCAGCGAGACTGGTAACCTTATTTGGCGCTTCAATAGATGCTGACGTTTCTATCAGTTTAGCGCATCAAACGCTTGCCAAACTAGAGTCTCATTTAGCTAATCGGCAGTGGCTAGCGACCGAACAGGTAACTCTTGCTGACATTGCAAACTATGCCTACATCGCCCTAGCTCCAGAAGGAAACGTAGCGTTGCAGGACTATCCGAATGTTAGAGATTGGTTAGTTAGAGTAGAGTCTTTAGACGGTTTTGTTGCGATTCAATCTTCACCGGTTGGATTAAAAAGCGCCGCTTAGATTCGGTAAAAAATAAGGAGCCGTGGTGTGATGAACTATTTAAAATCTATCCTTAACGTCTATGAAAAACTAAGCCATTTGGTATTGGACAGGTTTCCAACTACTGAACAATGCTTAGTTAGAGTGATGGATGTCGCGGTTCCTCCTCTCGAAGTGATGTTTGTACAAGCCGAATTGACCCATGAATTAAGTAGTTTTTGCGAGAAAAATAATTCGAGAAACTCACTCTCTAGTTTAAGGAAAGCAAGCGATGAATAATGATCAATCTCCTTTTCACCTCGGAGAACAAATGATTCAGACTAAGCTGGGTGTTAGGGAAAATATGGAACGATTTGGTCGAATGGTCATTCGTGATCATATGCCAGAACAACACCAACGCTTTTATCAACAACTACCATTTATATTTTTAGGCCATGAAGATCCTAAGGGTTTTCCATGGGCCTCTATTCTATTTGCAAATCCGGGTTTTATTAAAAGCGACACTGAACATTCACTTTCATTTAGCCAACTTCCGTTAGAGCAGGATCCTCTTACTGAAACCTTGAATGAAAATAGCCTAAATGGAAAGAATACTAAGTTAGGTATCTTGGGGATTGAGTTACCTACTCGCAGACGAAACCGGTTAGCGGCACATGTAACAAAGTTATCAGATAACTCAATTGAACTGAACGTTGACCAGACATTTGGCAATTGCCCTCAGTATATTCAATCTCGAGAATACTACCCACCTGACTCGCACAACCCAACAGAGACAAGCCGATTAGAGATTCGATCATTTGATAATGTTGCACAGAAAATAGTCGAATCTGCAGATACCTTTTTTATCGCTAGTTCATATGACTCAGGAAATAATAATCCTAGTGATGGCGCGGACGTTTCTCATCGTGGTGGAAAGCGGGGCTTTGTAAAAATCATCAATAACAATCAGTTAATCATTCCTGATTACATGGGAAATAATCATTTTAATACCTTTGGAAATATCGAGTTGAATGGTAAAGCTGGGTTGTTGTTCATTGATTTTCAAACTGGTGACATTCTTACATTGACCGGTGAAGCAAGGGTCGATTGGGAGTCTGATGATATAGCTTTCTTTGAAGGGGCTCAGCGGCTATTAAGATTTAAGCTAACTAAAGGATATCTTATCAAAAAAGCCATTCCAGCTAACTGGAGTAAGCCAGAGTTTTCACCTAATACTCAGCTGACAGGAACATGGGATGAGGCAAAAAAACTTAAAGAGATTGAGACGCAGCGTAATCAATGGTTGCCTTACCGAGTTGACCAAATCGTAATAGAGAGTGAGTCTATACGCTCATTTCATTTAGTCCCTGAAAACGGACAATTGTTTAAGTTTAAGCCTGGCCAGTTCCTTACTATTCGCGTGAGAATCAATGATGAGTATATGATCAGAACTTATACCGTTTCTAATGCTGATAGTGATGGAGTCTATCGACTAAGTATTAAGCGCGAACATGCCAGCAGCAGTAATGTCCCAGACGGCATAGTATCCAATCACATGCACTCCAATGTTAAGCTAGGAGATATCATTGAAGCCAAAGCTCCTACCGGAAACTTTTATTTTGAAACTAGAAAGCAAAAGCCGGCGCTATTGGTCGCAGCCGGAATTGGGATCACTCCGATGCTAGCGATGCTTAGGCAGGCATTAGTAGATGCAGTTAAAACTCGTTATATTAGACCAACGACCTTAGTCGCGATTGTAAGAACTGAAAAGGAACGAGCTTTTTATCAAGAGCTGAGTCAAATTGCCGAACAATCATCGGGGCAAATCAATATTCACTGGTGTATTACAAAGCCACAAAGTAAGCGATTTCTGGGAAGTGATTTTAATTTCATTGGACGTCCCACTAAGGAGTTTTTTCAGGCGGTTATAGAAAACAAAAGAACTGATGCCTATCTTTGTGGTCCTCCACCGTTTATGCAACAAACTTACGATACCTTGCGGATGATAGGATTGTCCGATTTAGCGATTTACGCTGAATCTTTTGGGCCATCGTCGTTAAAACGTGATAGTCAAACTCAAGCATTTAAGTTTGCTAAAAATGCGTCAATCATTGTTCAAGATGAACAAGGTGAAGTCAGTATTGAACAGCAGTGGAGCGATAAGGATGGTACATTACTGGAATTTTTGGAATCTCATGGCGTGCAACCTGAATATGGTTGCCGCAGTGGTCAATGCGGCAGTTGTAAAGCCAAATTGATCAATGGTAAGGTCAGTAGCACATTATCATCAACAGCTCCTGTTGATGACTCAGAGGTATTGCTTTGCTGCGCTAAGCCGACTGCGACTAAAGAAACTTCAATGCCAACACTGACTATTCAGTTTTTCAATGAACATGAATAGCGCTATTTGGTTTTATTTGATAAGAATTTGGATTATTTAAAAAGGATTAAAAAAGCGAGTATTAATCTATACAAAAGATAACGGTTACCAATGCCAAAATTACAACAGAATTTGAGTAGAGAAACGATATGCTAAATATGGATTTTTCCAAACGAGTTTCGGTCGAAACTAATGCCGAAACATGGCTAGCCAGTCCGGCAAAGGGCGTCTGGCGAAAACCTCTAGCCAGAGAAGATGCTGAACGAGGCCACGCAACCAGTATTGTAAAGTATGAACCCGGCGCTAAGTTTTCCTTGCATGGTCATCCAAAAGGTGAGGAAATTTTTGTGCTTGATGGGGTATTTTCTGATGAATCTGGAGACTATCCAGCCGGTACCTATTTTCGTAATCCAGAAGGGTATAGTCATGCGCCATACAGTAAAGAAGGTTGTGTGCTGTTTGTCAAACTGCATCAATTTCAAAAAGATGATAACAGAAAAGTGTGTATTGATACCAACACCGCTATCTGGCAGCAGGGAATAGGTGGACTTGAAGTTATGCCGCTTCACGAGCATAAAGGCGAGTCGGTTGCATTAGTAAAATGGCCAGCTGGTGAAAAGTTTCAACCTCATACTCATTTTGGTGGTGAAGAGATTCTGGTGCTAAGTGGAGAATTTATTGATGAACATGGTCGTTATCCCGCGGGGAGTTGGATTCGAAGTCCGCACATGAGTCAACACTGTCCATTTGTTGAGCAAGAGACAGTTATTTTAGTCAAAGTTGGGCATTTGTGAAAGATAGCAGATAAACTGTATTGGCAGCAGCGACTTACACTTTTACCGGATTGTTTATTAACTCTTCAGCCCCTCGCCGAATTAAGGTATCGACATCAGGATGTGAGATCGGATCGTAGCTAACAAAACTGACCGAAAATTCTAAGTTAAACTTAATATCCATGTTCTGAAAATTTGTTGCTAAATCATGTTTAAAGCGCTCCAATAACTGGTGGGACTTATCGATATTAGCGTTGTAAAGTAGCACCGCAAACTCGTCTCCACCAATACGACTAAATAAATCTGAACTTCTAAAGCTTTCCTTGAGTTGCTCGGCAAAAAATTTGAGTACTCTATCACCAGTCGTATAGTTATTATTATCGTTGATAGGTTTAAAGTTATCTAAATCAAAATAGGCAAAAGTAATTGGTGCTTTTTGTCTCTCTGCCATTGATAAACAGTGTGTAGCAAGTTGAGAAAAGCCGCGGGTACTAGACAGTCCAGTAAGTTCATCGACAGTGGCTAGCTGTAGGCTTTCCAACTCCTCTTCGACGGTTTTGGCTAAGTCGTCGAGAACGGTAAAATCCTTTGTAGATAGTTTTTTCGGTTTGCTATCTATAATACAAAGGGTGCCAAGGTTGTGCCCATTGGGGGCTTTGATTGGTCGACCGGCGTAAAACCGAATATGGGGTGGCCCGGTTACTAGTGGATTATCATGAAAGCGAGAATCAATAGAGGCATCTTCAATATAGAAGGTTTTATTATCTAAAATTGCGTGTCCACAAAAAGATATATCTCTGCCAGTTTCTCTAGCATCCAGCCCAACACAAGATTTAAACCATTGCCGATTCGCGTCTACCAAGCTTACTAAAGCGATTGGAACTCCAAAATATCGGCTGGCAAGTCTGGTAACTCTATCAAACTGCTCTTGCGCTGCAGAATCCAGCACATTCATTGAGCGGAGGGTTTTCAACCGGCTTTCTTCATTATCTGGAAATGATGGTGCTAGCATGAATAATCCAATTCTTCTTGGCTTGGTTTAATTGTAGCTCACAATTTGTGACCTTTCCTTGCAGATTGAGGGGCGAACACTATATTTAGCTAAATATTTGATTTCTTGTAAGAAATCACGATTTTCTACTACACTTAACTGAGCTTTAACTAGCTATTCGGCTTAAAACACGTATCTAGAGTTTAATAAACGTCAGAATTGAACACAACTAGAACTGATATGCCAATCCCAATATCCTCTATTTTTGAGAGATAGGAACACTAAATGATTGAAAATTATAACAAAACAATATCGCAAATCGGTCTAAATCAACAGTCTTTAATGTTGACCATGTTTAAGCTAATGGGGCCAGCCGTTGCGGTGCTTTTAATCGCGCTCATTGTGGCTTACTTTGCCCTTGATATGCCATTGTCAGCTTTGCTATTTATGCTAGCTGCAATTGCTGTAGCCGGAGTATTAGGAATAGCCAGCACCAGAAGCCAGTTTTATACCGGATTTACACGATTAATGAATCATGCCCAAGGGGTAAGTAGTTCTCAGGTTGTTGATTATCAAACACGGTTCGATACCAAACAAGCAGGGCTATTTACTAACGTGTTTGAGATCCTCAATACACAACGCCAGTTGATTGACGACATTTTAAGTAAGTTATACCGCTCTTCGGCCAGGTTAGAGCCGATGTCAGGAGAACTTAATAATGTTTATGTCACTATGACAGAAAAAGCCCATAAACAGAGTCAGTTGGGTCAACACCTTGCTGGTGTGTTAGAAGAAGTTAAACAAACTTCAGTAGCGCTACATAATAATTTAGTGGATGTTTTTGAACAGGTCGACTCATCCCAACGTAATAGTTCAGATATTGAGAAGCTTTCGGTACAAAACTCTACAAACGTAAAAAGCTTAAGCGAGCAAATGACCTCAGCTTCTGATTTAGTTGAACAGCTAAGTTCAGACAGCGATCAAATCAATTCTGTCATCGATGTAATCAACTCGATCGCCGAACAAACCAATTTGTTGGCTCTAAACGCCGCGATAGAAGCAGCAAGAGCTGGAGAGCAAGGCCGCGGTTTCGCGGTTGTCGCTGATGAAGTTCGAGCATTAGCTGAAAAAACGGCAGTTTCAACTAGTGAAGTAAGTAAGATGGTAAACCAAATTAGAACCGGCACTTCCGAAGTCAGTCGAGTAATAGAAAAAGGCTTGAAAGCATCACATCTTGCGGTGGAGTCGACCGAGGAAACTGCTACCAAAGTTCATTCTGTGATTGAGTCTATCAATAAAATTAGCGATTTGTCGGCAGAGATTCAGCAGACGTCCTCGCGCCAAAAAGTTATAGCGTCAGATGCGCAAGAAGAGATCATAGACATGGTTCATTTGAATGATGAGGTCTTGTCCAGCAACAAGGAGCATGAAGTGTCAACCAATGACATGACTAAACTGTCTAAAAATTTAAGAGAAACACTTGATTTGTTCGTATTTAATGATGCCGACTGGGACAATAAACCTAGACCGAAAAAGGGCTAATTAGTTGACCTTAGAGCAAGCTTTCAATAGGCTCTTTTAGAAAGCTCTTTTCTGATGAGCTAAATTCTAAGAGAGCCTCAACTTTGCAAATAACGATTTCTGAATGTCCCACTAGTGACTATTGTGAGTTGGGTGAACTTACAGTAGCGGTTTACTCAGGTCTGGCTAATATGCCTAGCCGCGATGTCATGCCCGAGTATTATCAGCTACTCAGAGATACTCAATCTCGAGCAGAAAACCCAGCCACCAAAATCTTTGCCGCCTACGATGAAAGTAATCAATTACTTGGTGGAGTCACTTTTATCGGTGATATGGCTTTCTATGGTTCATGCGGCAGCGCAACGACAATTAAAAATTCGGCTGGGTTTCGATTATTAGCGGTGGCGCCAGAAGCTCACGGACTAGGTGTTGGCAAGGCGCTATCAGTCTATTGTATCGACCAAGCTAGACGATTAAACGTAGAGCAAATAATTATCCATAGTACTCATGCAATGCAGGTTGCATGGAAGATGTATGAGAAATTAGGATTTGAACCATTTCCAGAAATCGATTTTAATCAATCGGGCTTAGCGGTATTTGGTTTTCGGAAGCGGTTAGTTGGTACGAAAGGGTAATTACTGAGACTAAATGAGAATAGCACTTAAGGCTCGCCATTGAGCCTTAAGTACAAGCTTTAAATCGATTATAAGTTTTTCAATACATGTTCAGCACTTGATACTTCAAATTCACCTGGTGCTTCTACAAACACATGAGTGACCGTTCCGTTATCGATAATTGCCGCAAAACGCTTACAACGCTGACCCATTCCAAAACCAGAACCATCAAAATCAAGTCCCATTGCTTTTGAGAATTCACAGTTTCCATCGGCTAGCATTTCCAATGCTTCGGCGTTACTTGATTTACCCCATGCACCCATAACAAAAGCATCATTCACTGACATACAAACAATTCTATCAACGCCTTTTGCTTTGATTTCGTCAGCTTGAACAACGTAGCCCGGCAAGTGAGCTTGTGAGCATGTTGGAGTAAATGCTCCTGGCAAACCGAATAATACGCTTTTGCCCGCGCCGAAATATTCAGCCGTATCCACTTCAGAGGCGTCGCCACCAACGATTACTTTAACTTTTGCGCTTGGAACAGCATCATTTACTTGAATAGTCATATTATTTCCTATGTGTTGGAATTATTGAACTGTGCTCACAATAACTAAATTGGATGTGAGTTCAGGTCAGGTGTATAAAGTTGAATCATTATACTAATATCGCTCGGATCGGATTGCTAGTGTTTTTGCTATAGCCTAAGGCTATTACTCGACACAGTTTCAAAAGAACCATGCTTACAAATGATATTAGGTTGTGTTCACAATAAAGCAGTAATGGAAAAGTTTTACGAGAGTATTGTTCTTAAACTGGTCTCGACTCTTGTAAAACGTACTAAGGCTTACCAATTAGTCTATCTATCAGCACATTTTGGAGAAAACATTGAGTAAAAATCAATATCAACAACGCATGAGTAAGGTGGTTGATTACATTGAGAAGCACCTTGACAGCCAGTTAAACATTGAACGGCTCAGTAAGATTGCTTGTTACTCAGAATTTCACTTCCATCGAATATTTAGAGCTTATGTGGGAGAGAGTATTTACGCTTTCAAAAAACGACTGTTGCTGGAGCGCGCAGTGAAACAACTCCGGTTTTCTAAAGATTCTATTACCGAGGTCGCTTTTAATTGTGGATATGATAATCAAGCTTCGTTCAATAAGGCGTTTAAAAAACATTATTCTGTTACACCGAGCCAAGTGCGTTCTAAACGAGTCTCCATCCAATTAACAATCAATCAGCCACATACTTGGCAGGAGAATAGCTTACCTATGACAAAGCGACAAAAAGACTCTATAAATCCCGAAATTAGGCTTCTTAAACCGATTAATCTAATTGGCGCGAGAGCGCGAGGTCAATACCAACAAGCGGCATCCGAGGCATGGGGCAAAATAATGAAGTTTGCCTACTCGAATCGTCTCATGAAAAAGGAGGTTAGGCTATTTGGTCTTTCGCATGATGATCCTAGCGTTACTGAACCGGAACATATCCGGTACGATGCATGTTTGGACTTAGAGGTGGATATTCACGACCAACCTGACTTAATGAAACAATCAATCTCGTCTGGCAACTATGCGGTGTTTTTACATAAAGGCAGTTATGAAGGGCTAGCAGAATTGTATGCTTACGCGTTTAATCGATGGTTACCAGAGAGCCAATACAAATTGAGGGATAGTCAATGCTGTTTTGAAGTCTACCTTAACCGCGATCCTAGGCGCACAAAGCCAGAAAATCTCAAGACCGAAGTTTATATTCCGTTAAATAAAGTCTAACTATATTTTAAGCTGAAAGCTCCTGACACTACCCTGTCAGGAGCGCTGTTCTAAGATACCTTTGAGCGGGTTGGCCGCTAAATTAATTGAGGAACAAGAACAATGATCGGATATATCACTTTAGGAACGAATGACCTAGAAAAATCGGTTGCCTACTATGACATTTTAATGGACATGCTGGGTGCAGGTCGATTTATGCAGGACGAAAATTTTGTAGCATGGGCTAAATCTCATGACCGAGTTGGATTCTCCGTGACTAAGCCTTTTGATGGTGAAGCCGCGACGGTAGGCAACGGAGTAATGATTGCATTGCAGGCAGCCAACCCAGAGCAAGTTAAAGAAGTCTATCAAAAAGCACTAGAGTTAGGCGGTTCAGATGAAGGTAAACCTGGCCCTCGTTCGGACAATTTTTACGCAGGTTACTTTAGAGATTTAGATGGCAATAAACTTAATGTCTTTTGTTTGACCGAGAATAGCTAAAGTTCTATTGATCAATGTGACAGAAGTGCTAGTTGTCTAAGTTAACTAGCACTTTCGGTCAGGTGAATTGGTCAAATTGCTGTTAAATTGTTATGCTTCCCGCTATCAAAGAGAATAGGGTGTTTCCTGCATGACGATTGAAACCGACCAAGACTTACAACATCTAAAAGCAATTGGCAAAATTGTTGCGACCATATTAAAAAGTATGATCGAAAAAACAGAACCGGGTATGACTACCGGAGAGCTAGATTTGATTGGTAAGCAAATGCTTGATTTTTATCAAGCTAAATCCGCCCCTAAAGTCACCTACAATTTTCCGGGATATACTTGCATCAGCGTTAATGAAGAAGCCGCCCATGGTATACCCGGTCAACGAGTTATTCAACCAGGCGATATAGTTAATATCGACGTGTCGGCTGAAAAAAATGGTTACTATGCTGACACCGGAGGAACCTTTGTTGTCCCTCCGACCACTGCCTTGAAAACTCGTTTACTGCACTCAACTCAATTTGCCCTGAGCGAGGCATGCAAATATATTTCCGCAGATAAGCCCATCAATGGTATTGGTAGAGTGGTGCAAAACGTCGCTAAACAAAAAGGTTTTAAAATCATTAAAAACTTGTGCGGTCATGGAGTCGGTAAAAGCTTGCATGAATACCCTAAAGAAATCCACGGATTCTTCGTACCGCAAGACAGACGAATCTTAAAAGAGGGTATGGTGATCGCGGTTGAGCCATTTTTATCGACTAAAAGTCAACAAGTTGATGAAGCAGACGACGGTTGGACTCTCGTTGGAGCTCCAGGCAATATGTCGGCGCAGTTTGAACACACTATGGTGGTCACCAAGGGCAAGCCGATATTGCTCACAGCGATTTAGGTTTTTACGCTCTCAGTTTCATCCTATCAGCTAAAAAATAAGGCCGCGTTTTTAATGATAAAACTATACCAGTTTCCAATTTCACACTATTGTGAAAAAGCTAGATGGGCGCTCGACTATAAACAAATCCCCTATCAAACGATTAACTTAATCCCTGGTCTCCATCTAAAACTGACAAAAAAACTTGGTGTTCGATCTTCAGTGCCAATCCTTCAACACAATGACAAAGTGGTTGCCGGCTCTTCTCAAATTATCGACCATTTAGAAACTTTAAAGCTAAACAATTCATTGAGCTTTGATGATGAATTGTTAAATAAACAAGTTGTAGACTGGGAAACAACTTTAGATAAAACCGCTGGAATCAATGTCCGATTGGCGGCCTACCATGTGTTGTTAGAACATCCGGAAATTGTTAAGCCCTTTTTTACTCATCAAGGGCCTTGGTATGGACCACTATTTGTTAGTTTCGCTTTTAACAAGCTCAGCAAAACCATGCGCAAACTAATGAATATTAATCAACAGACATTTGAATCGGGTAAACAATCTTTGCATCTTTTGTTAGATAAATTAAGTGAACACTATAGTCATAGTGAGTTTCTAGTCGGTGATCGCTTTAGTAGAGCAGATCTATCCGCCGCAGCTCTGTTTGCGCCATTAGTGATGCCTCAAGGTTACGGATTGAATTGGCCAAAGAAGGTGCCTGAAGATTATCAAGAATTGCTTAATGAGTTCAGTGAGAAATTAAGTTGGGTTGAGCCTCTTTATCAAAAATATCGCTGATCCTTTTTTGATACCTCACATTTTAAAATTGGGTAAGTCGAAAATTGAGTAAGCCTAGGTTTGTAGTAAACTCTATTCGCCCAAAATAACCTGACTATTGCCGAACATTTCATGAACTCGGTGCCAACTCTGTATGTTCTCACTATCATCATTGAGTAAATCTTCGATATAGCGAATAACATTATAGAGCTCTCTTTGCGAGTTTTTGCCTAATTCGGCAGAGATAGTATTGCGATCGTTAGCACGTAACTTAAATTTTAGGTAATAGAGGGATTCAATTTCGTCTTGAGTTGCAATTCGAGATAGTAAGCTGACCAAAAACGAGGTACCTATTTGCCGAAAATACTTACTTTCTCTCAACTTGGAAAATGCCGCTAGTCTGGCTTGATTATCTTTTTCTTTGTCCAAAGCTATGCTTAATTGATTGATGATAGTTTTAAATCGACCAAATTTATTCCCAATCTCTTCGAGAGCTTTAAATTTTCCTACAGGAATACCATTGACCACTCGGGTGTACTTGGCTGAGTTGTAGCGATATTTCTGTTTGCTGTATTCTCGTTCTAACAATCCAATCGAGTTCACAAAGTTTAGAAACTCATGTTTTAAGAGAGATTTATTACTGAGTAACTGGTTGTTCTTTCCAAAACGAGCATTTTCTAGTAGCTCCAGTGCTTTGTTGTGGAATAAGTACTCCATTCGAATCCAAACATTTTCAATAGGATTTTCTGTCAACCACTGGTTGTCCGATAATGACCTTTTTAACGCTTGTTTTAGTTTTTTGCCCGGTGTTAAAGTCCCCAGTTTTTGAATGATGAACTCGAGCTCGTCACGCCTCATTTGGCGATCTCTATAATCGAAGGTAAATCCAATATTGATAAACTCTGTTGGTTCACCGTTTGAGTTCGCTTTGAAAATGGCATTGGATGTTTGCGTTAGTTCTTCATCCAAGCTTTCACCAATTCCTAATAGTCGAGTAAATATTCCGCGATCCGTTTCTATTTTTTTAGTCCAAGAAGGATATAGGTAGTAGTCTCTTTTTTCACTTCCATCATTTCTTACACTAGTTAAGAAATTATTACGAAACACTTCATTGCCTTGTTTTTTTACTGCAAGGAACCCAAATCTAAATTGGTTGGCTTTTGAATCAGAGGCATTGGAACCCTTAAAATTTCTAATAGCAGTTCTATCTGATAGCTCGGTCAAACCCATTTGTTTGATTGCGATTTGTTCGAGAGGCTGAGCATTTGAGATCATTAGTTGTTTAACTGACTCTTGATCTTTTAGTGGATCAGAAAGCTCGAAAGATTTGAGCTCTTTGGTGGCGTTAAAGATCTTATTGTACGCTTTAGCAACTTGCGGAGACGATAAATTCAAGGTGTAGTCAACCACAAACAGAGATTCTTCCGCGATTGTGCGACTGACTTTGAGGTAAGCATCTAAGCTGAGTGCTTTAACAATTTTCTTATCAAATGATTTGATACCAAGTATATCCATATGGCCTTGAATACCGACGGAAAGATTAGAGCCAAACTGGTCACGATTTAATCCGACGAGTTTCAACCGAATCATATTGTCGTTTAATCGGTAAAAATGAATTTGGAACTCACCCCTTAATAAAAAACTAATATCAGTTCGGCCATTAATGATTCCATTAGGCATTGGGATTAACTGACTCAATGATGTGACCAAATTCATTTGTGCATTAAATTGCACATAATCGCCAGTATTTAAATCGAGCGCTTTGGTTGCATCGGTGGGTAGTTTCCTCGGTAAATATCCACTTTGAATATCTCTTGCCTTATCGCCGTCTAAGAATTGTTGGGCAAAGATGATTTCATTTTGCTTCTTCATTTCTATAAAAACAGATGTGTTATCTAGTACTTCACCGGGTTTTAGTCCATAAGGTAAAACATATCGATCGACGCGAGTGAATATATTGCTAACTTTGTCGCGAACCACTTTATAGCGGTAGTTAAATCCAAATTTGATCGCTTCAGCAATTTCAAGATTGATTAATGGGACATTCGCTTTCAATTCGGTGTCTTCGAGCTGATCACTCCAGCGGCGGTGTTCCGCTCTATCACATTGTTGAATACTGGTAACTTGAATAATTTCGGTACCCACTCTACACGTAAGCTCTGTTGAAGTGTGATTTGCATTGTCTGCGGAGGACGCAGGAATAAATATTAGTGTGAGTAATACGACTAGCTTGTTAAAAACAGTACTGTTTATTATTGTTATTTTTTGTTTGAACAATTCTACCCTCTCTACTGCCACTTCTACCCGTTCTGTTAAATAGGCAAACTTAATTTTAAATGGTGTTATAAATGTAGCTGTTCATTTAATACTTAGCAAACCTATATCGGGTAAACTCATTAATTGCAGCAGCTATAAGAGAAGGTCAGATCTGATGCTTATTGATTAGATATGGTTTGAGGCTCTATTTTTCCACTAGGGCAAGGATTATAGCTAGGGTCGCTAGAAAGTCTCACAGCTTCCGCATAGGTTAATTGAAGTGCTTTAGTTTCTCCATAGAGTAAGATATTTTCCCACCAATACTTGTTTAGATTTTTATCGTGTAAAGCCAAATTCGGACCTATGGCAAACTTTGCGGTTGTCGATCTAAATTCTTGAATTTGTGATTCAATTTTTTCTGCTTCTAGACTGCTGTTTTGTTGTTCATAGACAAGCTTTTGAATTGCTAGACCTATATTTTGTTCCAGTAGATTGTCGCCGGACAGAAATTGTCGAGCCCCCATTCTTAAACAAGCATTGGCTATATCCGCTCGCTGAGTTGAGTGTAGTCGACAAAAATCTAATAAGGTTTTAAAGTTCGGTAGCACTAATGCGGCAGAATAGCCTATTGCCGCTACCTGCCGAGTACGTTCATCCATTTCGACTGTAGTAGCTAACGCTTGTTCAAACATATGTGTGGTTTCACCCCAGTAGCTCTCGTAATTGGCTGCGGCGATACTATTTTCGATAGCTGCTAGAGTTGATTCTATATCTCCTGAGGCAGCCTCTCGAATAGCGATTAGTCTCCAAAGTGCTCCGTTGTAGGGATCCTGGGCTAACGCGTTATCAAATATAGATTGTTCACAATTTTTTTCTATTGAGCAGTTAGAAACCAAAAAGTAGTGAGCAAGCTCGCTATTCGGAAAGTCTTCGACCAGTTTAGAGAGACTTGTATAAGCATGCTTGCGTTCGTCGACTTGGCCGTTAAGAGTGATCGCTTTTAGGTTAGTATTAATTAAAGCTATTGCCAGTTGTTGTTCAAATTCGCTACTTATAGACCAAGCCTCGAAGATTTTGTCCTGCATTTTTTCGACCGACTCCTCGGAATAGCTATCAAAAAAAGCATACGGATCCTTGCATTGAACAATGTATTGTTTGCTCAACTCTGAAAGCTCTGATATTGACAAATCAGATATTGAAGGAGGTGTCGATTTAGGGTTGGTTTGGTTGGAACTATTGGGAATAACTTTTTTGGTTGGCTTGTCTAATTCGAGCGAACTTTGTACCTCGCTAGTTTGCACATTGGGTTTGTTTGAAAAATTAAAAATGACTACAATAAAACCGAATAAAAATAAAAAGCCTGCTATCCGTTTCCAACTCTTCATGCTGTCTCCATCATTAGATGCTTACACTGTTGGTTTTGTCACCCTAGTTGCAATCAATATCGCAGCGACTACTGCTAAACTTGCTGCCAAATACAAGCTAGCAGGTATATCCAAAGCATCAGCTAAAAGGCCCGTTGCAATTGCGCCAATGGCATACCCCAAATCTCTCCAGAATCTGTAAACACCTAACGCTGAAGCTCGCCATGCGGTTTCTGAAAGGTCAGAGACTAACGCGAGCAAAGTGGGATAGACCATCGCTGTGCCCAGACCAACCACAGCTGATGCAACGATGTAAGCCCAGTAATTATTCCAAAAAACAAAAGATAATAATCCAAGTGCCTGGGTCAACATTCCAAGCGCAATGATTATCCTGCGACCAACTTTATCTGACAGAGGCCCAAAAATAAGTTGCGCGGTACTCCAAACAATTGGGTAGGTGGCGACGATGACTGAAATCTGCGCGATTGTCATATTTTGAGCATAAAGATAAATGGGTAGTAATCCCCACAACATTCCATCTTTTAAGTTAGTGACTAAGCCTGCCAAGCTAGCAGATGAAAGACCAGGATGTTGCCAAGTTGCTTGTTTAAAAACAACCTTCAGAGGGAGTGGTAAGTTGCTTTTATGATTGGTGTTTTGATTTGAGGCTGAATGTGCATGTTGGCGTGTGTCTTCGACTAGAGTAGAAAGAATAAGCCCAATAACCACTAGCGCTAACCCGACGTAAAATGGTTCTGGCCTTAATCCATAGTTGGTCGCAATCAGTCCGGTAACAAATGCAATAACCGCAACGCCTCCATATCCGGCGAACTCATTTAGACCAATCGCTAGACCTCGCTGTTTATCTCCAGCTATATCTACCTTCATCACCACCGTCATCGACCAAGTCATTGCCTGGCTAACGCCGAGTAAGACATTGGCAAATAATATCCAATACCAATGGTTGGCGAACATTAGAATCAGTGGAATTGGGATGGCAATTATCCAACCAATTTGAAGTACTCTGACTCTTCCCCAATGGTCAGACAAACTTCCAGCGAAAAAATTGACCGAGGCTTTGGTTAATCCGAAAGTTGCTATAAAGGAAAGTACCGCAACGGAAGATGTGATGCCAAAATCTGCTTCGGCTATTAATGGCAGTAAGGTACGTTCTAGCCCCACCATACCCCCAACGAAGAAATTGGTTACCACCAAAATGCTAAAAAGTAGTCCATGCCTTTTTAAATTGGACTGGGCTGTTGTCGCTGTTTTCATAGAGAACTTTCTTTGGTTGAATTTTGCCAAAGGCAAAGTATCTGCTTTTCAGTCTGTAAGCAAGTGATGAAAGCGGTTACTCGACATATGTTTTAGCAATAAGCAGTTGGTCAAGAGATTGGGCTATTTTTAGTGTCTTCCTATACCATGCTATGCGGCCGTTTAAATCTGAAATGGTATAACCTGCGATATTGGCCAAGCGGTGATCTCTGATAAAGTCAGGATTAATCACCTTTCCTCGGGTCATATCAATGTTTTCAATAAACATAGGAACGATTTGTGAATCGAGCGCTTTTTGAAAATTTTGTTGGAGCACATCGATTTCATCATAAGCTCGTCTTAGTTGAAGGATTTTTCGTTTGACCAAAGGATCTCTGAGCAACCTAAAGTCACCGCTGGCTTTGATGGAACTGAGAGTAAAGTCATCTGGGGAAAAATAATCATAGTGCATCATGCTACCGACTTCTGAAAGTAGGTTTTCTTCCGTGATTTCTCCCTTCATCATTTTTCCTAAGAAAGCTTCCACTTGTTTGACGATTTCTGAATTATTCTTAATATTATTTTGCAAGCGAACGATATCTTTACTGACATCCCCCTGAAAACTAAGCATGTACTCCTGCTCGATTTGCCGTTCCTTGTTCTCTTCTGCGATATTCTCCAACCATAGTGCGATGGTGACGCCAATTACGATCAAGAAAAATTCAAACGTCCATTTCGATAGTGAAGTTCTGAGCGTTTCTTTATTCATTTTATAAATACCAAGAAAAATTTTACGAAAAAGAATGACTAGTATTCTCAGCTTTACTTACTTAGCTGATAACTTACTAACGAGCGAGTCAACTTGCATAGTTTGAACCTTGTTAACGATTGCAGCCAACTTGTCGAGTCCACCATTAATTGACCCAGATACTTGGTAGCGGTGGGTAATTTTCGTCTTACCTTCGCTTATTGCTTCAAAGCTCCAAGACATTCCCCCGCTAATCCCCATCATTTGAAGCGGGCCTAAGCCTCCGATCATCCTTACTTCGTTCTCAGGATTAACGAAAGAAATGGTCATATGTAAGACTTGTTTATCATTCTCTATTTCACAAAAACAACCGCCTGCTTTTAAATCGAATGATAAATTTTCAGACTTACCAAAGTAAGTATGATCAGCAAGCCACCACTCCCCAACACGAGAAAATTGTCGGTAGGCTTGTTGCTGGCTAACATTAACCTGTCTCTCGATACTGATGGTAAAACCATTAGCTGAACTATCAACCACATCGGCTAATACAGAAATGGGAGCCAGCAATAGCAGCAAGAGTATTTTCATGAGATCCGCCTTTTATGATAGGATAGTTGTTCGTTTGAAATTCGTTTGCCAGATAATGACCATCCTATACCAATGGTTTGTTGTCTACAACTCGTAAGACTCGAGTGTTATTCTAAAACGTCACTATAATCACTAGCGAAACAAGCAAGTGATTAACGGCTGCAAATAATAAGAACGATAGAGCATTCCGATGCCTCCCTGCTATTCAGTATCTATGAGCATCGATAACAATAATAAATCATTGAAACAGGAGAAATTTATGACTACAGAATCAGCAATTCCAAAGTGGTTTAGCGTGGTTGCGTGGGTTGCCTTTGTTTGGAACTTATTGGGTGTCGCAGCATTCGCTGCACAAATGATGATGACGCCAGAAATGATCGCATCATTGCCAGAGGCCGAACGCGGATTATATGAAAATATTCCAATGTGGGTAAATATTGCCTTTGGCTGCGCTGTCATTGGCGGCGCGCTTGGTACATTGCTATTAGCCCTTAAAAAGTCAGTCGCATTCTATTTATTAATCGTTTCGTTAGTTGGGGTTTGTGTTCAAATGTACCATTCATTCTTCATCATCGATTCAGTGGCTGTATACGGCCCAGGTAGTGCTGTGATGCCTGGTATGGTTATGTTGATAGCCATTGCGTTGGTTTGGCTTTCTAAAGATGCGAACTCAAAAGGCTGGACGGCATAAACAGAACGCATTCCATAAAACGCAAATAGTAGTATTAAAGAAAATCAGAGTGAATTACAATAGCGCTAGTTGTTGTTAATTCACTCTTAATGACCCTTAAATATCCAAGTAGCTGGGTATCCAAGTTCACAACTTTCAACCATTACCCAAACTAAACGATTCAGCGAGAATAGCAGTTAGTGGCCACCGTCCGATTAAATCCTCAACAAGATCAAGCCGTTAAGCTAACCACGTCACCACTTTTAGTGCTGGCCGGTGCGGGCAGCGGAAAGACGGCGGTTATAACTCAAAAGATCGTCCATCTAATTAACCATTGTGGCTATCAAGCTAAAAATATTGCGGCGGTAACTTTTACCAATAAAGCAGCCAAAGAGATGAAAGCGCGTGTCACAAAATTGCTTGGCGACTCCAATGCCAAAGGTCTGATTGTTTCCACTTTCCATAATTTGGGTCTCAACATTATTCGGCGAGAATATAAAGCGTTGGGATTTCGTAAAAACTTTACTATTTTTGATGACCAAGATTCCTTTCAATTAATTAAAGAACTTTGTAAGAAAAGCGACGATGCCGATAAAAAAGAGATGTTGGATATTCTGGCTCAAATTTCGCGTTGGAAAAATGATCTTATTCTGCCTGACAGGGCAATTGCGATAGCTGATAATCAAGAGTTGGTTCTAGCAGCAAAATTATATGATGCTTATACTCGAAGTCTTCGAGCCTTTAACGCCGTTGATTTTGATGATCTGATCCTTATTCCAACATTACTACTGATGAATGAGCAGAAAGTCAGAGAGCGCTGGCACAATAAAATTCGTTATTTATTAGTCGATGAATATCAAGATACTAATACCAGTCAATATGAATTAGTCAAACTGATCACCGGGCGACTTGGAAATTTCACGGTGGTTGGCGATGACGATCAATCGATCTATTCCTGGCGGGGCGCGCAACCCAAAAACTTAGAGCTACTGCAAAAGGATTTTCCGAACTTAAGAGTGGTTAAGCTCGAGCAGAATTATCGCTCAGCCGGGCGTATTTTAAAATCTGCCAACGTGCTTATTCAAAATAATGAGCATATTTTCAAGAAACGCCTTTGGTCAGATAAACACTATGGCGAGCCGATCAGAATTCTATCCGCTAAAAATGATAACGATGAAGCCGATCGTGTAACTAAAGAAATACTTTCAGCCCGTATCAATAAGAACATTCCTTACAAAGATTTTGCAATTTTGTATCGTGGTAATCATCAATCAAGACTCTTGGAAAAGTTTCTAGTCGATAAACAAATCCCTTATAAAATAAGTGGAACAACGTCGTTTTTTGCGAGAGCCGAAATTAAGGATGTGATGGCTTACTTCCGTTTATTAGTGAACCAGGATGACGACAATGCGTTTATTCGCATAGCTAATGTGCCTCGTCGTGAAATTGGTGTCAGCACTCTGGAAAAACTAGGCAGTTACGCCAATGAAAGACACATCAGTTTGTTTGAATCAATTTTTGAAGTTGGTTTGGAGCAAACTCTCACTGGCAAAGGACTGGCTGCCGTTAGGCGATTTGGCGAGTTAATGGCCAAAGCTTCAGATAATATTCGCCGTGGCGATTCTATGTCGGTGATTCGAGAAATGATTGCCTATATCGGTTATCAAGGATTCTTGTTCGACAATTCAAGTTCGCCTAAAGCTGCTGAGTATCGCTGGAGTAATGTCGAAACACTATTAGGTTGGATTGAGTCAGGTTTAGAAAATAATAAATTGGCCGACGACCCGTTTGCCGAAACGATTACTAAGCTTTGCTTAAGAGAAATGTTAGATAGAGGCGAGGAAGAAGAGGAAGATGCCAACGAAGTCCAACTAATGACATTGCACGCGTCTAAGGGGTTGGAATTCCCGCACGTCTATTTAGTTGGCATGGAAGAAGAATTACTTCCGCATAAATCGTCGATTGAAGAAGACAATGTTGAAGAGGAACGACGACTAGCCTATGTGGGAATTACACGGGCGGAAGAATCACTTTCGATTATTGTCGCGGAAAAAAGACAGCGCTACGGAGAAATGGTAGATTCTGTTCCTAGTCGATTCTTAGAAGAAATGCCTCAGGAAGATCTTGAATGGGAGGTTGATCAAGTTCCCTTAAGTGACGATGAGAAACGAGAACAGGGGAAAGATCGGTTAGCGGAAATGCGCAAGCGGTTGATGTCTTAGCGGAGCGCTCGAATCTTTTCCAAGCAGAATATATCAACAACAATAGTTATTGTTTTTGTTTTCCTTTAGCGTAGTTTAGCGCTTCTGTCAGAAATCGGTCGAACTGTTCCTCTTGTTCGGATGGTATTAAAACCCACTCCTTAAATCGCTTTTTAGTAAAGTTAAACTCTCGACCTAACTCTAGTTCAATTATTTGGTTAACTCTTTGGGGAGAAACTTTAATTATTAGTGCATCTTCTTTGTCAAAGAACATACCTAGAAACTCTCCCTTAAAGCGCAAACAGGGAGTTTTCATCATCGTCGAAGACTCAACGTCTTCTTCAGCTAGTAATCGGTTGAATGCTTCTTGGTAGCTCATGCTAATCGTTCCTGAATATATTTTAACAGAGGGAGGTTATTTTCGAGCTTTCTCGGCCCCATCAACATTCCATTGAGGCCATTTTCCTTTAAGTATTGGTATCCCAAAAAATTTTGTTTATCAAGCTGTATGGAAACGATATTTGATAGTTCGGCAAAAGGTTTTGTCGGTTTCTTTTTGTCGATAAGACCTATAGAAAACTCACAAATAGAATCAAAAACTGTTTCCAGTGGGAGGTCAATTTTGATGACTTCACAAGTATAAGCTACTTGTTTTTGAGGGGCTGAGAGGTAGATATACACGATATCTCCGAGCTTGAGTTTAGCTTTCATTGGCCAATAGGTGCTCGATTGACTAAAAGCTCCAACCACATCATAAAATTTCGTATTTGCTGGTACCAACCAATGCGCCATAATAACCTCCTTGTCTAGTTTTTTTCTGTTTGATAGATCCAACCCAATGCTATTCCTGTGAGTGTAAATTGTACAAGTTGGAATATCGAGTGATAAGTCAAAAATGCTGAGACGGGCTCTATTTGTATTTTCGCGGCGGTTGCAAACCCCATTGCTGTGTAAGTCATCAACCCAATGATGAGATTAAATTTTATGCCGTTTATTATAGAATTGCTATTTTCATTCTTGAAAAAAGGGTAGAGATAGCCAATGACCGTTCCTTGAATAAAAATGGCAGAGATACCCAAGAGCATAATGGGTTCTTGCCGAGTAACAGCCCCCCAAGCAACATATTTTTCATGAAACCAGATTAAATGCCAGGGATACGCCCAAGCCATTGTTATGACAAAATAACAGACTACAAAAAGTAATAATTTCTTCACAAGTACATTTCCCCTTTAACAAGTTGACTTGGAAACTAATCGTTCACCAAGAAAAGCTTGCTATTCTTAATTTCACTTCTATAATGAAAGTATTAACTCACAATCACTTTCATTATGCAAGTATAATTATGGTAGCAAAGATTGAACATAGACAGCGCACAGGGTGTCCAATTGCCTGCTCGCTGGATATCATTGGTGATCATTGGACTTTGGTAATTATTAGAAGCTTGATGTTTAAGGGCATTCACGAGTATAAGGATCTGTTAGCTGAGGAAGAGCAAATTTCAACCAGCATATTAACCACTCGACTCAAAAAGCTAGAAATGGATGGGCTAATAAGTTCTTTAACACACCCTCAAAACAAAAAGAGGAAGCTTTACTATTTGACTAAAGTCGGTCGAGACTTAATGGGTATGTTGATTGAGATGGTACTTTGGGCAAATAAACACTTAACAGAAAGGTTATCTATTCCCGCAGATCAAAAAGCTCTATTAGAAAAGGACCCCGCAGAATTTGCCCGACTAATGGAACTTCAACTTGATAGCTGGGAAGAGAAATATCTGAGCTAAATAACCTTTTTAGACTGCAAACCCAATCTTAATGATTTATATCTTTCAAGAACAGGCTGGGGGAGTTAGATAGAGGCTCCCGAAACAAAATTCAAAGTAATATCCGTTTTGTATTGACGACCCTCTCTTTCGATTACCACAGAAACAGTATCTCCAACTTTGTGCTGTTCCAACAAGTTAAGTAAATCGTCCGAGTTCGTAACTGGTTGGCCGTTAACGCTGACAATGAGATCACCCATCACAATATTACCGCGACGGTCTCGGCTCATGCCAATGATCCCAGCCTTTTCTGCACTTGAACCTCGTTTGGTTCTTAGTACTAGTACACCTTCAACGCCAAGTCTTCTGGCCCAGTAGTCTGGTGCTGTTTCAATCCCTAGATCTGGTCTAATTATCTTTCCGTACTTAATTAGTTGCGGCACGATCTGTTTCACCGTATTGACAGGAATGGCAAATCCAATACCAGCACTTGCACCTGACGGACTATATATGGCCGTATTTACACCCACTAGTTGGCCTAGCGAGTTGAGCAATGGGCCGCCGGAATTACCGGGGTTTATGGACGCATCGGTTTGAATAACACCTCTAATCTTTCGGTTGGTTACTGCATCAATCTCTCGATCAAGCGCACTGACCACTCCCACGGTTAGAGTAGTGTCCAACCCAAAAGGGTTTCCTATCGCTATGACTTTTCGTCCAACTTCTAATAAGGAGGAGTCTCCCAAAGGCAAAGCCGTTAGAGACTTTGAGGCTCTAACTTTCAATACCGCAAGGTCTTTGTCTGGAGCAACACCCACCAGGCTCGCTTCTAAGTCAGTGCCGTCTTGTAGAGTCACGGTTATTCTAGATGCACCTTGAATAACGTGAAAATTTGTCACGATAATTCCTGACTCGTTCCAGATAAATCCAGAGCCAGTACCTTGTGGTACTTCTTGTACATTAAAGGAAAAGAAGTCTCGTTGAATGGTCTTATTGGTGACGTAAACCACCGACGGACTAGCCTTCTTAAAAATTTCAATATTGTTAGCTTCGTCCTCGGTTTTAAAACTTAGGTAATCCTTGCTGGCGAGTTTCATAGAAAACAACAGTAATACACCACATACAAGGGTGATAAATAGTCGGTTGTCTATGCCATTGGGAGATATTGTTGCTTGTTTCATGATCAAAATAGTCAGAGTTGTTTGAGGATTATCACTATTGGTTAAATCCTATCAATTATGCTGATTTAGTTCTACAGCAAGTAGTTGAATTAACTGGGCGCTCAGTATAAAAATATTTTGTCGAGAAAATCAAAATCTTTAGTTTCCCTAAATAAATTACTTGTATCTATAATAATCCCAGTTCTTGATACTTTCTTTGAGGATTTGAAGTGGAAACATCAAACAGAGTTGTACGGTCTGAGCAAAAGCGTCGTTCATTTGACGATGATTTTTACGTTGAAAAAAAGCGCGGTCATTGGACTAGCCGGAAGTCCATAAAAAGTAAACGTTTTATGACTGAACACGAGGATTATCATTGATGGACACTCTGTCGCGAATTAAGAATATTTTGTAGTTAATAAAGAATATAAGGGATCGTGTCTGAAGGAACATGACAAAGAGCGGGAGCTCGCACTCATTTAAAATACTAACAGCTAGCTCCCGCAAGAATTAGTTTCCAATTTCCGTGAATAATCATTTTATCATCTTGAAAATTCTGAATATTTTCAGCTGTATCGATTTACTCACCAACCTCCCCAACTAACTCAGTAAATTTCCTGCAGTACAAGCTAATAAAAAGTGTCGTAAGCGATAGGTTTAACGCACATCAGATTTCCACAGGTTGCTGATTATTTAGGAAACCGGAAAGGAAAAAATAAAGACGCCCAATGTTTCAAGTTGGGCGTCCGGTGAAATAGCTTAATGGTTATAAGGTTTAGAGCTTTTTAAGAGGAGCGAAGCCTCTTTCTGCCAACTCGTCATTCACGCAATTAAGCATATATTCACTAAGCTCTTCCTTGGGGATTTCATCTTCTTTAGCATATTCTGCACACTCTTGTTTTATCTCTTTTAGCACCTCTGGAGGAGCCGGTTTTGCTTCTTCAGCAATGGCCTGAAAATGTAATACACTCAAAGCTAGTAAACTTGTTAATAGAAATTTCATGATTTCTACCTGAAAGGTTTGTCGGAAGTTGTAAATTACCACCGGTTTTTTTCTTAGGCCAACAAAAACAATTAGTGATATAGATAAAAAAGATTACTTGTCCGGTCGCAGAGGGGATGAGTGATTGTTTGTTGTGATTAGTTATTCTAGATCTTTAATAATCGCAATCGCTTTTTCGATAAGACTAGTGTTTCTATTTTCAACATGCTGACAGGCGAAAATAGGTCGATTAAAAGTCGCGGCGTTTTCCACTAAGAATAGTGACTTGCCGAGAGTACTTTTGACCAGTGCCAGAGGGAGGTAGGCACTGCCACCATGATAGTGAATAAAATCAAGTGCTATCCTCGCATGAGTTGTATAAAGGACTGCCGGTAAGACTTCATGAAAGGTCTGGCCAAAGTTAATATCGAACGCTGTACCCCAATCAACAGAGACATAATTTCGATTGAGTGCATTGGATACCGTATCGCCTTGAATACTGCTGACTAGCACCAGTTGCGCTTGGGTAATTTCTTGTGAATGTAGTTCACTTAATTTGGCCGGTTCATAAACTAATCCGATATCTAGGGTGCGCTCCATCAGTCTTCTTATTACGACATCTTGGCCGTGAGACTCAGCGCGAAGTGCGACTTGCGGCAGTTCGGCATGCAATAAATTTAAGGACTTTTGCAGGGTCAAATCCCACAGTCCGCTGGTAGCACCTAAGGATAGAACATGTGCTTGGTTTTTCTTTAATGAGATATCCGCTCTGGCTCTATCCCAAGACAACAAAATTGTTTGCGCATGTTCAACCAAGCGCTCACCCGCCGAAGTCAGCTGTAGATTATTACGATATCGAGTGAATAGCGGGGTGCCTAACACCGTTTCAAGTTGCTTTATCCTTGCGCTGACTGCCGCTTGAGTAAGGTAAAGGTTTTCGGCAGCCCTGCCAAAATGACGAGTAGCTTTGACTTCAAGAAATGTTTTTAGTAGCTGAATATCCATAACAACGAAAACTCTCAAAAATATCAATGATTTAAGTAGGTACGTAGTTGTATAACTTATTGGTTATATTGCACAAAGATTATCGGCTTTTGAATATTTTCAGATGATAAAACATTTTTGTCGTAACCTTTAGTTTTATTTGTTTTATTTTATATCCATATTCGGTTAAAACTTCGGCTAATTAATGCAATCCCAGTAATCTATAGAGGCCAAGCGGATGAGTACAGTTTTAGACATGCAAGACACAAGTCAAACGAGAGAGTTTTTTCTTGCTAAACGATTCTATGACAAGCAAAAATTTCCCTATAGTTTTAGTCGAAGTGGCGATTTTACTATATTCGAGTCGAATCTTCTTGAGCGCTTTGGCTCCTTATTTTTGGCCCTGCAGCAAGGTCAGGTGTCAAACCCAAATAAGGAAGACAAGCACTTTCTGAAAGTCGTTCAGGGAAAACAAGACGCTCAAACGCTCGAAGAGAAAGTCTGGATGAAGTACCTTCGGATCAAAGCTCGTTGCCAGATTTGGTTGGTAGACCAGGAAAAGGTTCAAAACACTGTATTTGAATCTGATAATGATGATTCATATGACAGTGATGACGATTCTGGGTTTGATAACGACTTGTCGGATATTGATCAAGTTGACTTGGACTAATCTACCGTCCATTTAGTGTTATTCTTAAAAGCGCCACTCTAGTCAAATGCGATACTGGTGGCGTCTAATATTCCTCGATAATCCGCCTGTTTCCGCAGCAAACCTTTCAATCGACCCCTATTCTAGTTTAGGCTAATGCTATAAGCCCAAAACCAACGTTGACAACAGCTGCTTTCTAGCAAATAAGTAGCACTGCTATCAATACGAAAACCCTTGAAGCACTTGGTTTATAAGGGGCTTTGGTAATAAATCATTGAACAGATGGGCCGCATTATGGTCTTATACATTAGAATTGTTCTTCTACTCAGGAGATGAGCCAATGAAATACCTCGTTTCGATATTAACAACACTTGCCGTTCTGACTGGTTGCGCATCTCAGCGTCTTACTAATGACGAAAGAGAAACCTTATACCAAAACTACTTAGCTGAAATAAAGGCTGAACCTTTAGAGCGCATCACTGCGTTTCGGTTTTACGGGTGGCGGGAGCTTGGTAATCGTCACTTAATTATTTCTACTTCTTATAATCGTAATTATTTTATCACCCTACGGGGGACATGCATTGAACTCCAGTATTCTCATACGATAGGCATAAATCGCTCCGACTCTTCTCTTAATGCAAAATTTGACTCAATTTTTGTTCCTAGCTTTCCGGAGCAGCGCTGTCATATCAAAACGATTCATAAGATAACTAGAGAGCAAGCCGACAGAATTGATGTTTTAGAAGAAGAGTTACTGGCCAAAAAGATTGCCGCGGCTGAGAAAAATTAAGGTTTGGATACCATTTCGTAGCTAACCAGTTTTTGGATGAGGAGATAATAGTGGGTAATAATCAAGTTTCGGGAAGTTGTTTATGTGGCGCAGTTCGTTGCCAAGTCGAAGGGCCCTTTCAGCGATTCTTTCAGTGTTATTGTGACCGCTGCCAAAAAAAGTCGGGTTCGGCATTTGCGTCACTTATTTTTACTACGCCGGACAAAATCGATTGGATTGCGGGTGAGGAATTAATAGCAACCTACGACTTGCCTAATACCGAGCGTTTTCGAAATTGTTTTTGTAGTCAATGTGGAAGCCAAGTGCCATACGCCAGTCGGGATAACAGTTATTTAGTTGTGCCTGCAGGATATTTAGATGAGGACCCTCAGATTTCTCCTAACGCGAATATTTTTTACAGCGAAAAGCCTGAATGGTTCGATGCAGGTCAGCAGGCTAGCTGTTTTGAAGGCTATCCAAAGTAGTCATTCTCACCAACAAACTAGTTAAGCGTTGTTTTCTTCACGTCAATTTCACTGATGTTTGATTAAAATAAACCTAACCACTATTTTTAGGCTAATTTAAGTTTGAGTAAACTATCCATCTTACTAATTGAGGACAATCATACAATTGCTCAGCAATTGTGTGAGTATCTTGAAGGGCTAACTTGGGTCGTCGACTGGGCTTCGACAGGAAAACAGGGAATAGAATTGGCGATCGAGCAAAACTTTGATGTCATTTTGCTCGATCTTAATTTGCCCGATATCGACGGATTGGAAGTCTGTTCACGAATCAAACAGCAATCAACCGTCTATTTACCTATATTAATGTTGACTGCGCGTGATTCGTTTGCGGATAAAGAGCAGGGCTTTGGTTTAGGCGCCGATGACTATGTCACTAAACCTTTTGAGTTTAGAGAGATCGGTCTACGTTGTGAGGCCTTGGCTCGGCGAAGCCAATTGCATCAAAGTAAAGAGATTAGCATTGGCGATTTAATCATTGACCAAGGAAAGTATACGGCGACTAGAGCTGGGGTGCCTTTGAAGTTAACCAATGTCGGCTTCAAAATCATACTCAGTTTAGCTCAAGCCTATCCGCAGGCGGTATCTCGTTCTCAAATGATCCATTCTGTCTGGGGAGACGAACAGCCTGATAGTGATGCTCTACGTTCCCATATTTATAGCCTAAGAAGTGCGCTCGACAAACCCTATGATTTCGCGATGCTAGAAACTATCACTAATGTTGGATACAAATTGGTAGTAGAAAATGAAAGTTAAGCACTCTATCGAGCGTAAAGTATTCTTCATTTTTGGAGGGTTCACACTGCTCATTGGTTTGACTTTTTCGCTGGTCAGCCTAATTACCGCTTTTACTATTGAAGATTCAATTCTTGAAAAAATACTTGCACATGAGGCGGAGGTAATAGCTCAGGAATTTAAAGGCGGAAAGAAGAAACCAGTCGCTCGGTTGGATTATATGAATTTTTATTCCGACCTTGCCAATGCCCCGCGCGAGATAATACGAGCTAAAATAAAGAACCCAACTATTACGGAAGTTTTTTCTGACTCGCGGCATCATTACCATGTTGTCGATGTTAGAGTAAATGATCACCAAATAGGTTGGTTAGTCGCTGATGTAACAGAGTTTTTGTCAGTCTCAAATCAATCTAATAATTTGTTGCAAGTGGCAATTATATTATTAACAACTGCGATACTCTTCTCGCTCTGGTTAGCCTATCGAATAGCGCTCAGAACCACCAAACCTATTTCGAGTTTAGCGAACGCACTTGAAGAATACGCAAAAACCAATACTGCATTAGATATTTCGGCGTTTAAAACCGGTGACGAAATAGAATACTTGGCTAACACCATTGAGACCGCTCTGTCAGACTTAAACGCTTCGTTACAACGCGAAAGCGACTTTAATCGCGATGTAAGTCATGAATTAAGAACACCGCTAACGGTGATTAACAACACTCTCGCTCTCTCAAAGCAGAGGGGGTTAAATCCTATTGACCAACAACAGTTGTGTGACAGTGCCGATAAAATAACCCGAATTGTAAAAACATTGCTGGCGCTTGCGCGATCGGAAACCCTGCCGTTAGAAACTCTCAATCTGAGAGCGATTATTGAAGATAGTGTTTTATTATTTGAGCAACAGCTATCGGCGAATGAGTTTGAAGTTCACTTGAACATACCAGAGCAAGTAGCAATAGAAGGAAATCCAGAATTGATCCTGCTACTTTCTAATAATCTAATCGAAAATGCACTGAGTTATGCTACCGACAAACTACTAACTATTACATTATCGGGAACGCAACTTAGTTTTGCTAACAAAGGATTTACCTCGCTAATTGCCAATGCAGAAGCAATTGTTCAACCTAATATCAAACAGCAAGATAGTAGTGGAATTGGCCAAGGCCTTTACTTAGTAAATCGCATAGCGAATCGATTGCGATGGAAAATGAGCATTAATACCGAAGGTAATAACTATCTAGTTAGTTTTATAATTCAATAAGTGCCTATCTTTTCAATTTGTCTAATCTTTTATTGGCAAGTAATTCATTTCAATTCATCCTACTTGACATAAATTTCACACCGCGTCAGTTATATTTTTCCTTAGGAAAACGAGGAGAATGTTATGACAAAATTCAAAAAATACCTAAAGCGAACACTACTAACCCTGCTGGCGCTAACGCTAATATTGGTTGCATTCGGGTTTTGGTTTGTCAGTTTACTTGATCACTCAGTCGACCGCCAAGAACTGCTAAATACTACCCCGAATCAATTGGGATATCTCGACAATAGCGTGACCATTAGTCGGGGAAAGATACTTGCGGTGGTAACCAGTGTGGACAAAATGGGGACGAGTGGCAAGTCAACCGGTTATGAGCATACTGAGCTGGCAAGAGCCTATTATGTATTTCAAGCAAACGGCTTTGAGGTTGAAATAGCCAGCCCTAAAGGCGGAGAGCCCCCGGTAGTTTTTGATGACGATGATATGGGGAAATATGACTACGCTTTTTTAAATGACAAAGATGCAATGACTAAAGTTAAAAATACTAAGAGCATTGCTTCAGTTAGAGCGGATGACTATCAAGCTATCTATTTTGTAGGAGGAAAGGGGGCAATGTTCGACTTCCCCTCAAACCATCACATTCAGTCACTAGTCGCAAATCTATACAGCAGTAATAAAGTCATTGGGGCAGTATGTCACGGCCCCGCCGCTTTGGTGGATGTTAAATTGGCCAACGGCTCCCCCTTGATTGAAGGAAAGCTAGTCAGTGGTTTTACTAATGAAGAGGAGTTATTTCTAATCCCAGATGCAGAAACTATTTTTCCTTTTTTACTACAGGATAAACTTACTAACCAAGGAGCAAAATTTGTACCTGGGCCGGCTTATTTAGAAACCATTGCTCAAGACGAAAACTTAATCACTGGGCAAAACCCGTGGTCCGTTTGGAAACTTGCTGAATCGATGGTCAGACAGTTGGGATATACTCCTATTCCACGAGAGATAACTGCGGAAGAGCGGACTATAGAGCTTCTAAAAGTTTATCAAACTCAAGGATATGATGGGGCGAAGCATTGGTTAGTAAACATGCTAGTCAATCAGCACGCCAAGATTGACCGTAATCTGTTGGCCATGCATAGCATCGTGGCGATTATGCAGTATGATATTGGCAAAACCGCTGATATTTTGAGGTTGCTTTCTCAGACTAAGTTTTTATCCAATCAGAGGTTATCAGAACAAACTAATCAGGAGCAATCATCATGAAATTAGTTTGGGCGATGTTGTCGGTTGTCGCTATTTTAATACTGGGAGTATTCTACTATCACTTTTTTACTTTAGAAGCTGAAGTGGTGAGCCAACAAGAAATAGTTGAGGCATATCAGTACGTCAAGGTGAAACACAAAGGGGCTAAGTTAGAACAAGTCGGTGAAAGGACATTTCAATTCAGTTTTCCTAGTTATGACGGCAGTATCATTCGGGGACAGTTAAGTTATCCCAAACAGGTTTCAGAGAACTACCCTGTAATGATTGGTGTTCACGCCATGGGTAGAAGCTATCCTCGCTGGTGGACTGATTCGCTAAAAGGTCGACCGACGGTGACACGAGTAAACGAGATCACCCGATTAGCTCTGCAACAGGGCAAGGTCGTCATCGCCATTGATGCCAGATACCATGGCTCGCGAAAAGTGGCGAAAAGACCTTTGCGGTCGATTATGAACGATTTGAAGTTTTGGGGAGATAAAACAACGTATCAAGAAATGATTATAAATACGGTTATTGACCACCGTATATTACTTGATTGGATTGCAGAGCAAAACGATTTAGATAGCTCGAATATTGCCCTAGTTGGATACAGCATGGGAGCCCAGATTAGTTTGCTACTAGCTGCTCTAGAAGACAGAGTCGCCAAAGTTGCCGCGATAGTGCCTCCATATATTGATGATAAAACTGCGAAAGTTGCACCAAAAAATGTTGTGGATTTATTGGCTGAAAAACAATCAGTTTGGCTGCTCACCGCCGATGATGACGAGCATGCGAGCGAAGATGAAAATATTCGCCTATTTGAGTCAATTAAAAATGGCCAGAAACACAGGATAAAGTTTGAAGGTGGCCATATATTACCCGCTGGTTATGAAACAAGCCTAAAGCCATGGTTGATAGGACAGTGATGTGGTCGGTTTAATTTAGTTGAGGTGAAAGAACTGGGATAGGTTGAAGGGAATAAAATCAGTTAAACTTCGTTAATCTTCCAATTGCTAACTTGCTGCAAGATATTTTGACACGAATTGAGTCATATCTAGTCGGGCATCCTTTAGACTAAATTGGAGAATTAAAATGGTTACGGCTGAAGAAAAAAGTAATATTTCCCCCATATGTCCCCACTGTGAAAAAGAGATCGAAACATTATGGTACAACCAGGTTAAGACTTTTCTCGGTAAACGTTTTATCTATTTTTGCAGTTCCTGTCGTAAAACGTTAGGTGTTTCACATCGCAAAGGGTTTTGGATGGGGTAATGCTAGTTCCACTGTAGACTCAATTTAAGCCGGAACCGATGGTAGATGCTATAGTTATCTAAGACAAAGCCTTTCGACTTCAGATATGTTTAAAAAAAATTCATCCAAAGCCCATCAGCGTAAAGAAGTTTCAGCAAGAGTGGTTTACAGTTTTTGGGTTGTATCCATCGCTTCTGCTTTAATCGTCGGTTGGCTGGCCGCAGACAATATGCGCTATATTATTAATAGCCAAGTATTGACTGCAGAGGTCGTCAATAAATCCAGTTATCGAAGTAAGAGTAATAATTCGCGCCATTATTCAACGTCCTACACCGTTACTTATCAGTTTGAAAATCCCCATGTAGTAGGAAAATTTGAGTTGAAATCCGAGCTAGCGCCGCTAGTTTATCCTTTGGTTGAGAAAGGCGAATTGATTGATATTTACTATAATGAATTTGCTGATCCAAAGTCCAAAATTCGAATGTCCCACCACTATTGGTTAAATGTTTTAATTGGTCTACTACTTCTTTTCTTTTTCAATTTAGTCGCTCGCAGATTAATTAACCACAATGCAACTATCCAGCATTCAGTAGTCAATTCAAAGCTAACTCCAGTTGCAGCTTTGATTGCACCAGTGTTATTAAGTTGGTTGTATTTATCATTCAATATTGATTCTGCCAAAAACGAACTAGCCATGGAGAAAAACTGGCCCTCTTGGCCAGCTATGGAATCGGCAGTGCCTAAACCGATATGGTGGGACAAAGTAGCGATTAAATATTTTGATCCAATGAACTACACCTCTGAGGAATATGCTGATTATCTTAAAGCCAACACCGGGGATGATAAGCGCCATAGGCAGTTTAAAGTAGCCTACGCTTTGTTACTTAAGCATCAAAATGATCCATTACAAATGGGCTGGGATCTAGCTAAAGGAACTACTCGAGAGTTTATGCCGCTGTATGAGTTCTTTCTCGAGCACTTTATGCGCACCGAATGGCAAGGAGACTGTAGCCAACCGTGCAGTGATGCAACACAAATGGTTGAAATGGCCGGTGATCTTCTTTCAATGAAATTAGATGAAAACCAAATTGAATATAGTCAACAGCTTATTGCCGATATAATGAAATACAAGTATGAGCGAGCGAACAATCGTGGTAAATACTACTTTCTTTATTCCTATCGGCGCTTACTTGAGCATACTGAGGGTAAAGAGATAGCTCATCAGGAGTTAGATGAGCTCGTAAAAGCCGCCAGCTTGCAAGCAGACGAATTAGGTACGAAATCGCTGATTCGTAGATGGTCCAAATTTTGGTCGAGTAGCCAAAGGAAAGTAGGGATGTTTAACCAAAGTGAAACATAGAGTGTAGTTGTGTGATTATAGTTTGAATATTGGGGGATATCTTTACAATTGATGGTTGCAAAGTTCCCAAAGGGGACATTTACTGTCTTTTAAGCTTTAAGAGCTAAAGTCAAACGCGTTTCGCAGCGCTAAAGCTTTCCTGCGAGTTTCTTTTGTAAGAAGACAAAAGAAACCAAAAGCTTCTTTCGC